>Ga0255356_1000306_pt1 | contig 33695 bp, 32 predicted proteins | sample HBST100metaG_FD_189944 | JGI IMG/M metagenome (GOLD analysis project Ga0255356, IMG submission 189944) | Peat soil microbial communities from Stordalen Mire, Sweden - H.B.S.T100 | ecosystem: Environmental > Terrestrial > Soil > Wetlands > Peat | place: Sweden: Norrbotten County, Stordalen Mire...
GCCCAATCCAAACCAATCATCATCACCCAACCCCTCACGAGATCAGAAGTCCCCCAGGCTTCCACCTAAAGAACCAGAAACGCCACCAGCGTATCCCTTCCCAGCCTATGCAATTGTCAAATAACAAGACTAATATGCACTCGCTTTAGGATTTTCATCCTGCTGCGAGGCCGATCAGTCTAACCTCAGTCCAGTTCAGTTTCAAGTCCGAACCGCCTTTGGTGGAGGCAGCATCTATTGGATCGGACGAAAGCCGTCAACTATGACAAACACGCTTTTTTCAGTCTTCTTGACATTTTTCATTTAACACACTGATTTAATTTAATAAAAAATCTTAACCCGACGTAAGAACGGGCCAAACACCGCCCTTCCCAAAAAAAACCGTGCCAAAACGCCGGTGGCGGCACAACCGTACCGCCACCACCAAAACACCAGAAATGCCAGAAAATCCCGCCCTAGCGGGAGAATCGATTCGCCCTCAGGCGACGCGCAGGTCCCGCCAGCGCAAATACCACTCGACGAAACGGGGAATCCCCTCCCCCAGAGTGGTCGAAGGCACATAGCCACAAAGTCCGTGCAGGGCGGAGACATCGGCGCAAGTCTCAACCGGATCGGCCTCCGGTTTCGGCAGACTCACCGTAACCGCCTTGCGGCCAAGGTTTTCCTCCAACAACCGCACCAGATCCCGCACATATTCCGCCCGGTGGTTGCCGATGTTAAATACACGGTGCGGCGCCTCATCGCCCGGCGGGTGGTCGAACACGCCCAGAATCCCCGCAACGATATCGTCGATATAAGTGAAATCCCGCTTCAGCCGCCCGTTTTCATACAGCGTCACCGGCCGACCGGCGCAAATCGCCTCCGCGAAGCCGAAATACGCCATATCCGGGCGCCCCCACGGCCCATATACGGTGAAGAAGCGCAGCCCCGTCTGCTTCAGCCCGAAGAGATGGGTGTAAGACGCACTCATCAGCTCGTCTGCTCGCTTCGTCGCCGCATAGAGAGAAGAAGGGCGATCCGCCCGCTCGCTCTCGGTGTACGGTAGCGCCGAGCCGGTGCCGTACACCGAGGACGAGCTGGCATAAATGAGGTGCTTTATGCCCCTGCTATGCCGCGCCAGCTCCAGAATCGATAAATGCCCGGTGAGGTTTGAGGCCGCATAGGCAAACGGGTTTTCCAGCGAGTAGCGCACCCCGGCCTGCGCCGCGACATGCACCACCACCTCCACGCCGTCGCCCAGTTTCAGCACGGCCTCATGGTCGGCGATGTCGAGCTGGTGAAAGGTGAACCCCTGGCCCAGCCGGGCCAGACGCGCTAGCTTCAGCCGCACATCGTAATACGGGTTGAGGTCATCCACCCCCACCACCTCAATGCCGCGCGCCAGCAGCGCTTGCGCCACATGAAAGCCGACGAACCCAGCCACCCCCGTTACCAAAACCCGCATCAGGCGACGAGCCGGTCTTCAAGAAGGGTCAGAATTGCGTGCCCGAGCGTGATGTGGCACTCCTGAATGCGCGCCGTATCGGTGTCGGGCACCACCAGAGCCATGTCACAGAGCGCCCGCGCTGGGCCGCCATCGCCGCCAAGCAGCCCCACCGTGGCAATGCCCATCTCCCGCGCTGCCCGCAGCGCGCCCAGCACATTAGCTGATTTGCCCGAAGTGGTGATGCCGAAGAGCACGTCCCCCGCCCGGCCAAGCCCGCGCAACGGCCGCGCGAACATTTCCTCCACGCCAAAATCATTCACCGCCGCGGTCACGGCGGAGGTGTCCAGCGCCAGGGTGATCGCCGGCCAGCTCTCCCGCTCCACCTTGCCGCGCAGCCGGATCACCAGTTCCGTCGCCAGATGCTGCGCATCCGCCGCCGAACCGCCATTGCCACAGAACATCAGCTTACCGCCGGCTCTGATCGCGGTTTCACAAGCACCCACCACCGCCAGCACCGGGGCGGCGTTATCCGCCAGATCCATTTTCAACGCCGCCGAACGCCGCAGCATCGCGGCAAAGCGTGCCGCTTCCGTGTCATGGTCTGAAATTGTCAGCTCCCGCCCGTCATGTCCCGAATCTTATAGGCCAAGGCCCGGCCAGCCCCAAATGCCGGGCCGTGACAATTCAGCTACTGCGCCACCCAGCCGCCATCCATGGAAAGCGGCGTGCCGGTGATCGTCTCCGCCGCATCCGAACATAAGAACACGGCCAGCGCGCCGAGATGCTCGGGCGTCGAGAATTTCTCCATCGGCTGTTTCTCAGAAAGCAGCTTCTTCTTCTCCGCCTCCACATCCGTGCCGTTTTCCTTGGCCCGGTCCTCAAGCTGCTTCTGCACCAGCGGGGTCAGCACCCAGCCCGGGCAGATGGCGTTCACGGTAATCCCGTCATTGGCCAGCTCTATGGCCGCCACCTTGGTCGCCCCCACCACGCCGTGTTTGGCTGCCACATAGGCCACCTTATACGGGCTCGCCACCAGCCCGTGCGCAGAGGCGATATTGATGATCCGCCCCCATTTCTTCGCCTTCATGCCCGGAATCGCGCTCTTCATGCCGTAGAATACGGCGGAGAGGTTGATGGCGATGATGGCGTCCCATTTGGCCTCGGGGAACTCCTCAACCGGCGCCGTGAACTGGATACCGGCATTGTTCACCAGAATATCCAGGCTCCCCAGCTCATCCTGGGTCTTCTTCACAATCGCCGCCACCTGGTCAGGCTTGCTCAGATCGGCCCCATCATAGGCCACTTTCACGGAGAATTCCTTCGCCAGCCCGGCGCGCACCGCCTCGATCTGGGCCGCGTCGCCGAAGCCGTTCAGCATGATGTCAGCCCCCGCCGCCGCCAGGGCACGGGCGATGCCCAGCCCTATGCCGCTGGTCGAGCCGGTTACCAACGCCACTTTGCCTTTCAAAGCCATTTCATCCCCCTTCATTATTCCGCAAGGTAATCATGCAACACCCGCCCGTATGGCAGTGTCAAATCCGCGCAAAGATGCGTACCACGCAGAATTTTCCGCACCGGCAGGTCTGCCAAGCGGCAATTCGCATGTGAGATCAGGTGCAGCCGGGCATCGCCGCTATAGGCGAATTTCAGGTCGATATTCTCAAGGTAATAACCGACAAGCTGCGCCACTTTCGGCTTGCCATCCACGTCGGGGAGCCATTTCAGGTTGACGTTGAGCTTTTTCAGCTCCGTCACCACATCGGCCGGGTCCAGCGATTTCTGCTTATAAACCATCGTGCCCAGCGCCACGCGCTCGTCGTCGTAATGCAGCGTGCCAGTCAGGGTTTCATGAATCGTCTTCAGCCTCGGCACGCCGTATTTCTTCGGGAAGCCCCAGATCTCGCGCCCAGCCGTGGTCGGAGCCTCGTCGTCCAGGTACATCATGACACTGTAATTGCACGGCTCGCCCTTATAGAGCGCCGAGATGCCGCAACCGCTTTCCTCGTAATCGCCAAAGCCAGTGGAGTCCGGCATCTTCATCCATTCGAAATAGACGCTGTTGCCATCCGGCTCCAATGGCTCCGGCAACATCTCGCGCAGCGCCTCGGGGTCAGTTTCATACCGGACCACCAGATATTCGCGCCTGACAAAGCGATACGGCCCTTTCGGGTAGCTCGGCGACCCCAATGGCATGGACATGGCGGCGAGAATTTCATCGCGAGTCATGGAACTCCCCCATAATGCCACGCTCATGTAGGTAGAACTCCGCCCGGTTTCATGTGACGTTTCTGTCACCAGTTTCTCCCGGCCGCGCCTATATTAACATCTAACCGCTAACCGATGTGCTGAAGGACGCCCCACAATGGACATCTACTCTGACCCTCGGACCCCGCACCACAAGCCGCTCGGCGCCATCGCCAAAATGCCGCGCCCCAGCGGGTGCGACGGCATCGGCCTCGTGCTGCAGGGCGGTGGTGCGCTCGGCGCTTACCAGGCCGGGGTATACCAGGCGCTGCATGAGGCCGGGCTAGAGCCGGACTGGATCACCGGCGTCTCCATCGGCTCCATCAACGCCGCCATCATCGCCGGCAACCCGCCCGAGCACCGGGTGCAGAAGCTGGAAAAATTCTGGCTTGATGTCACCGCCCACGACCCCTACACGGTCTGGCCGGAGGGTGACGCGGCACGCAAGCTGCGCAACGCCCTCTCGGCCGTGAACGCCATGCTCTTCGGCCAGCCCGGCTTCTTCAAGCCGTCGCCGGCGGGCGGCTTCTTCGCCCCGCGCGGCTCCCGCGCCGCCACCGCGCTCTACGACACCGCCCCCCTGTACCAGACACTGGCAAAGCTGGTTGATTTCAACCTTATCAACGATGGCCCGATGCGCTTCGCCGTCGGCGCCGTAAATGTCGCCACGGCCAATTTCCGGTATTTTGACAATCACGACATCGAGATCGGCCCCGAGCATATCACGGCCAGCGGCGCCCTGCCCCCGGCCCTGCCGATGGTCCGCATCGGCCGCCACCATTATTGGGATGGCGGGCTGGTCTCCAACACCCCGCTGCAACATTTGCTCGACCATATCGGCTCAAAGAACATGCTGGTCTTCCAGGTTGACCTCTTCTCAGCCCATGGCGACGTGCCGCGCGACATGCCGGAAGTGCTCTCCCGCCAAAAGGACATCCAGTATTCCTCCCGCACCCGCACCACCACGGACCATTTCCTGCAAACCCACCGGCTGCAGCAGGCCCTGCGCGAGGCGCTGCATCTGGTGCCGAACGAAAAGCTGAGCGAGGAGCAACTGGCCTTAAAGGCCAGCCTGGAGCGGCTGCCCGAGATCAACATCCTGCAGCTGATCTACCAGCAGAAAGCCTATGAGGGCGATGCCAAGGATTACGAGTTCAGCCGGATCTCAATGAAAGACCATTGGCGGGCGGGGTATTACGACACGCGCAACACCCTCGGGCACAAGGAATGGCTGACCTTCAACGGCACTGGCGGCATTAACTCCTTCGACCTGCACCGCACGGGAGAATAGGCCCATCACTGTCAACCCTTGGCCTGCGGCGCCGGACATGGCAACCAACCCCCTGACAGCACCCGGAGTCGGATAAAGTGAGCGATCTGTTCGAGAGCGGCGCGGCCAAGGACAGCTATGGCGCCAAGGATATCGAGGTTCTGGAGGGGCTGGAGCCCGTCCGCCGCCGTCCGGGCATGTATATCGGCGGCACGGACGAGAACGCCCTGCACCATTTGGCCGCCGAAATCCTCGACAACTCCATGGACGAAGCCGTGGCTGGCCATGCGAGCTGGATCGAGATGAGCCTGGAGCCCGGCAACACCCTCACGGTGCGCGACAATGGCCGCGGCATCCCCGTGGACCCGCACCCCAAATTCAAGAATAAATCCGCGCTGGAGGTCATTCTCACCACGCTGCACTCCGGCGGCAAATTCTCCGGCAAAGCCTACGCCACCTCCGGCGGCCTGCACGGTGTCGGCTCTTCCGTGGTCAACGCCCTCTCCAGCAGCTTCACCGCCGAGGTCGCGCGCGACAAGAAGCTCTACCGCCAGGAATTTTCCCGTGGTGTGCCGCAAGGCGGCCTGCAGGAGGTCGGTCCGGTGCAGAACCGGCGCGGCACCTCCATCCGCTTCATCCCCGACACTGAGATTTTTGGCCAACTGAAATTCTCCCCCGCCCGGCTGTACAAGCTCTGCCGCAGCAAGGCGTATCTGTTCCGTGGCGTGCGCATCCGCTGGTCCTGTGACCCCAGCCTGCTGAAACCCGATTCGGACGTGCCGGCACAGGCGGAGCTGCACTTCCCCGGCGGCTTGCGCGACTCCCTGGCCGCCGAGCTTGGCGATACCTCCCTCGTCCTGCCCGAAATCTGGTCCGGCGAGGCGAAATTCGCCCCCGGCGCGGACGGCTCCGAGCAGGGCAAGCTGGAATGGGCCCTGGCTTGGACCGAGCAGAGCGACGCCTCCATCGACACTTATTGTAATACGGTGCCCACCCCGCTGGGCGGCACGCATGAGGCCGGGTTCCGCGCCGCGCTGCTGAAGGGCCTGCGCGCCTGGGCCGAAACGCGCGGCAACAAGCGCGGCGCCGCCATCATCGCGGATGACGTGACCGGCAGCCTGCGCGCCAAGCTCTCCCTCTTTATCCGTGAACCGCAATTCCAGGGCCAGACCAAGGAAAAGCTGACCACAGCCGAGGCCGCGCGCCTGACCGAGACCTCGCTGCGCGACCGCTTCGACCATTTCCTCGCCGGCGACCCGAACAATGCCGACAATCTGCTGGCCTTTATCATCGACCGCGCCGAGGAGCGCCTGCGCCGCAAAGAGCTGAAGGACACGCCTCGCAAATCCGCGACGCGCCGCCTGCGCCTGCCCGGCAAGCTCGCCGACTGCGCGACGGAAAGCGCCAACGGCACCGAAATCTTCCTGGTCGAGGGCGATTCGGCCGGCGGCTCCGCCAAGCAGGCGCGCAACCGCAACACCCAGGCTATCCTGCCGCTGAAGGGCAAGATCCTCAACGTCGCCTCCGCCTCCGGCGAGAAGCTGAAGCAGAACCAGGAGCTGAAAGACCTCATAGAAGCGCTGGGCTGCGGCACTGGCACGAGTTTCAACCGCGCCAATCTGCGCTACGAACGCATCATCATCATGACCGATGCCGATGTGGACGGCGCCCATATCGCGTCACTGCTGATGACATTCTTCTACCGCGAGCTGCCCGAACTCATCCGCCACGGCCATGTGTATCTGGCCCAGCCGCCGCTCTATCGCATCGTGCAAGGCGCCAAGAGCATCTATGCCATGGACGACGCCGCGCGTGAAAAATTGGTAAAAACCTTCAAGCCCGGCGCGAAGCTGGAGATCAGCCGTTTCAAAGGCCTTGGCGAAATGCCGCCGCACGTGCTGAAGGAAACGACAATGGACCCGGCCAAGCGCACATTGCTGCGCATCGTCGCGGCACCGGAAACCCGCGCGGAGACCTCCAACCTGGTGGAAAGCCTGATGGGCAAGCGCCCTGAGTTGCGCTTTCAATTCATCCAGGAAAACGCCGGGAATATTCAAGATCTGGATATCTGACGGCGCCAGCGCGCCGGCGCTTATTTTTCCCGGAAATTTACCTCGTAAATCATCGCATCCGTATCAAACCGCGCTTCGTGCCAAGTATCCGGATCGAAATGAATCACCACGCCAGGCCGCAATGCAATCTCGCCTGTCTGGCAGGTCAGCACCCCTGTTCCATCAGCGACCATGAAGAACTGTTCGAACGCATGTGCATGCCGCGCCACAACCGTTCCAGCTTTCACCAGCACCCGTTTAAAATCTCCGGCATGGCCGGGGATCAGCCGCCGGTCCACCTTTGCATCGCCGTAAGGCAAAATCCCGTCCCAATGAAAATGCGCCGCCCCCATCGCCGTAAACTCCGCCCACAAAAAAGCGGCCCGGATTATCTCCGGGCCGCTTTTTGTTAACGCCTCAGGGAGGCCCTTAGACCAGCTTCTTCAACGTGGGGGAAGCCTTGAAGCGCACGGTCTTGCCAGCCTTCACCTTGATCTCTTCGCCCGTACGCGGGTTCACGCCCTTGCGCGCCTTGGTCTTGCGCACGGTAAAGGTGCCGAAGCTCGGCAGCGTGAATTTGCCGTTCTTCTTCATTTCCTTCACGATCGCCTCGATCAGGTCGGCTGCCGTGCGGTTCGCCGCAACGCCGGTAATCTCGGCGGAGTTCTGGATAACTTCGGCAATAAATGCTTTCGACATCGTCTAGCCTCTTTCCTATTTAAACGTCTTGGCCGGGCTGATTACGCCAAGCCGCTATATATGTCTTTCAATAAAACGGTCTTGCTCCACTGCGCGAAAAGCCTGACACGTTGGCCAAACGTCTAGCCCGGGCCTTATGAAAAGGCCATAGGCTGGCATGGGGCCATCAGGGAAAATATTCGTATTATGAAAGTAAAATGGTGCCCAAGACCGGAATCGAACCAGTGACACTGCGATTTTCAGTCGCATGCTCTACCAACTGAGCTACTTGGGCACACAGTCGTGGTGCCTATACCAAGCGGCCCCACGTTTCAAGCCCGCTGGTGCTGTCACTGGGAATTGAACCCAGGACCTCTTCATTACCAATGAAGTGCTCTACCCCTGAGCTATGACAGCGTGCGGTTCGCGCCCTATATCGCCCTCGCGCGCAGTGTGCAACAGGGGTTGACGACAAACCTGCATATGGCTTGAACACCCCCATGAAAGCGCCGCAAAATCCGCCAAAAACCAGCCCCGCCGAGGCCGCCCGCGCCGCGCGCGAGGCAGCGGAAGCCGCGGCCCTGCGCGCCAACCTGCAACGCCGCAAGGCGCAGGCCCGTGGCAAATGCATGCCTGAAACGCCGGAAAAGGACGACAAATGCCCGTAATGCCCGACCATTGGATCCGGCGGAAATCCCTCGAATCGCGCATGATCGAGCCCTTCGTGGAAGAACAGAAGCGCGACGGCGTGATCTCCTACGGCCTGTCCTCCTACGGCTATGACGCCCGCTGCTCGGACCAGTTCAAGATTTTCACCAACGTCGATTCCGCCGTGGTGGACCCGAAAAACTTCAACCCCAGCAGTTTCGTGGACCGCACCGGCCCGGTCTGCATCATCCCACCCAACAGCTTCGCGCTGACCCATACGGTGGAGTATTTCCGCATCCCGCGTGATGTCCTGGTCGTCTGCCTTGGCAAATCCACCTATGCGCGCTGCGGCATCATCGTGAACGTCACGCCGCTGGAGCCTGAATGGGAAGGCCAGGTGACGATCGAGATTTCCAACACCACCCCGCTCCCGGCCAAGATCTACGCCGGGGAGGGCATCTGCCAGTTTCTTTTTTTGCAGGGCGAATCGCCTTGCGAAGTCTCCTATGCCGACAAAGCCGGCAAATATATGGGCCAGCGCGGCGTCTCGCTGCCAAGGATGTAATTAATGGACTCGATTCGCATTACCGGCGGCGTGCCGCTCTCCGGCACCATCGCCATCTCCGGCGCCAAAAACGCGGCCCTGCCGCTGATGACCTGCGGCCTGCTCACTGATGAGCGGCTGGTCCTCTCCAACGTCGCCAAGCTGGCTGACCTCGCCACCATGGCGGAGCTGCTGACCCAGCACGGCATTGCCGCTGAACCGGAGGGCCGCACCCTCTCGCTGGGCGGGCGCATCACCAATACCGAGGCCCCGTATGACATCGTGCGCAAAATGCGCGCCTCGATTCTCGTGCTCGGCCCCCTGCTCGCCCGCGTTGGCGAGGCCCGCGTGTCCCTGCCCGGCGGCTGCGCCATCGGCACCCGCCCGGTGGATTTGCACCTGAAGGGGCTAGAGGCCATGGGCGCCAAGATCAAGCTCGATAGCGGCTATGTGGACGCCGCCGCCCCGCAAGGTCTAAAGGGCGCCACCATCGTGTTCCCCTTCGTCTCCGTCGGCGCCACCGAGAACCTGCTGATGGCGGCCGCCCTGGCAGATGGCGTGACCACGCTGAAAAACGCCGCGCGCGAGCCGGAAATCTCCGATCTCTGCGCCTGCCTCATCGCCATGGGGGCTAAAATTGACGGCGTGGGCACGGACACGCTGATCGTGGAGGGCGTGAAAACCCTGCACGGCGCGGAACACGCCATCCTGCCGGACCGAATCGAGACCGGCACCTATGCCTGCGCCGCCGCCATCACCGGCGGCAAGCTATTTCTGGAAAACGCCCGCGCGGCCGATCTTGGCGCCGTGCTGACCTCCCTGCGCGAGGCCGGCATCGTCATTACCGAAGAAGAAAACGGCTTCTGGGTGGAGCGTGCCAACGGGCTGCACGGGGTGGACGTGATGACCGAGCCCTTCCCCGGCTTCCCCACGGATATGCAGGCGCAGTTCATGGCGCTGATGGCCGTGGCGGATGGCGCCTCGATGATCACGGAGACAATCTTCGAGAACCGCTTCATGCATGTGCCCGAGCTTAACCGCATGGGGGCGCGCATTAACGTGCACGGCTCCTCAGCCATCATCCGGGGCGTGAAGACGCTCTCCGGCGCCCAGGTCATGGCAACAGATCTGCGCGCCTCCTTCTCTCTGGTCCTGGCCGGGCTGGCGGCGGAGGGCGAGACCACCATCTCCCGCGTCTACCATCTGGACCGCGGCTACGAGGCGGTGGAGCAGAAACTCGCAGCCTGCGGCGCGCGTATTGAACGGGTGAACTAGCCGCCCCAGCTCTGGGCCATGGACAGCTTCAATCTCGAACGCTTCGTCACGGCCCAGGCCCCGGTCTACAAGGCGGTGACGCGCGAACTCGCCGCCGGGCGCAAAACCACGCATTGGATGTGGTTCATTTTCCCGCAAATCGCCGGGCTGGGGCATAGCGCCATGTCCCAGCTTTACGCCATTTCCGGGCTGGCGGAAGCGCGCGCCTATCTCGCCCACCCGGTGCTCGGCCCCCGGCTCGGGGAATGCGTGAGCCTCGCCTTAGCCGCGAATCGTCCGGCGCTAGAGGTTTTCGGCCCCATCGACGCGCGAAAGCTCCACTCCAGCCTCACTTTGTTCGCCGAGGCCGGAGGCGGCCCGGTCTTCAGCCAGGCGCTGGCCCATTTCTTCGGCGGCACGCCGGACGCGGCAACCCTTGCCCGCCTCGACACCATCTGAACCACCGCTTATGCTCCCAGCTTGGCACACTGCCCCATTTCCATAGTCAGGATGTTCCATGCGCCGTTTTTCCACCCCGCTTTGCGACGATGAGCCCGAGATCCCGCACGACCCGGATGCGCCCGATGGCAATGAGCCGGACGACAACACCACCCTCTCCTCCCCCGTGAGCGAGCTGGAGCGCCGCCTGCTGAAGCAGCGCAAGGTTCTCATCTTCGGCGCCATCAACGACAAGCTGGCCCGAGACGTCACCGGCCGCCTGCTGGCCCTGGCCGAGAACGGCAGCAAACCGATCGACGTTTATGTCAATTCGCCCGGCGGCCATGTCGAGAGCGGTGATACCATTCATGATATCATCAAGTTCATCGACTCCAGCGTGCCCGTGCGTGTTATCGGCACTGGCTGGGTGGCCAGCGCCGGCGCGCTCATCTACCTCGCCGGCGAGAAATCCCGCCGCTTCTGCCTGCCCAACACGCGCTTCCTGCTGCACCAGCCGATGGGCGGCGTGCGCGGCCCGGCCAGCGACATCTCCATTGAGGCCGATGAGATCATCAAGATGCGCGAGCGCCTCAACCGCATCATCGCGGCCGAAACGGGCCAGACCTACGACAAGGTGAAGCGCGACACCGACCGCAATTACTGGATGAACGCCGAAGAGGCTATCGCCTACGGCATGGTGAGCCGCGTCATCACCAGCATTCGCGACCTCTAATCACGAGCAGCCGGGCGCGTTACGGAAACTCCCGCCACATCCGCACAATCTCCAGGGGCAACCCGCCAAGCGGATGGGTAAACAGCGCCCGGCCCGTTTCCACAAAACCGTAGCGTGCATAAAAGGGGGCGGCGTTCAGCGTCGCCTCCAGCCGTACGCCCGCTGCCACCCAGGCTTCAGCCAGGCCAGTTTTCAATAAGCGCCGCCCAAGCCCCCGGCCCGCCGCCTCGGGCCGCACGAATAACCGCGTGATCTCGCCCGGCCTGGTATCCACAAACCCAAGCAGAATACCGCCTCCCTCGGCCATGCGCACACGGGCCGCCCGCGATCACCTGCTCATAATGCGCCGCATCCCGCCCATCCATCCAGCGGGCGAGCTGCTCCGGCGCATAATACCCAGCCGCTTGCGCCCGCACCGCTGTCGCCGTGATGTCGTACAGCGCCTGCCCCTCTCCGGGGCGCGCCGGGCGGATCAGCAGCTCAGTCTCCCAGTTCGACGATCTTGATCCGCTTGCCCTGGGCGGAGAGCGCGATCTGCCCACGGATCAGCCTCAGCGCGTCCTCCCCGAACATCTCCCGCCGCCAGCCTTCCAGAATCGGGTTGGGGGCAGTCTCGTCCAGCGCCAGCGCTTCAATCTCGTCGCCGCTGGCCACCAGCCGCGCAGCCACGTTATTCTGCTCGGCCGCCGCGTTCAGCAGCACTTTCAGCAGCGCCACCAGCGCCGGGGAGGCACGTGGCGCGTCACGCGGACGTTCCACGCGCGGCAGCTCACCCTCGGGCAACTCCTTTGCGCCGGCAATCGCCGCCAGCAGGGAAATGCCCGACTTGCCATTGGCGAACCCGGGGGAAATCCCACGCGCGCGGGTCAGCGCCTCGGCGGTCTCCGGCGCCAGCGCCGCGATTTCGGGGATCTGCTCATCCTTCACCAGCCGCTGACGGGGAATATTGATGCGCTGCGCCTCGCGCTCGCGCCAGGCGGCTATGGCCTGCACCAGCGCCAGCTGGCGCCGGTTGCTGGTGCGCAGCTTCAGCCGTTCCCAGGCCCGCGCCGGGTCCACCCGGTAGGTGTTCGGGTCGGCCAGGGCCGCCATCTCCTGCCCCACCCATTCCATCCGCCCATCCACGGTCAGCCGTGCGATGAGCTTTTCATAAACGTCACGCAGATGCGTCACATCCGCCGCCGCGTAGTCGATCTGCGCTTTGGAAAGCGGCCGCGCTGACCAGTCCGAGAAGCGGAAGGTCTTGTCGATATGCCCGCCAGTGAGTGACTGCACGAGCGAATCATACCCCACCTGGTCGCCGAACCCGGCCACCATCGCCGCCACCTGGGTGTCGAAGATGCGCTCCGGCACCGCCCCGAACAGCAGCAGAAAAATTTCAATGTCCTGGCGGCAGGCGTGGAACACCTTCACCACATCCGGCTTGGCCAGCAACGCGCCCAGCGGGGCCATATCTATCCCCGGCGCCTGCGCGTCCACCACCGCCACGTCCTGCGTGCCGGCCAGCTGCACCAGGCACAGCTCGGGGTAATAGGTCTTCTCCCGCATGAATTCGGTGTCGACGGTGACAAATTCTTCGCCCCCCAGGCGTTCGCACAGGGCAGCCAAGGCTTCGGTGGTGGTAATGAATTGGGTCGGTGTTTCGCTCATATTCATTCCTTACGCCGCTGCCCGCTTGACAGGAAAGGGGGCAAGGTTTCTTTCCGCCGCATGGAACATTTTCATGCTTACCGTACCCATAACTGCGCCGCGCTCCGCAGCGCGAATATCGGCCAAACCGCCCGGCTCTCCGGCTGGGTCCACGCCAAGCGCGACCATGGCGGTCTGCTCTTCATCGATCTGCGGGACCATTTCGGCCTGACGCAATGCGTCTTCGCCTCCGGCACCCCGGCCTTCACCGCGGCTGACGCCGTGCGTGTCGAGTCGGTCATCACCGTCACCGGCACGGTGGTTGAGCGCGCGCCTGGCACGCAGAACCCCAAGCTGCCCACCGGCGAGATCGAGCTGCGCGTGGAAACCCTGGAGGTTCAGGGCACCGCCGATGTGCTGCCCCTCCAGGTGGCGGGCAACGAGAACTACCCGGACGAGCTGCGCCTCAAATACCGCTTCCTCGATCTGCGCCGTGAGCAGGTGCACAAGAACATCATGCTGCGCGCCGGCGTCATCGCCTCCTTCCGCCGCCGCATGATCGAGGCCAATTTCACCGAGTTCCAGACGCCCATCCTCACCGCCTCCAGCCCCGAGGGCGCGCGGGACTTCCTCGTCCCCGCCCGCAACCACCCTGGCAAGTTCTACGCCCTGCCGCAGGCCCCGCAGCAGTTCAAGCAACTGCTCATGGTCGCCGGGTTCGACCGCTACTTCCAGATCGCCCCCTGCTTCCGCGACGAATCCTCCCGTGCCGACCGCTCCCCGGGCGAGTTCTACCAGCTCGATTTCGAGATGAGCTTTGTCACGCAGGAGGACGTGTTCAACACCATCGAGCCGATTCTGGCCGGGGTGTTCGAGGAATTCTCCGCCGGGCGCGATGTGGGCAAACCGCCCTTCATGCGCATCGCTTATGATGAGTCGATGCTGAAATACGGCTCCGACAAGCCGGATCTGCGTAACCCGATCGTGATCTCGGACGTCACCGAGGCCTTCCGCGGCTCCTCCTTCGGGCTGTTCGCCAAGATCATCGAGGGCGGTGGCATTGTCCGCGCCATCCCCGCGCCCGGTGCCGGCGGCAATCCCCGCTCCTTCTTCGATAAGCTGAATGAATGGGCGCGCTCCGAAGGCGCTGGCGGCCTTGGCTACATCACCTTCTCCGAGGCTGGCCCGCAGGGGCCCATCGCCAAGAACCTCTCGCCCGAGCGCGCCGAGGCCATCCGCGCCGCATGCGGCCTGAAGGCTGGCGACGCCGTGTTCTTCGCCGCCGGCAAGGAGCTGGACGCCGCCAAGTTCGCGGGCGCCGTGCGCACCAAGCTCGGCAACGATCTGGGGCTCATCAAGGCTGGCGAGTTCAAGTTCTGCTGGATCGTCGACTTCCCGATGTACGAGTACGACGAGGAGCTGAAGCAGATCGTCTTCAGCCACAACCCGTTCTCCATGCCGCAAGGCGGGCTGGAAGCCTTGGAAACCCAAGATCCGCTCACCATCAAGGCTTTCCAGTACGACATTGTTTGCAACGGCATCGAGCTGTCCTCCGGCGCCATCCGTAACCACCGCCCGGATATCATGCTGAAAGCCTTCGAGATCGCTGGTTATGGCCCGGAGGAGGTGGAAGCCCGCTTCGGCGGCATGCTCAACGCCTTCCGCTACGGCGCCCCGCCGCATGGCGGCTCCGCTCCGGGCATCGACCGCATCGTCATGCTGCTGGCCGACGAGCCGAACATCCGCGAGGTCATCGCCTTCCCGCTCAACCAGCAGGGCGAGGATCTGATGATGGGCGCCCCGGCCCCCATTCCCGCCGCGCGGCTGAAAGAACTCTCCCTGGCACTGGCGCTGCCACCGAAAGTGGTAAAGGTTTAAACGGCCGGGGAGCCCCGCTCCCCGCCCCCGCCAAGGCCAAGGCCAAGGCCAAGGCCAAGGCCATAAGCCACGGGCACGGAATGTTTTTCCGCAAATTCCGCCAAGCGGCGGCACACCATTCCCCGCTTGCGCGGCCCTACCGGCAGCCCCCTGACACAAGCCGCTTAATAAGCTCTTCCTGTCAAGGAAGCTTCACGCTACCGTCATTGTAGTGTCACAGAACGCGCCTAAGGAAGCGCTCATGGAAATAGCGAGTCATAAAATGTCTTCCGATACGGCCCTACCCGCATCCCTGCAGCAGGGTCCGTCTGGCCATGCCCCCCGCGTCTCCATCCGGAACCTGAATTTCTACTACGGCGAGACGCACGCGCTGAAGAACGTGTCCATAGACTTCCCCGATCGCCAGACCACGGCCATGATCGGCCCGTCCGGCTGCGGCAAATCCACGCTCCTGCGCGTTCTCAACCGTATGTACGACCTCTACCCCGGCCAGCGCGCCGAGGGCGAGGTGCTCATCGGTGGCGATAACATCATTGCCCCCGGCCAGAACCTGAACCAGCTGCGCCGCCGCGTCGGCATGGTGTTCCAGAAGCCCACCCCTTTCCCCAAATCCATCTACGAGAACGTCGTCTTCGGCGTCCGCCTGCACGAGAAGCTCTCCAAGGCCGAGCTGGATGAGCGTGTGGAATGGGCTCTTACCCGCTCCGCCCTCTGGGGCGAGGTGAAGGACCGCCTGTACAGCTCCGCGCTCGGCCTCTCCGGCGGCCAGCAGCAGCGCCTGTGTATTGCCCGCTCCATCGCCGTCCGCCCGGATGTGCTGCTGCTGGATGAGCCCACCTCCGCGCTGGACCCGATCTCCACGCTGAAGATCGAGGAGCTGGTGGACGAGCTGAAGCGCGACTTCACCATCGTCATCGTTACCCACAACATGCAGCAGGCCGGGCGCTGCGCCGACCAGGTGGCATTCTTCTATCTCGGCGAGCTCGTGGAAGTCGGCCCCTCCAGCCAGATTTTCACCGCCCCGCGCGAGCGCAAGACGCAAGAATATATTACCGGCCGCTTCGGCTGACACGAAAGGCCACCCCATGCCCGACGAACCCAAGCATATCGTCTCCAGCTTCGAAGCTGATCTGAAGAAACTCCGCGACATGATCGCCGCGATGGGTGGGCTGGTGGAGCGCGCCGTGGCCGACGCCACGACTGCCCTGCTGGAGCACGACCCGGATCTCGCTACACGCGTCATCGAACACGACCCCAAGATCAACGCCGAGCAGCATGCCGTTGAGCAGTTCGCCGTGCGCCTGCTGGCCCTGCGCCAGCCGGTGGCGGACGATCTGCGTCAGGTCATCCAAGCGTTAAAAGTGGTCACGGACCTTGAGCGCATCGGCGACTACGCCGCCAATATCGCCAAGCGCAGCATTGTCATCAATCAGGTCGCCTCGCGCTTCCCGCTCTCGGGCGTCGGCCAGATGGCCATGCTGGTGCAGCAGAACCTGAAATCCAGCATCGACACTGTGGGCGAGGCCGACCCGCAAAAGGCCATCGCCGTCTGGCGCGCCGACCAAATGGTGGATGATCTATACAACACCATCTTCCGTGAACTCATCACCTACATGATGGAAGATGCGCGCAATATCACCGCCTGCACGCATCTGCTGTTCATCGCCAAGAACATCGAGCGCATCGGCGACCACACCACCAACATCGCCGAGCTGACCTATTACGCCATCACCGGCGAGTCCCTGCCCGATTTCCGGCCCAAGGGCGACCAGACCTCCGCCTATATGCACAATAACGGCTGAAAATGTCCGACCTGAACAAGCCCTATATCCTCATTGTCGAAGACGAAGCCCCGCTCGTCACCCTGCTGCGCTATAATCTGGAGAAGCAGGGCTTCCGGGTAGAGGATGCGGGCGATGGCGGTGAGGCGCTGACACGCATCACCGAAGCGCCGCCGGATTTGTTGCTGCTGGACTGGATGCTGCCTACCATGTCCGGCATCGAGCTGTGCCGCCAGCTGCGCCGCCGCCCGGCCACGCGCACGCTGCCCATCATCATGCTCACCGCCCGGGCCGAGGAGCAGGATTCCGTGCGGGGGCTGGATACCGGCGCGGATGACTACATCACCAAACCCTTCTCCACCGAGGCGCTAATCGCCCGCATCCGCGCATTGCTGCGCCGCTCCGGCTCGGTGCCGACCAAGCTCAAGCTCAATTTTCACGACATTTCGCTGGACCCGTCCTCGCACCGCGTGCTGCGCAATGGCCGCGCCCTGCATCTCGGCCCCACGGAATTCCGCCTGCTGGAATTCTTCCTCCGCCACCCCAAGCGCGTCTTCTCGCGCGAGGATGTGCTAAACGCTGTCTGGGGGCGGGATATCCATGTCGAGCCGCGCACCGTGGACGTGCATATCCGCCGCCTGCGCAAGGCCATCAACGGCCCAGGCGAGATCGACATCGTCCGCACCGTCCGCGCCGCCGGTTACGCGCTGGACCTAGACGAAGTCGCCTAGCCATTTCCCAAAACAGCCGCGCCAGGGGGCATTCCCGGTGCGGCTAGCCAGACCCTAGCTGGGCCGATGCCGCCAGGGTCTCCGGCCCCAGCAGCCTGCATTCCCCCCGCAAGCTGAACAGCACCCAGGCAACGGCACCAACCGACCGCAACAGCCCGGCCCGCTCAAAGCCCTGCGCCAGCGCTCGTGCCACCGCCTCCGGGGTAAGGCCATCCGGCAAGGGCCGCGGCACCAGCATCGGCCCGCCCCCTGGGAACATAACCGCCGCGATCGCCGCCGCCGCCGCCGCCGCACCAGCAGCGCAGCCAGCCGCTACGGTGATCGTGTCCTGCCCACCATCGGCGGATTGCCAGCCGGTGCTCGCCAGGGCCTGGGCGCTGCCCGGCCAAGCCCTTGGCAGCCGCCCGGCCAGAAGCGGCCGCCATGGCCAGTCTATCGCCTCTGCCGTGAAGCTTTGCCCCTCGGCCAGATGCAGCGCCACCGCGCCATGGTTGTTCACGAAAGCCCGGTCCAGCAGCCCCGCCACACACATGGCATCCAGCAGCTCATCCGCCACTGCCCCGGCCAGCGCCGCCCCCGGCCCGGTGCCGTGCGGCACGGCTGCATCCGCTGCCAGCGCCCGCCGCGCCACCGTGCCCTCCGGTTCGGTCCCGTCCAGCTCCAACAGTATATCCCGCGCCCGCGCGATCGCCGCATCATAGGCGCGGCCCACCACCCGCGGCCACCCATGCGCCTGAATGACCGCATCCAGCGCCCCGTACCGCAAATGCAAGCGCTTACCATCGGGCAGCCACGCCACGCGCAACCTGCCGCTCACGGCGCGGCCACGCGCCGAACGCCTGCGGCTGCCCTGGCGGTTTGCTTTGTTACGGATAGCATACGGCTCATAGCCATGGGATATAAGCCGCGGCCGCCAGGGGCAAGGTTAAGGCCTTATCCTTTACGGAAACGCATCGGGTCGATCTCGGGAATGATGCTGCCCGCCGCGCCTGGGTCTTCGCCCCTGATCATCGCCGCCACCAGCACGCAGGCGGCGGGGGCGGTCTGAATGCCGTAGCCGCCCTGGCCCACACACCAGAAAAAGCCCGTCGTCGCGCTGTCCCAGCCAAAGGCGAGGCGCCGGTCCGGCGTAAAAGTCCGCAACCCAGCCCAGCTATGCTCCACCCGCCGCACCTCAATATTCAGCGCTTGCTGCATGCGGTCTATGCCAATGGCCACGTCCAGCTCATCCGGTTGCACGTCATGCGGCACATCCGGGGTTTCATCGCAGGGGGTGACCATCAGCTTGGTCCGCGCCTCGGTCCGCACGTACCAGTCATGCCCGGCTGACTGCACCATCGGCCAGTGTTCCACGTGAAACGGCGCGGGGTCGATAATCGCCGCCGTGCGCCGGCACGGGATCAGCCCGATCGGCTCCAGACCGGCGATTTTCGCCACCTCGTCACCCCAGGCCCCGGCGGCATTCACCACGATCGGCGCAGTGATCACGGCCCCGCTGGAGGTCTCCACCTCCCACACGCCGTTCATACGCTCAATCCGCCCGGCCCGGCTGCGCAGCATCAGCTGCCCCCCGGCTTGGCGCGCGCGGCGCAGATAGAACTGGTGCAGCGCCGCCACATCCATGTCGAACCCATCCGATTCCAGCGCGGCGCGCACGGCGTAACCGTCGATAATCGCGGGGCAAAGCTCCTTGGCCTTGGCCATGGAGACCTCCTGGATACCCAGATCCTGCCCGATCAACTTATCCAGCGCCGCGATCTGCTCAGCGGGCGCCAGATAGAGAATGGCACGATCGATGGCCAATGCCTCAGTACCTATATCCGCCGGCGGATTCATGAAAAAGTCGCGGGAAAGCCCGGTGAGCAATTGCACATCCGGCGGCCCGTAATTGCGGATCCAGATCGCCGCCGAGCGCCCGGTGGTGTGGTAGCCGGCCTGCTCCTCGGCTTCCACCAGCGCCACGCGGTGCGTGCCCCCCACCCCGGCGGCGGCGGCGGCCCCGACAATACCGGCACCAATGACGATGACGTCGAACTCGTGACTCATGGCGCGAAAAACTCCTGCAAACTGGCGATGACTTCGGCTGGCTTGTCCGCGTGCAGCCAGTGCGCCGCCCCCGCGACCCGCCGCAGCACGGCGTTGGGGAACAGCCGCCGGATCGGGGCCTCAGCCTCCGGCCCCACGTAATCGGATTCAGCGCCGCTAAGGAATAAAGCGGGCCCGGTGAACGGCTTGGCGCCGGGCGGATCGGCCCAGCCCAGAATCTCCGGCATGGCCGCGGCAATCTCCGCCAGCCCCACGCGCCAGCGCGGGTGCTCCCCCAGCACCAGATTGTTCAGCAGAAAAGCGCGCATCGGCGCGGCCTTCACGGTGGGGGCCAGCGCCTGCTCCGCCGCCGCGCGGGTCAGGCCGGGGCGCAGATCTATCGCCTGCATCGCCCGCACGTAATCGCCGTAATCATGATGGTAGGGGATCGGCGCGACATCCAACACCGCCAGCCGCGCCACCATCTCCGGCCTGGCCAGCGCCAGCGCCATGGCGGTCTTGCCGCCCATCGAGTGCCCAGCCACATCCGCGCGGGCAATGCCCATGGCCGCCAGCGTCTCCGCCACATCCGCCGCCAGGGTCGGGTAATCCATCGCCGCGCCGTGCGGGCTTTCCCCGTGGTTGCGCAAATCCAGCGCGATGACGCGCGCTTGCCTGGCGAGCGCCCGGCTGAGCACGCCAAGGTTCCGCGCGGCCCCAAAGAGCCCATGCAGCAATACGAGGGGTTTGCCCTCACCCGACACGGATGCGTTTAATATCATAGACAGGCATCATCGCCCCGATGCTAAAAAATCTCAAGCGTTACGGTATGAACCCGGCTATGCCTGCGCCATGTTTCCCGCTTTGGCTGTTCTTGCCGCCACCTGCGCCCTTGGGTTGATCGCCACCTGCCCCAGCGCCGCCGTAGCCCTATGGATTCTAGCACTGGCCACCTCGCCGGATAGCTGGCTGGACAGCCTCATCGGCGGGCATGAGGCGACGGTCGCCGCGCTGAAGAGCTTCGGCCTCGCCGTGCTCGGCCTCGCCGCCTTGCGGTACGGGCTGAAACGGGACCGCTACAACCCCGCCCTCGCCTTCGCCGCCATGTTCCTTATCGGCATCGTTCACGGGCTCTACCCCGGCCTCACACCGCTGGATTCCGTGCGTTCGCTCATTGGCTCGGCGGCGCCTTTCCTGTTTTCCTGCATCCGCATGCCGGAACGCTTCCGCGACGCCGTCATCCGCGCCACCCTCTGGGCCCCGCTCTGCGCTGTCGCCGTTTGCGCCGTGCTGGCGGCCTTGGGGCTGGATCATCTCTACGCGCTGGAGCTTGGGGCGCTACGCCTGGGCGGCGCGGGCCAACCGCCCTTCCTCGCTGGTTTCGCGCTCATCGGTGTCTATGCCGGGCTGATGGCGTATCTGGTCTCACCGCGCCCAACCACCGCCGCGCTGGTGGCGGTGAATTTCGCCATCGTGCTGCTCACCGGCGCGCGCGCGCCCCTCCTCCTCGCCACGCTGGACATACTGGCCGTGCTCCTCATGCAGCGCCGCTTGGTGCTGCTCGCCGCCGCCGGGGCTTTGGGGTGCTGCGCCCTTATCTTCGCTGGCGCGCTCAACTTCATCCGTGTCATCGGCCTGACACAGCTCGGCCAAGCCACCAACCTCTCGAATCGCAACCTCGTCTGGCCGTATTTCCAGCAGGCCTTCGCCAGCTCGCCGCTATTCGGCTGGGGCACGGGGGCGGGCAAGGTTATCATCCCCGTCACCTCACAGCTCACATCCCTGCTCGGCACCAACGCCGCGCATAATGAATACCTGCGCATCGGTACGGAGGGCGGCGTCTTTGGTCTCGGCCTGCTGCTCGTTCTCATCATTCTATGGGTGCGGCGCGGCAGCGCGCCGCTGCCCGCCGCGCAGCGCTGGCTCATGCGACTGATTTTCATTGGCTTTGCGATCCATTCGGCCACCGACAACACACTTATCGCCACCACCAGTTCCGTTTTTTTCATTTGGGCGAGCGCCATCTTCGCAAACCCTAAAAACCGGACTACATCACCGGCATGATCACGCGCCGCATAGCCTTGTCGCTGCCATTCGCCCTTCTCGCCACCCGCGCATTGGGCGACACGCCGCCGCCGATCGCCATTGTGATGAACTCCGGCGAAGGCTCGGTGAGCATCATCAACATGGACACGAAGCAGGTGCTCGGCACCGAGCCGATGCTGCGCGAGCCCAGCCACTGGGCCCTCACGCCGGACCGCTCGAAGCTCTACGTCACCGATGCCAGCGGCAACGCCTTCTTTGTGTTCGACCCCGTCACCGGCGCACCGGAGGGGCATTTCCGCATCGCCGACCCGTATCAGCTCGGCTACTCGCCCAACAATAAATACCTCGTCGTCAACGCGCTGCGCCTGAACCATGTGGACGTGTACGACGCCACCAGCCTAGCGCTGGTGAAGCGCTTCAAGGCCGGCGAAATGCCGAGCCATCTCGACTTCTCGCCCAATTCCCGCTGGTGCTTCAGCTCGCAACAGAAGACCAACTCGCTGTTCTCCTTCGACGTTGAAACCCTCACCCCGCGCTGGACCGTGCCCATCGGCGACACCCCCGCCGGCGTGCTGTGGCTGAACGGCAAGATCCTGGTCTGCATCATGGGCGAGAACGGCATCGTCGAGGTGGACCCGGTGGATGGCCACATCACCCGCCGCCAGAAAACCGGCGACGGCGCGCATAACATCTTCTACGACGAGGATAACCACATCATCTACGTCTCCAACCGCGGGCCGGGCCACACCTCGCTCAGCGCGCTGGACCCGGTGACGCTGGAAGTACGCCGCACCTATGACATCCCCGGCGGCCCGGACGATATCGGCATCGACCCGCAAGGCAAGATCTGGATTGCACTGCGCTACGCGGAAGCCGTGGCGGTGATGGACCCAGCGACGGGAAATTACGACACCATCCCCGTGGGCCGTTCGCCGCATGGGCTGTATCTCAGCACCTGCCTGACCCGGAAGGGCAAACTCACGGCGGAGACGATTTAATCCGCGCTCGATAACTCCCAAAAAGGCGCCTTGTGCGCCTTTTTTCATGCGGCCAGTTCCCTTGACCCCCTCTTGCCATGCGCATAAAGATTCATTTTATAATCATCTTTAAAAGAGAGCCTCTTATGTCAGCCCCGCTTTCCCCCGCCACCATCGCCATCATCAAATCGACTGCCCCGGCCTTGCAGGAGCATGGCGTCGCCATCACCACCCGTATGTACCAGCGCCTCTTCGCCGACCCGGCGATCAAATCCCTCTTCGACCAGGCGGCGCAGGAATCCGGCGAGCAGCCCCGGCGCTTGGCCGGCGCCATCCTCGCCTTTGCCAAGAATGTGGACAACCTGCCCGCCCTTACCGGCGCCATCGAGCATATGGCCGCGCGCCACGTGCAGACACATGTGAAGCCCGAGCACTACCCCGCCGTCGCCGCCGCATTGCTGCCCGCCATCAAAGACGTGCTGGGCGACGCGGTGGACGATACCGTGCTGAATGCCTGGGGCGAGGCCTACTGGTTCCTCGCGGACGTGCTCATCAAGCGCGAGGCGCAACTCTACGCAGCGTAAGTCTCCCCTGGCGTCTCGCAAACGCGGCGCAAATCGGCTAAGTATCCTGCGGCGCGGAGGTTAAGCCCTTCGCGCCGCGCCGGAGCGGGCCGCGCCCGGCGGATTTGCGCAAAAGGACCGCCCCATGGGTCTCGACCGTCTCTTCTCCAACATCGCCGGCTATCTCGACCAGTACGCCGTGCTGCCCGTCCTCTTCCACTTCCACTGGATGGAGTGGGACGACCTCGCCTTCGACTGGTGCCTGATCTGCGTCTACGGCCTGTTCGCCGTCATCATGACCTATGCCATCTGCTGGCCGCTGGAGCTTTGGCGGCCCATTGAGCACTGGCCGAACCAAAAGGCTGTGCTGACGGATGTGTTCTACACGTTGCTGAACCGCGTCGGCGTCATCCCCATCATCACCTTCCTGCTGTTCTATCAGGTGCAGACCTGGTTCTCAGGCTGGATTGTGGATATGGGCTTCATCCCGCCGACGCTGGACATGATGGTGCCCGGCCTGTTCGGGCACCCGCTGATCACCTTCTGCATCTACGCGCTCATCCTGGATTGCGCCGATTACTGGCGCCACCGGCTCTCACATAGTTTCCGGGCCTGGTACGCGCTGCACGCACTGCACCACGCCCAGCGGCAGATGAGTTTCTGGTCGGACGACCGCAATCATTTCTTCGATGACGTGATCTCCTTCCTCTGGTTCTTTGTCATCGGCCTGGCCATTGGCATTCCGCCACTGCAATTTCCGCTGCTGTTTCTGCTGCTGCGCTTCGTGGAATCGCTGTCTCACGCCAATATCAGGATGTCATTCGGTCCGCTGGAATGGCTGATTGTCTCGCCGCGCTTCCACCGCCTGCACCACGCGCTGCGCGCCGCGGGGCGGAATTCATGCAACTATGCCGGCGTGTTCTCGCTGTGGGACGTAATTTTCCGCACCGCCGACTTCTCGCCCGTCTATCTGCCCACGGGTGACGCCCGCGCGCCGGAGGCCTTGGCCACCGGTAGTTATCTGGAGCAGCAATTCACCGGTGCGAAACTTTTCTTCCAGTCCCTGGCGAAAAGCTGGCATGCCCTTGGCAGACATCACACAACGTAATAACGAGCCAATTCATGGACAAAAGCATCAAAAAAGTCGTTCTCGCCTATTCCGGCGGGCTGGACACCTCCGTCATTCTGCGCTGGCTGCAGAACACCTATCACTGCGAGGTCATCACCTTCACGGCCGATCTCGGCCAGGGGGAGGAGTTGGAACCCGCCCGCAAGAAGGCCGAGATGTTCGGCATCAAGCAGATCTTCATCGAGGACCTGCGCGAGACCTTCGTGAAGGATTTCGTGTTCCCGATGTTCCGCGCCAACGCGCTGTATGAGGGCCAGTATCTGCTCGGCACCTCCATCGCGCGCCCGCTCATCGCCCAGCGCCAGATCGAGATCGCCGAGATGGTCGGCGCCGACGCCGTGGCCCACGGCGCCACCGGCAAGGGCAACGACCAGGTGCGCTTCGAGCTTGGCTATTACGCGCTGAACCCGAACATCCGCGTCATCGCCCCCTGGCGTGAATGGGACCTGACCTCCCGCACCAAGCTCATCGAATACGCCGAGCACAACCAGATCCCCATCACCAAGGACAAGCGCGGCGAGGCCCCGTTCTCGGTAGACGCGAACCTGCTGCACTCCTCCTCCGAGGGCAAATTGCTGGAAGACCCCGCGCAGGAGCCGGACGAGATCGTCTATCAGCGCACCATCTCCCCGATGGACGCGCCGGATGTGGCCACCGAAATCTCCATCGACTTCCAGCATGGCGATGCCGTGGGCATTAATGGCGAGGCGCTGAGCCCGGCCACCATCCTCACCCGCTTGAACGAATACGGCAAAGCCAACGGCATCGGCCGTCTGGACCTGGTGGAAAACCGCTTCGTGGGCATGAAGTCCCGCGGTGTGTATGAGACCCCCGGCGGCACCATCCTGCTCCAGGCGCACCGGGCGATTGAGTCGATCACCCTGGACCGCGAAGCCGCGCATCTGAAGGACAGCATCATGCCGCGCTACGCGGAGCTGATCTATAACGGCTTCTGGTTCTCACCGGAGCGCCGCATGCTGCAAGCCCTCATCGACACGAGCCAAGCCTCCGTCACCGGCCGGGTCAACCTGAAGCTGTATAAGGGCAACGTCATCGTCACTGGCCGGGAGAGTCCGCACTCGCTCTACTCTACCCGCATGGTCACATTCGAGGACGATGCCGGCGCCTATAACCAGCAGGACGCGGCTGGCTTCATCAAACTGAACGCGCTGCGCCTGCGTCTGGGGGCTGCCATCGGCCGCCGCGGCGGCGCGCTGTAATCTGTCTGCTCCGCCCGGCCAAGCAGGCCGGGCGGTAAAACTTTCCGCACCGGGCTCGAATATATTAAATAGAGCGGCCACGAACAAAACTCGAACAAATTATTAACAAACCTGTTGCTAGTTTGTTCTCGCCGTGCCAGTGTCGTACCAACGAATCACTCTGGCGCTCGAGGAAAAACACGCTATGGTTGCACCGGTCCCAGGCAAAAAACCGCGTTTGACAGCAATCGATTCGATGTTGGACGCTCCGGAGGCAACACCAATGGCAGTGACGATGGCAAAACCCGACTTGGAGAAGAACAAGGCGCTCGACGCCGCGATGGCGCAGATTGAGCGCGCCTTCGGCAAGGGCTCCATCATGCGCATGGGGGCCAAGGCCGGGCAGGACACAATCGACGTCATCCCCTCCGGCTCGCTGGGGCTTGATCTGGCGCTCGGCATTGGCGGCTTGCCGCGCGGGCGCGTGGTGGAAATCTATGGCCCGGAGAGCTCCGGCAAGACCACCCTCGCCCTGCACGCCATCGCCGAGGCGCAAAAGCGCGGCGGCGTCTGCGCCTTCATCGACGCTGAACACGCGCTCGACCCCATTTACGCCCGCAAACTCGGCGTGGATGTGGACAACCTCCTCATCTCCCAGCCGGATACCGGCGAGCAGGGGCTGGAGATCGCGGATACGCTGGTCCGCTCCGGCTCCATTGACGTTCTGGTCATCGACTCAGTCGCCGCCCTGGTGCCCCGCGCCGAGCTTGAGGGCGAGATGGGCGATTCTCACGTGGGCCTGCACGCAAGGCTGATGAGCCAGGCGCTGCGCAAGATCACCGGCTCTGTCGCCCGCAGCAACACCATGCTGATCTTCCTGAACCAGATACGCCTGAAAATCGGCGTGATGTTCGGCAACCCAGAAACCACCACCGGCGGCAATGCGCTGAAATTCTACGCCTCCATCCGCATGGAAATCCGCCGCACCGGCTCCATCAAGGACCGTGAGGAAGTGACCGGCAACCATACCCGCGTGAAGGTGGTGAAAAACAAGCTCGCCCCGCCCTTCCGCCAGGTTGAGTTCGACATCATGTTCGGCGAGGGTATCAGCAAGGTCGGCGAGTTGATCGACCTCGGCGTCAAGGCCGGGGTGGTGGAGAAATCCGGCGCCTGGTTCTCTTATGACAGCCAGCGCATCGGCCAGGGCCGCGAGAACGCCAAGACCTTCCTGCGTGACAACCCGAAAATGGCCGACGCCATCGAGAAAAAGATCCGCGACCAATCCTCCACCATCGCGGATGCCCTCATGGCCGCCGATACCAGCGAGGCGGATAGCAACGACGAATAACCTACTGCCGCACGGGAGCCGGGCCTCACTATACCCGCCCCCCGCGCCGGAGTAGGCACCCCGCATGTTTGCCTTGATCCTCCGCATTCGCGAGCGCCCCTGGCTAGGTTATGGCGTTGCGCTGCTCGCCTGCCTTGCCGGGCTCGCCTTGCGCTTCGCCCTGGCCTCCGTCATTTCCCCCGCGCCGTTTCTCACCTTCATCCCCGCCATCGTCATCGCGGCACTCGCGGGCGGCCTCGCCCCCGGCCTGTTCGCGGTGGTGCTCAGCGCGGGCCTCGCAAATCATTTTTTTATGCCGGCAATCAGCCTTTCCCAGTCCTGGCCGGGGGCGCGGGGCATCCTGCTCGCCTATGTCTTTGTCAGCAGTATCATCGCCATGCTGACCGACATCGCCATGACGACCGGCATCCGGCTTGACCGCGCCTCCACCGCGCTGCGCATTGCCAACGAAACCCTGGAAGCGCGCATCGCCACCCGCACGGCGGCTCTGGTACAGGCCGAGGAGCAACTCCGCCAGGCGCAGAAAATGGAGGCCATTGGCCTGCTCACCGGCGGCATTGCACATGATTTCAATAACCTGCTCACCGGCATCAGCGGCAGTCTCGACGTCCTTCAGATCAGTTGCGCGCAGGGGGCGACAGGCGATTTCCCCCGCCATATCGCCACCGCCAAAGACGCCACATCCCGCGCCGCCACCCTCATCCACCGGCTGCTGGCTTTTGCCCGCCGCCAGCCGCTCGCGCCCAGCCTCACGGACATCAACGCTCTCGCCACCGGCATGGCGGACCTCATCGCCCGCGCCATCTCACCCGCCATCGAGCTGTCACTGCAGCCTGCCCCGGCCTTGCCCCCCATGCTGGTCGACCCCAACCAGCTGGAGCACGCGCTCCTCAATCTCTGCATCAATGCCTCTGACGCCATGCCCCAGGGCGGACGCCTCACCATCGCCACTGGCTGCGAGGCGCTTGGCACCGAGGCTGCGGCACTCGACCTGCCGCCCGGTGATTATGTCACCCTCTCGGTCTCGGATACCGGCACCGGCATGCCGCCAGAGGTGCTCACCCGTGCCTTCGACCCGTTTTTCACCACCAAGCCCGTCGGCCAGGGCACCGGGCTCGGCCTGTCCATGATCTACGGGTTCACCCGTCAATCCGGCGGCAATGCCATCATCAGCTCCACCCCCGGCCAGGGCACGCGGGTCAAACTGTATCTGCCTTGCCATGCCAGCCCTTTGGCGCCGGCCACCTCCCTTGCCGCCACACCGCCGCGGCCCAGCCCTGGCGGAACGGGTAAGGCCATTCTGGTGGTGGATGATGAAATCTACGTGTGCGAGCTTATCGCCGAGCTGTTGCGGGATGAGGGCTACACCATCCTGCAGGCCGCAACTGGCGCCGCCGCGCTCGAGCTGCTGCGCACAATGCCCGGCATTGCCCTGCTGATCACGGATATTGGCCTCCCGGACATTGGCGGCCAAGACCTTGCCGCTGCGGGCCGCGCATTCCTGCCCAGCCTGAAGCTCCTATTCATCACCGGCTACGTTGAAACAACCGCCCTGGGCGGCACGCCCCTGCCCCCCGGCGCGTACATGCTGACCAAACCCTTCCCCCTGATGGAACTCCCGCCGCTGGTGCAAGCGCTGCTGGCGGCGCCAGATGCAACGCCCATACTTGGCGAAATCCCTTCCGCCCTGTAATCCCATACGCATGGTCACCAGCAACGATATCCGCGCCACCTTCCTCAATTACTTTGCCCGCAACGGCCATCAAGTCGTGCCCAGCGCCCCTCTGGTGCCGCGCAACGACCCGACGCTGCTTTTCACCAGCGCTGGCATGGTCCCTTTCAAGAACGTATTCACCGGCCAGGAGAAGCGCCCCTATGTGCGCGCCACCTCCTCCCAGAAATGCGTGCGCGCCGGCGGCAAGCATAACGACCTGGATAACGTGGGCTACACTGCCCGCCATCACACTTTCTTCGAGATGCTGGGGAATTTCTCCTTCGGCGATTATTTCAAGGAACAGGCCATCACCCATGCCTGGACCCTGCTGACCAAGGATTTCGGGCTGCCGAAGGACAAGCTCCTTGTCACCGTCTACCACACCGATGAAGACGCCGCCGACCTCTGGAAGAAGATCGCCGGGCTGCCGGACGAGAAAATCATCCGCATCAAGACCGACGACAATTTCTGGAAGATGGGCGATACTGGCCCCTGCGGCCCCTGCTCGGAAATTTTCTACGATCACGGCCCCAGCATCGCGGGCGGCCCGCCGGGCTCCCCGGATGAGGATGGCGACCGCTTCATCGAGATCTGGAACCTCGTGTTCATGCAGTACGAGGAAGGCCCGCCCGGCACGCGCACTGCCCTGCCGCGCCCGAGCATCGATACCGGCATGGGGCTGGAGCGCTTCGCCGCCATCCTGCAAGGCAAGCACGATAATTATGACACCGACACGCTGCGCGCCCTGATTCTCGCCTCCGCCGAGGCCACGAGCCAGGACCCGGACGGCAAGTTCAAGACCAGCCATCGCGTGGTGGCCGACCATCTGCGCTCCACCGCCTTCCTGATGGCCGATGGCGTGCTACCCTCCAACGAGGGCCGAGGCTACGTGCTCCGCCGCATCATGCGCCGCGCCATGCGCCACGCGCACCTGATGGGTGCGACCGAGCCGCTGATGTACCGTCTCGTCCCCGCGCTCACCCGCCAGATGGGCCAGGCCTACCCCGAGCTCACCGCCGCCGAGCCACTGATCACCGAGACGCTGAAGCTGGAGGAAAACCGCTTCCGCGCCATGCTGGACCGCGGCATTTCCCTCCTGCACGACGAATCTGAAGCCATCCCCGCCGGCGGCGCCCTTTCCGGCGCGGTTGCCTTCAAGCTCTACGACACTTTCGGCTTCCCGCTCGATCTGACGCAGGATGCCCTGCGTGAGGAAGGCAAATCCGTGGACGTGGACGGCTTCACCGCCGCCATGGCGGAGCAGAAAGCCCGCGCCCGCGCCGCCTGGGCCGGCTCCGGCGAGGCCGCAACCGAATCCCTCTGGTTCGAGCTGGAGCAAAAGCTCGGCGCCACGGAATTCCTCGGCTACAGCACGGAATCCGCCGAGGCCACCATCACGGCGCTGATCGTGGACGGCCAGCCCACGGACGAAGCCCTGCCAGGGCAGAGCGTGTATGTGCTGCTCAACCAAACCCCCTTCTACGCCGAGAGCGGCGGCCAGGTGGGCGACACCGGCTACCTTACCGGCCCGGATAATCTGCGCATCCGCATTAACGACACGCAGAAGAAGCTCGGCGCCCTGTTCGTGCATATCGGCGTGGTCGAGGCCGGCACCGCCCGCGTGAGCGAGCCGGTGGTGGCGATGGTGGAGCACGAGCGCCGCACAAAAATCCGCGCCCACCACTCCGCCACCCACCTGCTGCACGAGGCGCTGCGCCGCAAGCTCGGCACGCATGTGTCGCAGAAGGGCTCGCTCAACGCGCCGGACCGCCTGCGCTTTGACATCTCCCAGCCCCGCCCCATCACGCCGGAGGAGCTGGCCGAGGTGGAGCGTGACGTGAACGCGCGCATTCGCGAGAATACGGATGTGACGACGCGGCTCATGACCCCGGAAGAAGCCGTAAAGCTCGGCGCCATGGCGCTGTTCGGCGAGAAATATGGCGACGAGGTCCGCGTCGTCTCCATGGGCACGCCGGATGACGAGAAATCCGCCTGGTCCATTGAGCTGTGCGGCGGCACGCATGTCTCCCGCACGGGCGATATCGGCCTGTTCCGCATTGTGTCGGAAGGCGCCGTTTCAGCCGGCATCCGCCGTATCGAGGCCCTGGCCGGCGAGGCCGCCATCACCGCCATCGAGGACGAATCCCGCCTGCTGGCCGAAGCCGCTGCGACCGTGAAGGCCCCGCCAGCCGAACTCCCCGCCCGCATCACCCAGTTGCAGGACGAAAAGAAGCGCCTGGAGCGTCAGGTCTCGGATCTGCAAAAGAAGCTGGTCCTGGCCACCGCCACGGAGTTCGAGGACGTGGCCGGGGTGAGGCTACTGGCTCGCAATGTGGGGGATATCTCGCCCAAGGAGCTGCGCCCCATCGCCACGGATCTGCTGAAGACGCTGGGCACGGGCATCGTCGCTCTTGTCTCCACGGCGGAACAGAAAGCCGCCATCGTCGTCGCGGTTTCCGATGATGTGCCTCATAGCGCGGTCGATCTCGTCCGCGCCGCGGCGGCGGCGGTCGGCGGCCAAGGCGGCGGCGGCAACAAGGCCGTGGCTCAGGCGGGCGGGCCGAATGCGGCCCAGGTGGCGGCGGCCCTGGCCGCCATCCGCGCCGGGATCAGCGCCGGGGGCTAGCCCCCCGGCTGCCAGCGCGGGATGGCGAGATAGGCGAGGCGCTTCGCCTCTTTCCGCCCGCGCGCCACGGAATCCAGAATCAATCCGCAGACGAAGGACAGAAACGCGATCATGATAACGCCCGTGGCCAGCACGGCGGTGGGCAGGCGCGGCACCAGCCCCGTGGCCAGATAGGCTGTCACCACCGGCATGCCGAGGCCGATGCCGAATAGCAGCAGCAGCACACCGGTAAGGGTGAAGAATTGCAGCGGCCGCTCCTCCTTCACCAGCACCATGATGGTGCGCAGAATCCGCAACCCGTCCGAATAGGTCCGCAACTTGGAGGCCGAGCCCGCCGGGCGCTCGCGGTAATCCACCTTCACCTCCGCCAGCGGCATCATCAGGTCCAGCGCATGAATGGTGAATTCCGTCTCGGTCTCAAAACCTGCGGTCAGAGCCGGAAAGGTCTTCACGAAGCGGCGGGAGAACACCCGGTAGCCGGAAAGCATGTCCTTGATGCGGTCGCCGAACACGGCCCGCACCAGCCCGGTGAGCACGCGGTTGCCGGTGCGGTGCCCGCGCCTGTAGGCGGCATCCGCCATTTCCACGCGCTGGCCATTCACCATGTCCAGCTGTTCATCGAGCAGAAGCCGCACCATCTCCGGCACCTTGGCGGCGTCATAAGTGCCGTCCCCATCCACCAGCACATAGGCATCGGCCTCGATATCCGCGAACATCCGCCGCACCACATGGCCCTTGCCCTGCAAGCTCTCGCCGCGCACCACCGCCCCGGCCGCCCTGGCCACCGCCGCCGTGCCGTCCGTGGAGTTGTTGTCGTACACGTAAACCGCTGCATCCGGCAGTGCGGCGCGGAAGCTGGCCACCACGCCGCCAATAGCCACGGCCTCGTTAAAGGCGGGAATCAGCACAGCGATGCGGGGAGTTTCCATTCGAGCGGCCTAATGCAGGAAATAGGCCCAAGCAAGCGCCACCGGGCAGCCGCTTAATGTTTCGTGAGCCTGAATTGCCAACCCCCCGGATTTTCCGGAAAGATCATGCCGGCACCAGCCGGCGCGCGGTCAAAAGCCTCAGCCACGCCCTGATAACCGGTCTGGGCATAGGGCTCATACCGCCAATCAGCCGCAACCCCCACCACGCAACACAGCAAAGCACCGCGCGCCACCCATTGCAGCCCAAAACGCCGCCTTCCCCCCGCCACGACCAAAAGCGTGACAAACCATGCCAGCATTGGAATGACATAATAGCGGTCGCCCGCGCCTGGCGTTTGCATCGGCACCCATTGCGGCACATCCGCCGAAACCATGGGCGTTTTCAATGCACTGGCCATAATCAGCACCGCCAGCACCAAAAACTGGCGATAGGCGGCATGCCCCCGAACAAAGGCGATCCCGCAAAAAACCAATGCCACCAGGCAGCACAAAGCCGCTGGCCAGCTCTGCAGCCAGAAACTATTGGCCAGTAATGGAAATACATTCTTGGCACCGATAATGCCGCCCAAAAAGATCTGGTTCGCAAGAATATGCACCAGCCGGCTGAAATTAGCGCCCAAATTGCTTAGGCGATTCTCAGCCAGATTTGTCGCCATGACCACGCCCTGAACCAGGGCGCATAATGTCAGTAAACCGGCATATAGCAGCCGCGTCTTTCCATCCGGGCTGGCGCGCTTCTCTATCAGCACCCACCAGGCAATTGGGGCAATGAACAAAACCAGAGGCCCGCTCAGTCCCGCCAACACCAAGGCAATCACGTCGAGTACCATGCCGGCAACGGTTTTTGGCTTCGGCAATACCACCATCAAAAACGCCACCAATGCCAAATGCCACATGGCATTAGTCAAATTGACGTAGACCTCGCTCGAATTCGGTATCCCAATGTAATATAACACAATCAGCAGCCGGGCCGACAGTGAAGGCACCAACCCCTCGCCACGCTTTGACAATAACAACGCTACCGGCGCCAGCTGAACCAGGAATGCAATCAGCGTGAAGATCAGCGGCGCTTGCGTCAGCTGCCATTGAATGGCCAGCAGGCCGCCAAGCCTTGAAAGGGTCTGCAGATAGCCGGCAACGGGTATCATCAGCGATGATACCCCCAAATCATAGGCCTGCTGCAGCCAAACCACGCCATCTTCGGCCCATAATTCGGGATGCAACAAACGGCTGGGACAGCGGCTGAACAGCAGCAGCGCCGCAGCCAGATTCAGCGCTGCCAATACCAAGCCGCCAAGCCTTGGCTCGTAGATTGTGAGTCGGAACCAGACACGGCGTGTTCCATGATCCATGCCATTCACGCGCTCAGTCATGGCTTCCAAGCTCATTTCGTTTTTACCTCTCCCAGTCCACCCTTCCGGTTTCGGCAATTTTTACACCGCGTGCAAGGCGGTCAACCTACCCCGCGCGCCGGCAATATGCGCTTGAACAGAGACTGCATCGGCGCATCCAGCGCGTAGGCCGCGCCCACACCGCCCGCCAGACTCACCGCCAGGGCCGCCACGCCGAATTCCAGATAATGCCTGGACAAATCAATATGGCTCGCCCCAAACACCCGAAACGTCAGTCCCAGAAAAAGCCAATGCGTGATGTAGACCGGGTAGGAACACTTGCCGAGCATCAGGCACCATTGCCCCACGGGCAATTTCCCATGCGCCTCCAGGTTCATCAGCGCGGCGACAAGCCCCGCCATCGCCAATGCGGTAATCCCGAAATCCAGCAGATGCACCGGCAGAAACAGGCCGTAATACGAGCGCCACAGGCAATATGCCAT
>Ga0255356_1000307_pt1 | contig 33641 bp, 19 predicted proteins | sample HBST100metaG_FD_189944 | JGI IMG/M metagenome (GOLD analysis project Ga0255356, IMG submission 189944) | Peat soil microbial communities from Stordalen Mire, Sweden - H.B.S.T100 | ecosystem: Environmental > Terrestrial > Soil > Wetlands > Peat | place: Sweden: Norrbotten County, Stordalen Mire...
AGCTACCTGCGCCATCGCGATCACTCTGACCCCCGCGGCGACGGGAGCGCAGCCGGGTTCGTTGACCATCAGCGACAACGCGGGCAACACGCCATCGACCGCAACGGTGACGCTGAGCGGAACCGGAGTTGCGCCAACCGTGTTGTCAATGACCTCTTTGAACTTTGGCAACGTGGCCGTCGGAAGCAAGAGCGCCATCCTGACCACTCTCTTGAGGAACAGCCAGACGACCGCCCTGAACATCTCGTCGCTGGCGCTGACAGGGACCGGATACGCCCTCGATTCATCGACGACCACATGCGCCAACCCCGGAACACTGGCCGCGGGAGCTACCTGCGCCATCGCGATCACTCTGACCCCCGCGGCGACGGGAGCGCAGCCGGGTTCGTTGACCATCAGCGACAACGCGGGCAACACGCCATCGACCGCAACGGTGACGCTGAGCGGAACCGGAATCGCACCCCCGGGCGGCGTGGTGAGCGGCAATATCAGCCTCAATAGTTGCGGCGGCGGAAGTTTGCCACAGACTACGGTCACCATCAGCACGTCTCCAGTTCTGACCGCGACCACCGATGGCAATGGGCATTTTTCGTTCCCGAGCGTTCCCAATGGGACGTATACGGTCACTCCCTCGATCACGGGACCAAGTTCCGTGTTTTATCCCGCAACGCAGACCATCGTGGTGAATAACGGCAATATCACCACAGGATTCTCAGCCGTCCTGGGTTATTCGGTTTCCGGCACGGTGAGTTATGCCTTGTCCAAGACCGGGCAGGTCTACCTGGCGCTGAATAACAATAGCTGCGGAGGGAATAGTACACCTGGCACCAGCATTACCAAAACCACACTCTCTGCGGGAGGAGCATTCACCATCCGCGGCGTGGCGCCCGGCACCTACACCTTGCAGGCATGGATGGACAACCTGGGCTATGGCGCCCAGAACGCATCAAACCCCACGGGCAGCACAGCCAGCGTACAAGTTTCCAGTGCGAACCTGAGCGGCGTTACCGTGACGCTGACCGATCCAGGCGCGACCACTCTGAGCACAGCTCCCACGCTTAAGATGGTGAGCGCAATCGACCAGGGCGCAATCGTCCAATTCAAGACAGCGACGAACGGCAACGGCGTGGAAGCGGCAACGTCCTACACCCTGGAATGGGGCACCGACTCGACATTCGCCACGTTCACGGGAAGCAAGACCTTTGCGGCAACCGGCACAAACGGCAGCAATCTCTGGATTGTGAGCGGGCTAACAAATGGCGGGCAGCCGTTGTATTTCCGCGCACAGGGAGTGGCGGGGAGTTCGACCAGCAATTGGTCAACGGCCAGCAGCGGAGTAACCATCGGCGCGCCCACGGGCGGGAATACCGTCACTGGCACTGTGACCTTTACCGGCACGGCAAGCGGACCGCTCTATGTGGGATTCTATGACCAGAACACGAACAACGTGTATGCGACACCCATTGCAAACCCGGTGAGCCCGCAGCAATACACGGTCCAGGTTCCCACCGGCTCGAACTACTTCTTCTTCGGGATCATCGACCAGAACAACGACGGAATCGTCGGTCCGGGTGACATCTCCAATACCGACAGCAACAGCTCCGGTTCATTGGCCATAACCGGAACCGCGACGGAAAACCTGACGTTGCCCAGCGGCAACTCTACCGTCACGCTGACAACCCAGCACTGGCAACAAGGGAGTTCCAGCGGTTATAACCTCAACTTCGATGTGAGAGGGCTGAGCAAACTGCCAGTAGCAGTTGCGCTTGTGTCGGGACCGAATGTGATTATCCCTGCGGACATGGGAAAATGCATCGGTTGCGGCAAAGATCAATTCAATTTCTCTGTCAATATGAACGGCGACCGGCCGAACGCAGGCGATGCCTACGGCCTGCTGGTCACGTACAGCGGTGGAACATCGGAGACGCTGCCTGCCACGGTGGGCGCGGTGCTGAATGCCTTTGCGACGAACCTTTCACCCACCGGGACCGGCGTGAGCACAACACCTACGTTTACCTGGACCGATCCTTCCAGCCCGAGCAGCTACACCTATCAGTTCTGGCTCACGGATTCAAACAACAATACGATCTGGCAGATTCCCGGCAGCAACTCCAACTCCAAGGGCTTCTCCAACACCACCACATCCATTGTGTGGGGCACCGATCCGACGGGAGGGGGAAGCACACCTACGGTATCCAGCCTGGCCAGCTCGGCAACATATAGCTGGCAGATTCAAACCCAGGACAGCAACGGCAACGAAGCTCAGACCGAAGTGAGCTTCCAGACGGTACAAGCAGCCCTGTCGCTGCCCGCAAGCGGCCCACTGGGGCCTGCGGCCACAAACATTTCCTACAGTGCGCAGATCAATTCGTCGGGAGGCAGCGGATCGGGTTATGTCTTTACGGTGAACGGCAACCAGATTCCCACCAATGGGACGTGGCTCACCATATCGGACGGCATCTCAGTATCGTGCATGGGCAGCAACACGCTGTACATTGGCGGAGTGCCCACACTGACACAGATTGTCACTCTCAACATCTCAGTGGCGGACGGAGCGGGCCACACCTTTGGCCCGAACGCGTATACCATCGCGGTGAATCCGCCGACGCCGTTGACCTTGCCCAGCGCAATTTCCGCGGCACTGCCACCGGGCACCGCAAACGAGAGCTATACCTCGCAGATCAACGCCGCGGGCGGCAGCGGCTCCGGCTATGTGTTTACGGTAAACGGCACACAGATTCCCACCACCGGGGCGCCAGTCACCGTTTCGAGTGGGGACGGTCTCACGTTCTCCAACCTGGGCGGCAACACACTGGGCATCGGCGGATCGCCCACCATGGCCACCACAATCACCCTTAACGTCTCAGTAACGGACGGCGCGGGCGACACCGCCAACCAGCCTTATTCCATCACGGTCAACAGCCCAACGCCGCTGTCATTGCCCGCGGCCGGCGCCCTGACGTCCGCAACCATCAACCAACAATACTCAGCGTTTATCAATGTGTCAGGCGGCGACCATGCGAACTACACCTGGACGGTGAATGGCACTCCTGTTCCCACCAGCAATACGCCGGTCGCCGTTTCGAACGGCATTACGGTCTCGAACACCGGCGGCTACACGCTTTCGATCGGCGGAACACCCACCGCATCCGGCATAGTCACGCTCAACGTCTCAGTACTGGACGTTGGCACGGGCGAAACCACCTCGGCACAATATACCGTCAACGTCATCAACCCGGCGGCGGCTTACACGGTCTCTGGCACGGTGAGTTACGGCGGAACGAAAACCGGATGGATCTATCTGCAACTGATGTCCACCAACTGCAACGGCTGCAACAGCTCCAACCTGGGCACCGCCATCCCTGTCGCGGGAGCATACACCATCCACGGCGTATCGCCCGGCACCTATACCGTGCAGGCATTTATGGACAATGTCGGTTATGGCGCCGAGAACGCATCGAACCCCGTGGGAATCGGCGCCTCGAACGTGACCGTCAGCAGCGCGGCCGTGACGGGAGCCAATGTCACGCTGAGCGATCCGGGGACAGTCACTCTCAGCGGTTCTCCCACGTGGGACAGCAGCCAAGGGTCAGGCGCATTCAGCGGAGGGGCGTTTGTCTCCTTCGACTCAATGAAGAACGGCAGTGGCGTAGAGACGCCCACTTCCTACACCGTTGAATGGAGCGGCAGTTCCACGTTCGACTCCGTGGCCGGCAGCGCGAGCTTCCCGGCAACCGGCGGGAACAAACCCTGGATCGTTACCGGACTCACGAATACCACTACCTACTACTTCCGCGCAGCGGGTGTTGCGGGCGGCACGACCGGCGACTGGTCAGCGCCCTCCGGCGGCATAACCATCGGCGCGCCCACGAGCGGCAATGCGGTATCGGGCACGGTCACCTTCAGCGGCAAGTCCACCGGACCGCTGTATGTGGGCTTCTATGACCAGAGCACGGGCAACATCTATGCCGACGTGGTGGGCAGCCATACGAGCCCACCGACAAGCCCGGCAACTTACTCGGTCCAGGTTCCCACCGGCTCCAATTACTTCTTCTTCGGAGTGATCGACCAGAACAATGTTGGCCTGGTCAGTGCTCCGGGAGAAATCTCGAACACCAATCAGAACAACATGGCCTTGGTTGCCATCACCAGCAGCCCGATGACTGAAAACCTGAACCTGACCCCCGACAGCGCCAACAGCCAGGTTATTGTGAGGACGCAGAACTCGCAACAGACGAACTTGAACGGCACGACCAACAACAGTTACGGGCTGGACTTCAGGGTCAGCGGTCTTCTTGAACTGCCAGTGGCCGTTGAACTCGCGAAGGAAAGCAGTCCGGGGGTGAGCATCCCAGTGGACATTGGCACGGGAGCCTTTAACGGCAACACCAACGAGTTCGACTTGTGGCCCAACCTCAACGGCGCCATTCCACAGGCCGGCGATTCCTATACGCTGAACGTGACCTATGCCAATGGCACGACGCAGCCCCTGACCGCGACGGTGGGCGCCGTGCTGAACGCTTATCCCACCGGGCTTTCGCCTACGGGAACCGGCATCAGCACGATGCCGAGCTTCAGTTGGACCTACCCCGCAGACCCCGGGAGTTATCTCTATCAGTTCCAGTTGCAGGACTCGAACGGGAACACGATTTGGACGATACCTCCGCAGCACTCGAACTCGAACGGATTCCCGAGCACCATCGCCTCGCCCATTAGCTGGGGCATTGATCCGACCGGCACGGGCGACTTGCCGTCGCTGCCCATCCTGAGCGGCAACACGACGTACTACTGGCAGATCACCACCGCGGACGCGAACGACGATCAGGCCACGACACAAGTCGCATTCCAGACTTATGGAGTACCCCTGTCGTTGCCCACGTCTGATCCCAGCACGCTGGAGTCGACCGTCGTCAACCTTCCCTATAACGGATCGATCAGCGTGACAGGCGGCAGCGCCCCCTACAACTGGTCGGTGAACGGATTGTCAGACAACCTGTACTCGAACACAGGCTCAGATGGCGCAACGCTGATGATCGGCGGGACGCCCAACTCAATCGGCACGGTCATGTTCCAGGCGACGGTGTATGACAACACAGGCGCCAGCTTCGGGCCGGAAACCTATACCATCGCCGTCAACGCCGCGGGTGCCGCGGGTTCGGGTTGGCCGGTGAGCGGCATCGTCACAACCAACGGCTGCGGTAACGGACAGAATCAACCTCCGATTACGATCTCGATCAGCGGCGCGGGATTCACCACCCTGACCACGGTCGCGGACGCGAGCGGCAACTTCCAGTTCCCGAGCATTCCCAACGGAACGTATACGATTACGCCCTCGATTGTGGGACCAAGTTCGGCCTTCTATCCCGCATCGCAGAGCATCACTGTGAATAGCTCCGGCGTTAGTAACGTCAGCTTCGGGGCCACACTGGGTTATACGGTTTCCGGCTTGGCGGGTTACAACGGGTCGAAGACCGGGCAGATTTACCTGATGCTGAACAACAACCAGTGCGGCGGGTACACCACGCCCGGCACCAGCATCGCCGCGCCAGGGGCCTTCACCATCCGCGGCGTGCCGCCCGGCATCTACACCTTGCAGGCGTGGATGGATAACCTGGGCTTTGGCGTCCAAAACGCCACAAACCCCACAGGCAGCACCTCGAACGTGCTGGTTACCAACGCGAACGTCGCCGACGTCTCGGTCGGGTTGTTGAATCCAGGCACGGTCGCTCTCAGTTCGGGGCCAACCCTGCTATCGGCAATCGGATACAGCGGCGGAGCCGTTGTCAATTTCAGCGATATCCAAAACGACGGCGTGGAACAGGCTGCCTCTTACACGCTTGAATGGAGCACCAGTTCGTCGTTCACCTCGATCGCCGGAAGCCACAGCTTCACCGCGGTCGGCAACAACAGCGTATGGGCCGTGAACGGGCTTGGGAATGGAAGCATCTACTACTTCCGCGCCCAGGGCGTGGCGGGAAGCGCAACCAGCAATTGGTCGAATGTAGTTGGCCCGGCGACCATCGGCGTACCCACAACCGGCAACACGGTCACCGGCACGGTCAGCTTCAGCGGGACGGCGACCGGCCCACTGTATGTCGGCTTCTTCAACCCGAACAATTCCTTCGTGTATGCCACGGAAGTAGGAAGCGCGCTGAACCCGCCGAAAACTGGTGCAACATACTCGATCAACATTCCCTCCGGCACCTACTACATGTTCGGGTTCATCGACCAGAACAATAACAACATGCAGGACTCGGGGGACTTTTCCTATCTCAATCCGAACGCAGTGTCCATCACCAGCAGCATGAGCGAAAACCTGACACTGCCCAGCGCCAACAGCACCATCGCATTGACGACGGACCACTGGAAGAACGCGCTTGAATACGGCAACAGCGAAGGCTACCAGCTCAACTTCAACGTGAACCAGGGGAACAAGCTGCCGGTGGCCGTTACGCTGACGTTGGCATCGGGCCTCAACCTTCCCGTTCCAGAAGACCTCGGCCTTTGCCAGAATTGCGGCAATACGCCCTTCAGCTTCAACTTCAATTTCTTCACAGTGAGCCCAACCATAGGCGACAGCTACGGATTCAAGGTCACCTATAGCGATGGCACCACGGAGAACAAGACCGCGACGGTGAGCGGCGTGGTGGGCGCGTTGCCCAGCAGCCTTTCACCCGCCGGAACCGGCAGCAACAACACGCAGCCCACATTCTCATGGAACGACCCCGCCAACCCCGCCAACGGCGGCCCCTACGTCTATCAGCTCTGGGTGGCGAACGACAACTACAACACGGTCTGGCAGATACCCGGCGGCAACTCCAACTCGAGGGGATTCCCGAGCACCATCACATCCATTGCCTGGGGCACCGATCCGACGAATGCCAGCAACTCGCCCTCGGTATCGAGCTTGACGGACGGAGATGTTTACTACTGGTTCGTCACCGCCTATGACCAGAACGGCAACGCGGGCTCAATGGAGGTCGATTACGTTCCCGACTTCATGGCCTTGTCTCTGCCCAATCCAAATCCCAGCACGCTGGGGCCTGCGACCATAGGCCAAAGCTATAGCGGAAGCTTCAGTGCTTCAGGCGGCTACGGCGGCTATTACTATTCGATCAACGGATCCAACTGCTGGGGCTGCAACTATATGCCATTGGGGAACGGACTGGTGGTCACCAACGAGTCGAACACGTTTAACGTCACCGGAACGCCCACTGCGACCGGCCCGGTCTCGTTCCAGGTTTATGTGCAGGACGCTACAGGCGCACAAGCCGGACCGGTTACCTACACCATCAACGTCGGCACATACGCATCGGTATCGTTGCCCGCCGCCAGCGACAATCCTCTGGGGTCGGCTCTCACCGGCACAAGCTACGCGGCGGCTATCAACGCCTCGGGAGGGCCAGGCGGCGGCAATTACGCATGGACGGTGAACGGCGTCGCCGTGTCGCCCAAGATGCCCTATGTGTTTGCCGGCATCTCTGGAGGCGACGGCCTGACGGTTGCCACCTCAGGCGGCAATACGTTGTGGTTCGCTGGAACTCCCACGACGGCCGAGTCGGTTTCGTTGGCCGTCACCGTGACCGACATGACAAACAGCAACGACACGGCTACGGTCACCTACTCAGTCCCGGTGGTGGCTGGGCCTAACGGCGCAAACAACAGCCATCTGAACGGAACGTATGTGTGCAAGCTTAACGGTTTCTATGACAATAACGGCGCGCCCTGGACAGCTCTTGCCAGCTTCCAGGCAAATAGCACTGCCGGGACTTTCACCAACGGCGTATTCGATACGAATAGCCGCAAAGACACAACAGCCGCTTCGGGCACAGCGAGCGGCACTTACAGCATCGGATCCGACAACAACGGTCTGCTGACCTTTAACGCTGTTCTGACCACCGGCGCTACGGGAAGCCAAACAACACAATGGGCCGTTGCTCTCACGAATGCCGCATCCCCAGCACAGGAGTTCCGCATGGTCGAAATTGACGATGTGGGCTCGTCGCCTTCTGGCCAGCACGGCACAGCCGATTGCTACCAGGCCACAAAAACCGGTGTCTTCGGCACGGACATCTTCGCCGGCAACAGCTTCGTCTTCGGCTGGAACGGCGAGGACGGAAGCGGCAATCCGAAGGCGACCCTGGGCCGCTTCTACAATGCCTCAGGCACTGCGGCCGGAAGCCTCACCGGAGGCGTTGTTGACCAGGCGGGCGTCGCCGACTCCTCGGTGACGAACGTGGCTCTCACCGGCGGCAGCTACACCGTGCCGGACGCGACCAATGGCCGCTCGACGCTCTCTTTCACAGCGTCGGGAACAAATGGAGGAATGGCAACCTTCGAGGCCTATGTCATCGACGCCAACCGGATGTTCATCATCGAGACCGACGATGCCAAGGCGCAATCCGGCGACGTGCGCAAACAGCAGCAGGCCACCTACTCCGGAACAAACCTCAATGCACCGTTCGTTCTTTACTCACAGACGTATGAATACTCGAACGGCAGCGTCTCGGGTTACGACTCCTCGGTCTTCCAAGGGAGCGGCAACGGTTCCGGCGGCCTCACCGTCAACCAGAGTTATCAGGACGAGAATGGCGCCTACAAAGTAGGCAATGCGAACGGCGGGCCGATCGCCGTCACGTTCGACTCTTCCAACCTTGGCCGCGCTACCTTCACACCCGGCACCGACTCGGGCTACCTGTATTTCTTCAACAACAACAGTGCCTTCTTCCTGGATTCGAATGGCGCCAATGGCTACCTGGAGACGGGCTGGATGGAACCGCAAACTCAAACCACCTTTACGGATACAACCCTGGCAGGCTATTACATGCTGGGCCAGATGCCGGTGATGCAGGAGACCAAGAAAGGCAACGTGGGAGAATTTCATCTGGACAACGCCGGCAATATCACGGGCGGCATTACATCTGCCGGCGAAGGATACTTCACTTGGGATCAGTCATCGCCCATGTCCTACACATGGGACACGACTGCTCCCGGTACGGGAACCTTCCTGATCGGAAGCGGCGAGAAGGGAGCGAGTTGCGCGGTCATCAGTTCGACGAAGGCCGCCTGCGTACTCAACGGCGACTCGTCACCGAGCGTGATGATTCTGCAACAGTAAGCAACGCCGCACAACCCAAGGGCGGTCAACCACTCGGTTGGCCGCCTTTTTTTTGCCTGTTGAATCGCCTGAATTCATCGGTGTCCGGCCATCGGCTGTGGAAAAAGCTCTGGCCCCGCGCAGGGAGAATCCCTACAATCGAAGCGCGCGCGGAAGACCGTTATCGCCGCGCGCAAAGAAAGGAAGAGTTCACCTTGAATCGAGTTGCCTTGCGTACAGTTCTTGCATCCATGGCCGTGGCAGGAATGCTGTCGGCGGCCGCGCTGGCGGCACAGGCTCCCGCCGCCGCGGCGGAGACCAAAGCCGCGCCCGCGCCCTCCACAACCACGGCCCCCACCGCAAAGAAAGCCAACAACGACGATGCAAAGCAGGACTGGGCCTCGCTGGGCCGGTTCAAGGAGGCCGATTTGGCACTGGCCGCGCCCGCCGCAGACGAAAACCGCGTTGTCTTTATGGGCGACTCAATCACGCAAGGCTGGCATATTGACGGGTCGTTCCCCGGCAAGCCTTATATCAACCGGGGCATCAGCGGCCAGACGACGCCGCAGATGCTGGTGCGCTTTCGCCAGGACGTGATCGCCCTCAAGCCCAAGGTGGTGGTGATTTTGGCCGGCACCAACGACATCGCCGGCAACACCGGGCCGATGACGATTGAAGAAACCGAGGGCAACCTGGCCTCGATGGCGGAACTGGCAACAGCCAACCACATTCGTGTGGTTCTGTGCTCGGTGACGCCGGCCTTCGACTACCCCTGGCGGCCGGGGCTGACGCCGGCGCCCAAGATTCTGGCCATCAACGCCTGGATGAAGGCCCTGGCGGCGGAAAAGGGCTACATCTATGTTGACTTCCACTCGGCAATGAAGGACGAGCGGGACGGCCTGCCGCCAACGCTGAGCTACGATGGCGTGCATCCGCTGCCGGCCGGGTATGCCGTGATGGCGCCGCTGGCAGAGGCGGGGATTGAAAAGGCACTGGGACAGTAAAGCAGGGGTTAGGGAGTAGGGGTTAGGGAGTAGGGAAGAGGGAAAAGCATTCATCGCAGGGCGTTTTTCCTGTTCCCTATTCCCTGTTCCCTCTTCCCTGCTCTCTTCCAATTGCTAAACCGCCCAAATGCCCATACAATAGAAGAATTGCAGGAAAGGTATGTCCAGAGCGATGCCCAAGGAAAAGATTCATCCCAATTATGCCGCGGTGCGGGTTATGTGCGCCTGCGGGAACAACTTTGAGACCCGGTCGACCCACAAGGGCGACATTCACGTGGAAATTTGCTCGGCTTGCCACCCGTTCTTCACCGGAAAGCAGCGCCTCGTTGACACCGCAGGCCGCGTCGAGCGCTTCCGCCGCAAGTATGCCAAGTCCGATGGGGCCGTGGCAGCGGCAGCCAAGTAACCGGCGCACAAGCAACCGGTTCGCACGATTGGGCCTCCGCCTAGGCGGAGGCCTCACTGTGTTGCGGCAGGCGCGAGACTGTCAGGATGTGAGCCATACGCTCTGAATGAGGATGTGACCGACGATGCCCCGCGCAAAACGCTCGATTCAGTCCGCAGTAACCATCGACGGCTTCTCACTGATCTGGAATCTGCACCGCGAACAGCAATGGTTCACGACAGATGGCTGGAAGGGCGTTGCCATTCATGTAAAGGTCGCCAAGGGCGTCCGCCGAGAGCTTTTTCTGGAATTTCCGCCTGTCGGAACGGAAAAAGCCGGCAACACGCGGGAGGCGCCTGCACGGGTTCCAATATCGGCGGCAATGGTCGAGGCCGGCATTCGGGAAGCAATGGCGGCGGGATGGGATCCGGAGTCGCGCGGCAAGCCGTGTTTTTATCAGGTGGGCGAACTTGCGGGCTGAAAGCAACTGCCAGCTTCTAGTGTGGCATCCCCGAAGTTCATCGCATAATTGGGGGACGCAACCGCAGGTCCTTCGACTACGATTGGCGCAAAATACGCGCCAATCTTCGCTCAGGATGACAGCCTATTTCAGGATGACAGCCTATTTTTGATACGAACTTTGTGGACAGGACACTTGCGGAGTTTGTGGACGGTACAAATGGCTGGCAAGGGCTTTACCGTAAAAAAAGACTGGGACAACCCCAGAGAGCGCGCGATGCCCGCCGAGGCGCGTGTGCCGGCTGAGGTGCGCCTGGGATCGGTGGTGGTGACTCCGGCCACCGTGCTGGCGCCCATGGCCGGGGTCACGGATACGGTTTTTCGGCGGTTCATTCGCCACGCCAGCTTGTTCAGCACTGAGGCCGCCTCTGAGACCGCCTCCGAGATCGAGGCCGCTGTCAGCAATGCACAGTCAGGCTGCGGGCTGCTGATGACCGAGTTCACCTCGGCCGACGGGCTTTCGCGGATGCGGGAGACGAAGCGGCGGCGCTACCTGACTTTCTATGACGACGAACACCCGATCGGGGCACAACTGTTCGGAGCCAACGCTGAGACCCTGGCTGACGCGGCGCGGATTGTGGAGGAGACCGGCTTTGACCTGGTGGACCTGAACCTGGGTTGCCCGGCCAAGCGGGTGGTGGGTTCAAACGGCGGTTCGGGCCTGTTGCGCGACTTGCCGCGGATCGGCGAGATTTTTCGCGCGGTGCGCAAGGCGGTGACGATTCCCTTCACCGTCAAATTTCGCATGGGCTGGAACGAGCGGGATATTGTGTGCGTGGAGTTGGCGCGGATGGCCGAGGCCGAGGGGCTGAATGCCGTGGCGCTGCACGCCCGTACCCGCGAGCAGGGCTATAGCGGCCAGGCGCAATGGGAGTGGATCGCCAAGGTGAAGCAGACGGTGGGGATTCCTGTGATTGGGAATGGCGACATTCGCACCCCGGAGGACGCGGCGGCCATGGTGGCGCTGACCGGCTGCGATGCGGTGATGATTGGGCGAGCAGCGCCGGCTAACCCTTGGATTTTCCGCCAGATCGCCCAGTACACGGCGACCGGTAGCTATCAGCGGCCAACAATGGAAGACCGCTACCGCATGATTCGCGGGTACTTCAAGATGCTGCTGGCCGAGGCCGAGGCCACCAAGGATTTGCCGCGCGATGCCCGGATGGGCGAGACAGCCGGCAAGATGAAGCAGTTTGCCACATGGTTTACCCACGGCGTGCCCGGCGGAGCCAAGCTGCGGGCGGCCATCTACCACGCAAAGACCGGAGCCGATGTGCTGGCCCAGGTGGAGCTGTTCTTTGCGGCGCGGATGGCGGACGACTCGAGCTTCAATGCGGAACCGGAAGACGACGGGGAGCAGGATTTTCCCGAGGGTAGTTTGGTCTGCGATTAGAGCGGTTTCCCGATTCACGTGCCCTTGCCGAGGTTATGTACGGTTTGCCGCACGGCTGAAGTCGTGACCTTTCAAAACGACAAGCTTCTCCATAGCCTTTAAACCCTGCGCACTTTCAAAAAAACACGAGCTGTTCTTCAGCATGTTTCTGGGGCACAAACCGGGTTATAGTGGACTCACAGAATTAAGAAGGGTTCACTTTGCGGAACGTGGCGCCAAAGCTGAGAAGCACCTTGAGGACGTGGGCATGCGGCCTTGCACTGCTATGCCTTGCCGCGCCCGATTGCCTGAGCCAACGCTACAACTTTCGCGAAATCGCCGAGGGGCTGGGCGACCTGAACGTCAACTGCATTGCGCAGGACCGCTCCGGCTACCTTTGGGTGGGCACCGAGAACGGCCTTTACCGCTACGACGGGCGCCAGTTTCGGCAGTTTGGCGCGGCCGATGGGCTGCACGCGCGGACCATTCAGGCCCTCTACGTGGGGATGGATGGAACCCTGTGGGCAGGAACCACGACCGGCATCTACTTTGAACTGCGGGATGGGAGCTTCGCCGAGTTGCACTCACCAGTTCCTTTCAAGCAGCTTTCACAGAGGGTCGGGACGGTCTTTGCGGCCATTGCGCCGGACCAGGTGGTGGCGGCGGACCGGAGCGGCGCGTTTCTGCTGCGGCGGCTGGGGCCAGAGCGGTGGGCCGCGGAGCCCATGCGCCTGGAGGGCAAGGCGATCTGGAGCGTGCTGGCCGGGCCGGGCGGCGTGTTGTGGTATGGCTGCGACCACGACCTGTGCCGGCTGGCGGACGGCAAGACCACGCACATGCGCGCAGGTCTTCATCTTCCAGAAGACCAGTGGCTCCATCTGCTGCTGGCCCGCGACGGCCACGTCTGGGTGCGCGGCTACCTGCACATGGGCGAAGTGCTCCCCGCAGAAAACCGCTTCGAGCTGCACGATTTTGCCGTGCGGTCCAACGCCGTGCCCTACTTTGCACTGGCCGAGGATGCGCAGGGGCGCATTGCGGCCTCGCAGGGGCCAGCCTTTGGCCTGTGGGAAAAGGGGCGTTGGTGGATGGTGACCGCGCGCAATGGCCTGCCCCGCAACGACATCTCCGCGCTGTTTGTGGACCGGGAGGGGTCGATCTGGATCGGCGCGGTGGGCCACGGGCTTTTGCGCTGGGTGGGACAGGACCGCTGGGAAGGCTACACCGTAGCCGACGGCTTGAGCGACGACATTGTTTGGGCCTCGCTGCGGGATCGCAACGGGCGGCTGTGGATCGGCACCGAATCGGGTCTCGACTACATTCCCGCCGGAGGAGACGCTCCAGGGGCCTGGCATGAGCCGGGCATCCAGACAGCCCGTGCGGATGCGCTGGCCGAAAGTGAGGACGGAGCAATCTGGATGGGCAGCGCGGCCGGCAGCCTGGTCCGGATCGACCCAAAGACACTGGCCGGAAGGCTATGGAAGACGCCGGAGGTCTACCGCATCCTGACGGACAAAGCCGCCGGCGCGCATCGCCTGTGGATAGCCACGGGTGGCGGGCTCTACCAGGTGGATACCAGCGCCGGCGGCCACTCCCCGCGCCTGGTTGAAGACCCGGCAATCGCCAATCCGCGGCATCGCTTCACCGACCTGAGCCTGGACAAGGAGAACCGCCTTTGGGCCGCGAGCGACGAGGGGCTCTACCGGCTGGATGGAAGCGGCTGGCGACACATCGAAGCCGGCCTCTCCGGCGTCAATCCTTATCTGATCGCAGCCGATGGGCAGGGAAACCTATGGGCTACAGGGCATTTTCCTGGGATCATGCGCCTGCGCATCACAGATGGCCGAATCAACGAATCGGAGCACATTACCCGGCCTCACCTGCTGTCGGAAGAGGTGGTTTCGCTCTACGTGGACGATCGCGGATGGCTGTGGCTGGGCCAGGACGCCGGTCTCACGGTCTACGACGGCCACTCCTGGCGCAGCCTTACCCAGGACGACGGCCTGATCTGGAACGATACCGACGGCTATGCACTGAACGAGGACAAGGACGGCAGCCTGTGGATCGGCACCTCGGGCGGACTAGCGCACCTGCTTCAGCCGCAAGCCCTTCCGGGAGAGCCGCTGCCCGCGCCGGTGCTTTCGCAGGTTACGTTCGGCAAGACGGTGATTGCCAACGGAAGCGCGGCCGGTTGGAGCGACAATCCATTGACCATCTCGATGGCCTCACTCAGCTTTCGCGATGCCCGGCACATCCGCATCCGCTACCGGCTGGTGGGCCTGGAATCGGATTGGGTGGAAACAGCGGAAAAAACACTGCGCTATCCTCGCCTGGCGCCGGGCAACTACCGCTTCCAGGCCACGGCGGTGGACGTAGCCAGCGGCGCGGTCTCCCCGGTGGAGGAAATCACGTTCCGCATTCTGCCGCGCTGGTGGCAGAACCGGCTGCTGCAACTGGGATTGTGCCTGCTCGCCGGGATTGGAGTGGTGGTTGCCTGGCGGCGGCGCATTCGTCTTCTGGAAGGGCAAAAGCGGCAACTTGAACTGGCCATCGAGCGCCGGACCGAGGATCTGGAACGCGAAAAAGCCGAACTGCTGCACGCCCGCGAGCAGATGCGCCACTATGCCGAGCACGACGATTTGACCGGCCTGTGGAATCACCGCATCATCACCGAACGGCTGCGCCAGGAGGTGGACCGCTCGCTCCGCGACGGCGTCCCGCTGGGCGTGATTCTGATCGATCTGGACCACTTCAAACAGGTCAACGACACCTATGGCCACCCGGCCGGCGATCAGGTTTTGAAAGAGATAGGCGCCATTTTTCTGCGCTCGGTGCGGTCCTACGACTGGGTGGGCCGTTACGGCGGCGAGGAGTTTCTGCTGATTCTGCCCGGCTCCAGCTTTGTGGATGCGCGCATCCGGGCAGAGCAGTTTCGAGCAGCGGTGCAAGCGGCGTGCATCTTCGACGGCGACACTTTGATCCAACTGACGGCCAGCTTGGGCGTGGCCTCCGGGTTCCCATCCGACTATGAGGCCATGATCCATGCCGCCGACGCCGCGCTTTATCGCGCCAAGGACAATGGGCGCAATTGCGTGATGGCTACGGAGATTGAGCCGGCGGGGAGTTCCGCTGGCACGGGAAAGTAGATTGCTACAACTGCGCCAAGGGCAGGCGGATGGTGGCGCGGGCGCCTTCGCCGTCTTCGCGGTTGACGAGGCGGATTTCGCCGCCGTGGGCACGGGCAATCTGCTGGGCAAGGGCCAGGCCCACGCCGCTGCCGGCGGGTTTGGTGGTGTAGAAGGGGACAAACAGGTTCTCAGTGTTGGCGATGCCCAGGCCGCGGTCTTCAATAGAGACCAGCAGGCTGGCGCCGGAGAGCCACCAGCTTGCACGCACGGATTGCGCGCCATTGGCCAAAGACGCGTCCACGGCGTTGGCCAGCAGATTGATGAACATCTGCTCCAACTGGTCGGGATCGGCGTCGAGCACAGCCGGAGGGCCTGGATCAAGCTGGACCGCGAGGCGCTGGTCAGACAGGTTTCCCCGTTGCAGCAGCACCACCCGCTCGATGAGCGGCCCGATAGAGACAGGCTTGAGGCGCGGCGGCGGCAACTGGGCCAGCACCCGATAAGACTGCACGAAACGGTGCAAGGCGTCGGCGCGGCTCTCCACGACGCCCAGGCCGCGGCGAAAATCACGCACAGTGGCGGGATCGGCAGCGAGTGAGTCCACGCGCGCCAGCAGGCTGCCGGCGATGGACTTGATGGGCGCGAGCGAGTTGGAGAGCTCGTGGCCCAGTACGCGGATCAGCCGCTTCCAGGCCATTTGCTCCTCTTCCTGGAGCGGCAGGCTTACGTCGGCCAGCAGCAACATCATGTGCGGCGCGCCGTCCTGGCGGAAGGCCGCCTTGCGCAGCAGCCAGCGCGTGGGAGACACGGGCGACTTCAGTTTTCCATTGAAAGAGTGAATGCTCTGGTCGGGCGCGGCAAGCAGGTCTTCAAGCCCCAACTCGCGGGCGGTACGGCCGAAGCAGCGCGCATAAGGCAGGCCCAGCAGCCGGGCTCCGGCGTCGTTGACCAGTTGCAGCATGTCGTTGCGGTCAAAGGCGAAGAGAGGCGCGTGCATGACCTCGAGGATGCGGGCCAGCAGGGCCGTGGCTTCAAGCGAGCGTACACGCTGCTTTTGCAGCAGATCGGCCAGGGCGTTGACCTCGGCGGCCAGTTCGCCGAGCGCATCTTGCGAGCCGGCTCCGCGGGCGCGGAAGGAGTAGTCGCCCTCGCGCAGCGACGAGACGACATTGGAAAGTGTTTGCAGGGGGCGGATCATGCCCTCAATAAGCGCGGCGGCTACCAGCGCGAGGTAAAGCAGCAGGCAACCGGCAAGCAGGATCGAAGGCGCAAGAGCGATGCGGCCCTGGTAGAGAAGAATTCCGACAAGGAGCAGCGCGGGCAGCGACAGCAGCAGGCAATAGATGCGCGCCCGGCGAATGGCCGAGCGGCGGAAGCGGCGAACACGCGTCTCATAGCCCATATTTTTGAATGCGGCGATAGAGCGCGGCGCGGCTGAGTCCGAGGGCCTCGGCGGCCTGCGAGATGTTGCCGTCGCAGCGGCGCATCACCTTGCGGATGAGCAGGGCCTCGACCTCATCGATGCTCATGTTTTCAAAGGACTGCGGAGAGGACTTGGCGTTGGCGATGGCCAGGTTGGAGGGTTCGATCTCATCGCCGCGGCAGAGCAGCACGGCGCGCTCCACGGTGTGCTCCAACTCGCGCACGTTGCCGGGCCACGGATATTGCATCATCTGCCGCATGGCGGCCGCGGAGAAGCCCACAACCTGCTTGCGGTAGCGGGCGCGGTTGCGGCCCAGAAAGTGCTGGGCCAGCAGCGGAATATCTTCGCGGCGATCACGCAGCGCGGGCAGGTGGATCTCAACCGTGTTGATGCGGAAGAGCAGGTCGTCACGGAAGTTGCCGGCCTTGGCCTCCTCATGGAGAAGAGCGTTGGTGGCGGAGAGAATGCGCACGTCAACGCGCCGGGTTTGCGAGGAGCCGACGCGCTCCAGCTCGCCGGTTTCAAGCACGCGGAGCAGCTTGGCCTGCTGGCGCAGCGGGACGTTGGCGATTTCGTCGAGAAAGAGCGTGCCGCCGTTGGCCAGTTCGAAGCGGCCAATGCGGTCAGTGCGCGCGTCGGTGAATGCGCCTTTGACATGGCCGAAGATTTCGCTCTCGAAGGTTCCCTCGGGCAACCCGCCGGCATTGACGGCCACCAGCGCCATGCGGGAGCGGGGCGAGGCGGCATGAAGCAGCTTGGCGACGATTTCCTTGCCGGTGCCGTGCTCGCCGGTAATGAGCACGTTGGCATCGGAGGGGCCGACCTGCGCGATGAGTTCGAGCACCGGCTGCATGGAAGACGCGCCGACCACGAACTCCGGCATGCCTTCGGCGCGGAGCAGGCGGTTTTCAAGTTCAAGCTGGCGTGCGCGGCGCAGGGCCTGATGCAGCTCGGCATGAACGCGAATGAGCGAGAGCAGGCGCTCGTTCTCCCACGGCTTTTGGATGAAGTCGCGGGCGCCGAGCTTGATGGATTCGACGGCCAGGTCGATGTTGCCCCAGGCGGTCATGACGATCACCGGCAGGCGGGCGTCATACTCCTGGATGCGAGCCAGCAGATCGAGCCCCTCCTGGCCGCTGGTGGTGTCGCGGGTGTAATTGAGGTCGATGAGCAGCACATCGTAGTCGCTCTCGCCCAGCGCCTCAAGCAGCAACCGGGGCGAGCGCACGCAATCGACGGCGATGCCCTGCGGGGTGAGCAGAAGCTCGACGGCCTCAAGGATGTGGGGCTGATCGTCGGCAACCAGAACCCGAATTGGCTCTTGCTTACTGGGGATGGTTTACCTCCACTGTGCCGGTTTTGGTGTCGGCGATCGAGATGCCGAACTGATCGAGAACCGTGCCGGTGGCGCGCAACACCTCGATGCGCGCCTTTTCATAGGCGGTTTCTGCGGTCACCAGCGCCGACTCGGCCACTGCCAGATCGTGCTCGGCGCCGAGCGTCTGCTGGTTCGATCCGGCGCCCAGTTTCTGCTCTTTCTGCATGATGTCCAGCGTCTTCCGCGCCAGGTCGCGGGCATTGCGGGCGGCGTCAACGCGGCTGGCTCCCTGTTCCAGAGCATAGCGCGCGTTGCGCACCTCAATGCGAATCTGCTTTTTCAACTCTTCCAAATATACCTGCGATTGGCGGAACTCAATCTCGGCGCGCGCTTCATCGGCCTTGGCTGCGCGGTTGCGCAGAGTGAGGCCCAGCGTGAAGCCCACCTGATAGTCCGGCGATGAGTTGTTCAGCGCGTTCTCAAGTATGCCGCCATACCCGCTGGGCGCGGCGATCTTGCTGCCCGGATTCGCAACGCCGCCCGTCCCGGTGCCGCTGTACTCCCCATACACGTTGAGCGACGGCAGCAAAGCATTGCGGCCGGTCTTGCGGCTCAATTCGCTGTTTGCCATGTTCAGCATCGAGATCTGAAGATCGCCGCGATTTTTGAGAGCCCCCGCAATCATCTCCTGCACCGGCTCTGAGATGGCCTGAACCTGGTTGCCGATGTGGTCAACGGGCACCACCGGCATCTCCTCCAGAATCGGATCGTCGAGGCTGCGGGTGATGGCGTTTTTCATATAGAGCTCCTGCAACTCGAGATTCGTGCGAGCTACAGTAAGATCCTGCTGCCGGGTGGCTAACTCGCCTTCGGCTTTGAGCACATCCATCTCTGGAATGGCTTGTAACTCAAGCTGCTTGCGGCTGGTGTTCAAGGTCTCAGTGGCGAAGGCAACGGAACGCTCGCCCACCTGCTCGGTTTCATAGGCACTGACCAGATCCCAGTAGATTTGGCATATCTTGATTACGGTTGCGCTGACCTGATTGCGAAAGGCAATGTCGGACTCCTTCTGATTGGTCTTGGCCATGCGCAAATAGCGCAGGTTGGTGGCCAATCCAAAACCGGCCAGCAGCGGCTGGGAGATGGTGACGCTCAAGGAGGACTCCAACGCCGGATTCAATTCATTGTAGGAGCTGTTGGTGGTCTGCCGGTAATTATCCCATGCCACTGAAACAGATGCGCCCGTAGGAAATGCCTGGGAGTAATTCATGTCAAAAACATTGGTGTTGGTTTTGTAGGTCGATATGCCATAAAGCTGCGTGTTGTAGAGCAATTGCGAATTGTGGTCGTTATAGGCGGAGACGCTGAAAGATGGGTCATAGCCATTGACAGCGGTGCCGATACCCATGGTGGAGGAGACGATGCCGCCCGCGCCGGCGCCCGCGCCGCCCGCGCCGCCGCTGGTGCCTCCGGCTCCGGTGCCGGCGCCAGAGCCAACGCCACCACCGCCGGGCGTGTTCTGCACCACACCAGTATTGACGCCGCGCACCGAGCCGCCCGCTTGCGTGCGCAGGATGTCCATTTGCGCGATGGGCAGGTTGTAGCGCGCCACCACCATATCGAGATTGTCTTCAAGCGCCAGGTCAATGGCATCGCGCAACGAGAGGTAGATTTTGCCGTCACGCTGCAAAGCGCCGAGTTGCGCGGAGTTAGCCATGCTGATCGGCGGCGCGGTGTTGCCGCGATAGGCGTCAAAGGGATTGTGAGAGTGGCGCAGCAACTGTTGAAAGGGAATCTGCGCGGAGGCAGGCGCTGTGGGAGCTTGCGCGGTAGCCGCTGAAACCGCGGGTTCCACGGCAAAAACCATGCTCGCCTGTAGCAGGAGAATCGCGGTTGCGGTCAGGATGCATCGAGCCGGATATGTCTTAATAGGATTCACTTGGTGACGGCCTCCGTTGCCGCTTCGGGCACTGCTTCATCGCGCGTGAGCCAGCCGTCGCGCAACTCGATGATGCGCTTGCCGTAGCGCGCGTTTTCCTCTGAATGCGTCACCTGGACGATGGTGGTTCCCTGGCTGTTGAGTTCGCGGAAGAGCTCCATGATTTCGCGGGCCTGCGTGGAGTGCAGGTTGCCGGTGGGCTCGTCGGCCAGCAACAGGGCGGGCGCGTGAACCACGGCGCGCGCAATGCCCACCAATTGCTGCTGCCCGCCGGAAAGCTGCGAGGGAAACAGATCCTTCTTGGCGACGATGCGGAAGCGGTCGAGGATGTCGGCCACCATTCCCTGGCGTTCCCTGGCGGGCATGTCCTTGTAAGTGAGCGGTAGATCGATGTTTTCAGCCACCGTAAGATCGTCCAGCAGGTGATAACTCTGGAAGACCATGCCAATGCGCTGGCGGGCAAGGTCTGCGCGCTGCTTGCGATTGAGCTTGTGCACGGGCGTTTCGCCGAACCAGTACTCGCCCAGCCAGCCGTCGTCGAGCAAGGCCAGCACGTTGAGCAGCGAGGATATCCCCGCGCCCGAAGGCCCCATCACGGTGACGAACTCGCCTTCCCGGATGGTGATGCCGATGCGGCGCAGCACCCAGGTTTCAGTGTGTCCTGTCTTGTAACTTCGTTCTACATTTTTCAGTTCGATCATGACGATGAATTACTCCGATCGTAATGCAAGAATGGGGTCAACCGACGCGGCGCGGCGCGCCGGCAGCCAGGCCGCAACGAAAGAAGCCGACGCAAGCACAAGCACGACCGCGGCGAAGGTGAGGCCGTCGTGCGCCTGGACGCCATAGATGTAGCTGCTGGCAAACTTGACGGCAAACCAGGCCAGCACGCCGCCGATGGTCAACCCCATGCCGACCAGCAAAAGCGCGCGGCGAAGAATGAGCGAAAGAATATTGACTTTCGGCGCGCCCAAGGCGATGCGCAGGCCGATTTCGCGGGTGCGCTGGGCTACGGAAAAGGAGAGCAATCCATACAATCCAACCGATGCGATCATCAACGCCAGCGCGGCGAAGCTCTCCAGCAAGTGAGCGATCAGGGTCTGGCTGCCGAAGGAGTCTTCGACGGCTTCGTGGATGGTCTTCACGTCAATGGTGGTGGCGTCGGGCGCGACCTCGTGCAGCGCCTTGTCAAACTGCGCACGCAGCGAATCGGCAGGGACAGCACCGCGAATGGCCACCTGCGTAAACACCTTTGCAATGCTATAGAGAGACGATCCGGGCTCAATTTGCGCCAGGCAAAAGTAAACTTCCGGCGTTGTGGCTTCAGTAACTTTGTACTGCTTCATGTCGCCTATGACGCCCACAATACGAATCTCGGCGAAGCGACCTTTGTCCATCGACAATACATGCCCGATTGGATCCTGGACGCCGGGTAAATAGCGATTGACAAAGGCCTGATTGACCACCACGACAGCGGGTGAGGAAACGGTATCGTTCTCGGTGAAGAAGCGCCCGCGCAACATGGGGATTCCAAGCGCCTCGGTCAGGCCCGAAGAAACCAAAGAGCCATTGGCATGCGGAAGTTGTGATTCAGGACCATCCTTGTAGTCGAGCGTAGTGGCGATTCCGACAGCGAACTCCGCGCGCAGAGGCAGCACCGAACTGAGCGCAGCCACTTGGACACCGGGGACCGCGCGTAAACGGTCCAACAGCGGCAGATAGATCGTGCGCACGATATTAACGGGCGGATGGGACGCATCGCGGGCATCCTGTTCCGGCAGATGCAGAGCGATTCCGCCGGTAAGCACATTCTGCTGCGTAAAGCCCAGCGGCACATGCCGCAGCGCATAGATGGTGCGGAGAAAAAGTCCGGCTCCCACTAGAAACATGAGGGTGAGCGCAAGCTGGGCCACGACCAGGGCCTCGCGAGTGCGATTCTGGCTGGCCGATGCGGTGGCGGTGACTCCGTGCAGGCTACCTTGCACATCGCGGCGCATGGCGCGCAGCGCGGGAAAAGCGCCAATCGCAAGAGCGGTGAGGAGCGTAAGCACGGCCAGGCAGGAGACAACGCGCCAATCCAAATGAACGGCGCTGGCGAGTGGAAGTTGACGCTCGATCTGATGCCAGAGGAGCTTGATGGCGGTTTGGCCCAAGAGCAACCCGACAGCGGCGCCGATTCCGCTGAGCAAGAGACTTTCGACGATGGTCTGTTGCAGCAGCCGTGAGCGGCTTGCGCCCAGCGCGGCGCGCATGGCCTGCTCGCGGGTGCGCGAAACCGAGCGGGCCAGCATGAGGCTGGTGACGTTGAGGCAAGCCAGCGCCCAGATGCCGAAGACGACTGCATAGAGCAGCATGAGCGGCTTGCGCGCGCCCTGGTTCAGCGCTGGCTGGTAGCCTGTGACCTTGATTCGCGTGGGCATCGCGTCGCCGTTGGGAACCTCTTTGGCGATGACGGCCTGTGCCCGGCTGAGTTGATCGGCGAGTTGGGCTTGGGTCATGCCCTCGGGCAGCTGCATATAGAGATCGCCGGTGGCCTCGAATTTGCCGCTCATCGCCGTGCGGTTGGCCGCGCCAAGCTCGGCAGGCGACCAAATCTGCATCGGATAGCCGAAGGGAAACGAGAACCCCATGGGCATGATGCCGAGAATGGTGTAGGGATGGCTCTTAATGATGAGAGTCTTGCCGACGATGTGAGGATCGGCAGAGTAGAGCTTGCGCCACACATCTTCCCCCAGCAACACCACGCGATTGCGCCCCGGTTCATTCTCTTCGTCGCGAAAAGCGCGCCCCAGAATGGGCTGCACACCGAGCATTGCGGGCAGGCCCGCCGATACTTCGTGCTGTTCCACCTGGAAGCGTCCACCCGGACCCACGATGCTAACCGGAGAACCGAAAAACGCCGCGCCGATCTGTAACTTTGGGCCAACGGCGTCGCGCAGTTGCAGCATGTTCGCGTAGCTCATGCTGTAATACGGCTGCGCCCCGGCAAGCTCGACGGTCACAATGCGATCGGGCTGCGCATAGGGCAGCGGGCGCAGAAAGATGCCGTTGAGAATGGTGAAAACGGCGATGTTGGCGCCGATGCCCAACGCCAGCACGACCACCGCAGTGAGCGTGAAGGTTGGTGACTTGCGCAACTGGCGCATTGCATAGCGAAGATCATGGAACAGGCTCTGAAACAGCATGACTATGCCTCGACTTCCTCTTCCAGCTTCTTCAGTTCGGTTTCAGAGACTACCTTTCCGTCAAAGAGATGCACTTCGCGCTGGGCGTGTTTGGCGAAGCGCGGATCGTGGGTGACCATGCAGATGGTGGAACCTTCGCGATGCAGATCGGCAAGCAGGCGCATCACGGCTTCGCCGTTTTTGGAGTCGAGGTTGCCGGTGGGCTCATCGGCCAGCAGGATGGAGGGCGAACCGGCCAGGGCGCGGGCCACGGCCACGCGCTGCTGCTGGCCGCCGGAGAGCTGCGCCGGATAATGCCTGATGCGGTGCGCCATATTCACACGTTCCAAGGCCTCTTTGACGCGCCGCTTGCGCTCCGACGAGGGCATTCCGGCGCGATAAGTAAGGGGTAACTCGACATTCTCTTCAACGGTAAGGTCGCCGATGAGATTGAAACTCTGGAAGATGAAGCCGATCTCCTGGTTGCGAATGCGGGAACGGTCGGCAAAGCTGAGATTCTCAATAGGATTGCCGTTGAGCAGATAGCGGCCCGCGGTGGGCGTGTCAAGCAGGCCCAGGATGGAAAGCAGCGTGGACTTGCCGCAGCCCGAAGGGCCAGACATGGCTACATATTCGCCGCGCGAGACGGTGAGGTGAATGCCGGAGAGCGCGTGCGTCTCCACTTCGTCGGTATAAAAGACCTTGGTGAGATCCTCGATTTCAATCAGCGTTTCGTTCTGCGCCATTCTGTCTCCCTTGCCAGTTACCAGTTAACAGTTGCCAGTTGCCAGTTGCCAGTTGCCAGTGGTCATTTGCCGATTTCTGTTCCCTGCTGCTTCATTCCAGGCGGATGCGGTCCACGTTGTCCCAGCGCGACATGTCGGAGAGGATCACCATGTCGCCTTCCTTGAGCCCCTCGATGACCTGAATGCTGTTCACCGAGGCGCGGCCCACTTTGACCGGGACACGCGTGGCGCCCTTGCCATCGGGGTCGATCTTGAAGAGGCTGAGCGTCGAGTTCTCATTGCCCAGGGCCGGGCGGCCCACGTAGAGGACATCTGTCATGCGCTCCAGATCGATGGTTCCATCCACGCTCAGGTCGGGACGCGCACCCTGCGGCAGAGGCCCGGTCAGTTCTACGTCCACGGTGACCGTTCCATTTTGCACGGCGGGGTCGATGCGCTGCACACGGCCGGGAATCACGCCGTTGTGAGTGTCAATGGAGGCGGGCTGGCCGATCTGAATGTCGCGCGCCTGGGTTTCGGCGATCTTGAGCGAGGCCTTCAACTGGTCAGGTTGCACCACCTTGGCCAGCGTGACGCCGGGACCGACAGCCTCGCCCACCTGGTGGGGCAGATCGACAAGCACGCCGGAGATGCCGGCAGTGACGTGCAGGGAAGCCAGTTGCTGCTGCTTGAGCCTATAGAGGGCGCGCGCCTGGTCCACCTTGGTTTGCTCCACGGCCAGTTGCGAAACGATCACCGTCTCGTTCATGCCGATGCGGTCGGCTTCAAGCTTGTTGCGCGTGGTGAGTTCGTCGGCTTTGCCCTTGGACTCGTTGTATTTGAGCCCGGAGATGACGCCCAGGTCAAAGAGCGCCTTGTCGGTCTGCGCTTGCAGTTGGGCCTGACGATAGTCCGCGCCCACGGTGGCCGCGCCGGCTTTCTGGGTCATCAGATCGCTCTTCAGCCTGACCTGGGTGTTGTGGTAGTCGCTTTCGGCTGCCTTGAGCGACAAGCTGTCACTCAAGACCTCCTGCTCCAATTGCGGATTGGTCAGCTCCATGATGACCGTGCCGGCCTGGACCTGCGCGCCGGGCAACACCAGAATGCGGGTGACCGTGCCCTCGGTCTCGGCGGGGATCAGGCGGAGCTTGTCCTCGCGCGGAACCAGGGTTCCGGTGGAGCCGCGGACTTGGCGAACCATCGGCCCTCGTTTGACCGTATCCGGCCAGATGGTGGAGCGGTCCACCGTTGGCGCGGCCGGCTTGAGCCTGGAGACGGCGATAAGCCCCGCCACCAGCACCACTACCGCGACAACGACATACGCCACAAAGCGGCGCTTCCTCTTTTGCAATAAGTCAGGGCGTGCGATATCCATCACATCAGGATCAAGCACTTGGCGTACCAAAGGCTCCAAGCGATTATGCGTTGACAATAAATGACTTAGTACAGGATCGGCGAATGGGGACGGACATCGGAGTGACCGCTTATGGCGCGGCGCTGTTCGATTCCGGACAGTGACGACGACGGCGATCGAGGTGTTGCGGGCTGGATGGGCAGTGCTACTCAAGCCGGTTGCTGCGATTTCGCTATCTCTCCTGTATCCTCAGGAGAGATAGCTCCGCCTGTGCGCCCGCTCGCTTGCTGACCTGCCGACTCGCTATCCCCCGGCTTCCCTATGCGCTATACGACACAATTCATGCTTTCGGCCATGGCGGCAGAGCAGTTTCCTCCGCCGGACGTACCGGAGATTGCCTTTCTGGGGCGCTCAAATGTGGGCAAATCGAGCCTGCTGAACACGTTGGCCGGCGAAAAGGCGGCGCGCGTTTCGCAAACGCCGGGCCGTACCCGCGCGATCAACTTTTTTGCGCTTCTTGACCCAAGTCAACGGCGCAAGCTGATCTTTGCCGACCTGCCCGGCTACGGCTACGCCAAAATTTCAAAGTCCATTTCAGCGGGCTGGCCGGCATTTATCGAACCTTACCTTGCGATCCGCTCGACGCTCAAGCTTTGCGTCTGCCTGGTGGACTCGAATGTGCCCGCGCAAGAGAGCGACCGGCAGTTGATCGGCTGGCTTCGCGCCGCAGGCCAAGCCCATGCCGTGGTGGCCACCAAGATCGACCGGCTCAGCGGCAACGAACGCACCCGCAACCTGCTGGCGCTGAAGAAAGGGCTCGAATTGGATGAGGTGCTGCCGGTCTCGGCCAAGACAGGCTACGGCGTGAAGGAACTGTGGGCACGGATCGAAGCGGCCGGCACGGAAAGCTGAACCTCCAGAGCATTTTCGATTCACATGTTGGCATTTGAAGATCGCGCGAGGTGGCTTTTTCTTAAGAAAAAAGCCACTCAGCTTCCAGGTTTCTGCAAAGAGCAGAATCGAAAATGCTGTACGGGAACGCCAATCTCGCCGGCAGCTACCGCCTGCCGCACCTGGTGCTGGAATCTCGAAGCGGTTTGCTCATCGCAACGCAACAACCTGATTCCCTGGGCCAAGCGGCCCAGGTAGCGCGGGGCAAGGCGCAGCCAGCGGCGGGCGGGCCAATCGGCCGGCCCCAAGTTGCCGAGGGCGATCGCGTCAAGCCGGGGCATCCATTGAGCCGGGGATGAAGCCACGGCCCAGGTCAGCAGGGTCTGGCTTTCGCCTGCATCGACAGGCTCGACCAGGCGCGCCCCTTGGCTGAGAAACGGCGCACACTCCGGACCGGCGCCGGGCGCCAGCAGATCGGGCAAGACTCCACGCTCAAGCATCTGACGCTCGACGGCGTGAGGCGCCAGAGCCACGCAGACCGCGACCGCCTCACGCTTGCGGATTTCGTTTTTCAAGATGCGCAGCGCCTCGTCAAGCGAAGTGACGAGAAAGTCGGCAACTCCGTCGCGGATGGCCTGCTTTGGGGCGACCAGATCGACGGTTGCAGCCAGCGAGGCAGCGCCAGCGATGTTGCCGGCCACCACCAGCGCGCGGCCTTGTTGGTCGAGTTCACCGGCATAGAGCAGCTTGCCGCCCAGTCCCGGCTCCGAATCTGAAATGGATTGTGGATTTACGGCGAGAATCAGACCCGCATAGAGCCGCTCAACCTCAAACGGAAACTGGAATGAAGCCGGCAAATGGGAGGTGGTCGCCATAGGGATCCAGTGAACTGAATTGGGGCTTGCGACTACCAGCTTGAATAGGGCTGGCCGTCCAATCCAGAATCCTGCGCGCCGGAGTGGACGTCGTCGATGCCGGGTTCGGTCTGGTCCAGCGAGTGCAATGAATCACTGGTGTCGGTGACCCAGGTTTCCTTGCTGTGGGTCATGGGATCCTCGGGAATGCTCTTGAGGTAGCCATCCTGGATCAGATCGTCAAGGGACTGCGGGCCCTTCTGCTTGTCCATGGTGTAGGAGTCAATGGCCGCGCGCATCACATGCAGGTCTTCCTTGAGCACCGCTTCACGAGCATGCTTGAGGGCGCCGATAAAGCTGGGAATGGCCAGCGTGGCCAGTACGCCGATGATGGCCATCACGATCATCAGCTCGATCAGCGTGAAACCCGCGTCTTGTTTTGCAATCCTGCGCAATGAAGCCTCTGTGTGTTAGCGGCGTTAGCCGCGTTTTGCTGCCTTTGCCAACTCCGCCAACCCCGCTAACAACGCCAACTCCGCTACCTACCTACCAGTCCGAATACTTGGTGCCGTCCAGGGCCGTTCCCGTGGACTTTGAATACACGTCGAAGACGCTCTGACCGCCATAGGAGTCCGACTTGGGATCGTCCTGCATGGAGTGCAAACCCCACTCGGCCTTGCCGGTCATGGGATCCACGGGAATGCGGCGGAGAAACTTTACCTTCTTGCCCTGTACATCAACCCCGTTCACCAGCGTCTCCAGGTCGGGCGGATAGTTCTGGCTGTCCACTTTGGTCTGGAAGGCGTGCTGGTCGGCCGCATCTTTGTAGTGGTCGATGGCGTCGCGCATCTCCCACAAATCGCGGTGCAGCAGACGCTCATTTTCGCGCTTCACCTTGAACAACGAAATGGGAACCGCGGCCGTGGCGAGAATCGACAGAATCGCCACGGTCACGATCAACTCGATCAGCGTGAGGCCCCGCTCGCGCGCGCGGCCGATCCGGATTGGCGACGCTTTTCTCACTGACATGGAGCTCATCGGCACCGCTCCCTACCGCACCTGCACCTGAATGCCAACCCGCGCGGCCGGGGCCGGAACCTGCTGCTGGGCGCTGTTTACCACTCCCGCGCGCGTCATGGAAACGACGCTATCTCCGGCGGCCTTGGCCTGGAAACTGAGGACGCAGACCACGCCCGCGCCGCTCACCCCGGCCACACCCGGCGGACGCGAGGCGACGATGGTGATGTTTCCCGGCCCGTCGTCGCGATGGACCAGCGCCACGGCCTGGCCGTCGCGACTCAAAAAGTCTCCGGAATCGACATTGACCAGCGAAAGTTTGGCCGGGTCGTATTGAAGTTGCAAGGGAACCGATGCGACATCCGTTGCACCGCTCAGCATGACCGGAACCTGGAATGTGGCCCCCGCGGCCACCGGACCGGGCGGCGGATTGAGCACAAAACTCATGTTCCCGGCAAGCGGCGGACTGGGCTGCCGATTGGCGTTGGCTGCCGTATTCCCATTTGTCTCGGCGGCCGCGCGCAACTGCGCCAGCGCCGCTGGAGCCGCGGCCTGCGCGCTTTGGCCGGGGACTACGCCCACGGAGGGCCTCATCATGCCTGCCGGACGCGCCGGCTGGACCATGGGCGCCGGAGTTGTGGCCGGGTTCGCGGCTGGAGTTGAGCCGCCGGGCTGCTCGCCCGAGACGTGACGCAATTCGATCGACTGGCCGACGCCGGTGTCGATGGTGCGCAGATTCGCTCTATCCAGAGTTTGCGTGCGAACGATGTGCGGCACCACCAGGAAGACGAGCTCGTCGTCGGTAATTTTGCGATCCTTGGAACCGAAGAGGTACTTGAGGATGGGAATGGAACTCAGCCCAGGAACGCCGGTCCAGCTTACGTCCTCCTCCTTGTCCTGAATGCCTCCCAGGATGCTGGCCTCGCCCTCGCGCAGGCGAATCACCTGATCCACCACGCGCTGGCTCAGGATGGGCTCGGTGACGCCGCTGATGGTCACAGAACCGCTCTGCGACGTGACTTCGATTTTGATCTTCAGCGTGACGTCGTGGTCGTAGTGGACGGTGGGCGTCATTTCGATATTCACGCCCACGTCCTGGTACTGGAACTGCGTGTTGACCAGCGAACTGACCACTGAAGTGGACGCGCCCGTCTGGTAGGAACCGGTGGCGATGGGAATCCGCTCGCCGATCTTCATGGTCGCCTTTTGCGCGTCGGTGGCCCGGATGCGCGGATTCTGGAGGATCTTGGTATTCGAGTCGGTGAGCAGCAGGTTGGCGGTGGCCGAGCCGATGGTGACCGCAAAATCCGTGGCCTTGAGGTGGGCCAAGTCGTAGAGAGTCGGGGTGGTGGTTGAGCTGGTGGATGAAGTGGAAGAAGACGAGGACGAGGAAGAAGAGGTGGTGGAAGTGGTCGACTGGAGGGCAATACCAACGTTGCTGGGCCAGGCGATGCCGAGCGTCCGCTCCCAGTTCTTGCTCACCTCCATCACCGCGATGTCCACCACCACCTCGGCGCGAGCCTTGTCCAGGTCGTCAATCAGCTTTTGCGCCAGCAGCAGTTCGTCGGGCGTGCCGCGAATCACGATGGCATTCTGGCTGGGCACGGGGTAGGCCTTGATGGTGGTCATCACGTTGCGCACGGCTTGCGCAACGTCGGTCAGGTCGTTCGGCTGCCAGGCATTGGTCAAATAAAAGGTCTGCACCGCCTGCTCGTCGAGATCGGTGCGCTTGGCACGCGTGTTGGCGGCGACAAAAATTGTATTCGAGGTCACCGGACGCCAGAAGGTGTTGGACATGGTGCCCACAATGCGCAACGCGTCCAGCAGCGACACGTTGTTCAGGTCAACCTGAATCCGCTTCGGGGTTGCCGCGCTAAAGTCCGGGTCGAAGAGCACGTTGACCCCGGCGGCCCTGCCGACAGCCTGGTAAATCACCTTGACGTCTTCTGCCATGTGCAGGGTGAGCGGCTCGTTGGAGAGCGGCTTGAGCTCGGCCGGCGAGCCCATCGAGTCAATCTCTTCTTGTTTGCCTGCCATCTCGGAGAGACTGGTGTCGGCTGCGGGCGCCACCTCGCCGTGTTTTTGGCGGGCGCGGGCGATCTCCTGCTGCGCGGCCTCGTTGCCGGGGTCGATTTCGGCGGCGTGGAGGAACTCCGCAAGCGCCTCCTGCTCTTTGCCGGCTGCCAGCAGCTTGCGGCCGTTGGTCAGGTGAAGCCCTGAGGCGGAAACGCGCACGCGGTAGAGCGCAGTGCGATAGCTCAGATCCTTGGGAGCCTTGGCGTAGGCCTTCTGGTAGTTGTCGTACGCGGCGTCGTAGTCCTCGCGCGCCTCGGCGCTTTCGCCGCGCTTGAAGTAGGAACTGGCCGACTGAGCGCGCAACGAAACGCTCGACAGGCCAAAGACGGCCAGGATGGCGAACAGCGCGATCCAGAAAACGGCTCTAAACGAAGCCGGAGCAATAGCGCGGCGGTTCATCTTACTCCCAGGCGTCTTAGACGGCCCGCGTTGAGCAACGGGCCCTTGCGGGCTGCCTTGGCCGCCCCGGACGCAAATCTTGTGGCAATTCCTGACGCAATTCCGATTGGCAATTCTTCCCATCCAACGATGTTCCATTTTAGCAAAGCCCCACTGCGGAGAGCCTGAAATCCGCGCCAATGCTAGGATGAAGACTCAAGGATGCTTTCCTATGGCACGCCAAACCAGCCACGTGATCGTTCAGCCGGCCGCGACCGGCCCCCAGAAACCAGCCAAGCCGCGCGACCCGGTGGCCAGCGGCGAACGGGATGCCGCGCACAATCGCATGGCCAGCCACAACTACTTTCTGCTGGAGAAATTCGAGGCCGGGGTGGCGCTGCGCGGGACTGAGGTCAAGTCGATCCGCGAGGGACAGGCCAACCTGAGGGACTCCTACGGCCTGATCAAGGACGGCGAAGCGTTTTTGCTCAATGTGCATATCGGTCCCTACTCCCACGGAAATATAGCCAACCACGACGAAACCCGGACCCGCAAGCTGCTGCTGCACCGGGAGGAAGTTCGCAAGCTACTCTCCAAGACGCAGATCAAGGGCCACACGCTCATCCCCACCCGGCTCTACTTTCGCAATGGGAGGGTGAAGTGCGAACTGGCCGTGGCCAAGGGCAAGCAGGACTGGGACAAGCGGGAGACGGAAAAACGCCGCGAGGCCGATCGCGAAGCCCGCGCCGCCGTCAACGCCAGCAAACACCGCATGGGGCGGTAAAGGCCGTTCCCTGTTCCCTAACCCCTAATCCCTATTCTCACCCGCCGGCGGCAGTGAAATAATGATTTCCATGCGGACCCAACTATCTTTTGCGAATCTCGCCGGAATCGAAACCGAACTGCTGGCCGTTTTGGCCGCCGACACCCAAACCGCCAAAGGCCCCGACGCCAAACCGGAGCCGGTGCTGCTGACGGCGGACGAAGCCGTCAAGGCCGCCGCAGCCGCGGTGCTGGCCAGCGGCGAATACAAGGCTGGCGCCAATGAAACGCTGCTGCTGCACGCTCCGGCCGGCCTGGCGGCCAAGCGCCTGCTGATTGTGGGCCTGGGCAAACAGGCCAAGGCCACCGTCCACAGTGTGCGCAACGCCGCCGGAACCGCCGTCCGCTTTACCAAGCCGCGCGGCATTCGCGAACTGGCGTTTGCCTTGCCGGAAGCGGAGTTGCTGGCTGCCGGCCCCTGCGCTCGCGCCGCCATCGAAGGCGCTTTTGTGGGCGACTTTGACCCCGACACCTATCGCAGCGACCGCAAGGACCAGAGCGTCAAGTCCTTTACCCTTGCCGTTCCGGCCGCTGACAAGACCGCCGTCGAAGCCGCATTTGCCGAGGGCGTGATTGTGGGCGAAAGCCAGAATTTTACCCGCTCGCTGGTGAACGAACCCGGCAACAAGCTCACCCCCACCATCCTGGGCCAGCGCGCCGCCGAAATGGCCGCTGAAGTGGGCCTGGGATGGGAGGTTCACTCGACCGAGAAGCTGCACGAGTTGAAGATGGGCGCGTTCTGGAGCGTTTCGCAAGGCTCAGAGGAACCGCCGGCGCTGATTGTGTTGCGCTATGAGCCGGAAGGCTTGGCAAAAGACGATGGCGGCCCGGTGCTCGGACTCGTGGGCAAGGGCATCACCTTCGATTCCGGCGGCATCTCGCTCAAGCCCGGCGCCGATATGGACAAGATGAAGTACGACATGGCGGGCGGCGCAGCCATGATCGGCGCCATGCGCGCCATTGCCCTGCTCAAGCCAAGGGTGCGGGTGATCGGCGTTGTTTGCGCCGCAGAGAACATGCCGGACGGCAAGGCGCAGAAACCCGGCGACGTGCAGACCGCGATGCCCCTGACCCCGGACAAGCCCGGCAAGACCATCGAAATCCTCAATACCGACGCGGAAGGACGCCTGGTGCTGGCTGACGGCCTGACCTATGCCCGCCAACTGGGCGCGACGCATCTGATCGACGCCGCCACACTGACTGGCGCGTGCGTCGTCGCGCTGGGCATGATCAACGCCGGCGCTTTCTCAAACGACGAAGCGATCTATGCGAAGTTTGACGCGGCGCTGGCCACCTCAGGCGAAAAATTCTGGCGGCTGCCCCTGGGCGACGAGTACGCCGAGCAGATCAAGAGCGAGATCGGCGACATAAAGAACACCGGCGGACGCTGGGGCGGGGCGATCACGGCAGCGGAGTTTCTGAAAGTCTTTGCCGAAGAGACGCCGTGGATTCACCTCGACATTGCCGGCCTGGCCTGGGTGGAAGACTCACGCCCCTACATCGCCAAAGGGCCGAGCGGCGTCGCGGTAAGGTCGATTCTGGAGTGGGTGAGAAGCTATTAAGAGCAGTGGTCAGTGAACAGTGGTCAGCGTATTAGCTGGGTGCCCCATCCTTGCGACGTTCTTGTTCTTGTCGCAAGGGTGGGAAGCCACAAGCCTCAACCGCCATTCTGTAATTCCCCCACAAATGCAGTTACCCTGCGCGAAGCGCAGTGAACAGTCTGTGGCGAAACTCTGGCTTTGAAAGGGCACGGCTTCAGCCGTGCCGCAAAGAGGCCGAAATGATAGGGCTGTAAGTATCCACCGGCAGAGCCGGTGGCTTTACGGTTGCTGGCCCCTCAAAGGGGCCTTTTCGCAACCGTCCGAAGCAAAAGCAAGAACAAAAGCAAAAACCTCGTACTGCTGTCTTCACTGCCGCAGCACGGGCAATTCGAGGGAGAACATACTCCCGGAATTCTCAAAGTTCGACTGCCACCCCGGCAGAGCCGGGGGATCTCCCTTTTGGATTAGCCCCTGAGGGAACGCTCCACCCTCTACACCATCAGGGAAAATGCTCTAAGAACTTATCCGTAAATAGATATGGTCTGTCTCCAGCAAATCAGGGCTGCGGCTAAGGAAAGCAAGGCGAAGTAGCTGGCCTCCGATTTCTCGAAGCTGACCAGAAGTTTGCGATAACGAT
>Ga0255356_1000310_pt1 | contig 33536 bp, 29 predicted proteins | sample HBST100metaG_FD_189944 | JGI IMG/M metagenome (GOLD analysis project Ga0255356, IMG submission 189944) | Peat soil microbial communities from Stordalen Mire, Sweden - H.B.S.T100 | ecosystem: Environmental > Terrestrial > Soil > Wetlands > Peat | place: Sweden: Norrbotten County, Stordalen Mire...
GGTAGTGGAAAGAACGCACTCATGGATCAATCGGTTCCGAAAACTGCTGGTCAGCTTCGAAAAGACTGAGGCCAGCTATGTCGCGCTTCTCTCACTCGCCTGTGCCATGATCTGTTGGAGACAGATTATCTCTATTCACGGATAAGATCTTACGCGATCAGTTCCAGCCTGACTGGTGGCCTGTCGGTGACGCCCACGGGGATCACGGGGGGAACCAGCATCCCGCTCACCGTTGGCGGAAGCCTGACTGCGGAGGAGTTGCTCCGCTACCCACAATTGAGTGGCTACACCGTTCTGCAGTTGCCGGCAAATATTCAACTCTCGGCCTTGCAGACGGCTCTTGAGGGACAGCTTGCATTTTCAGCGGTGGGTTCGAACGGCGCGCTGCAGTACGCGACCGGCATTCAGGATGCAGGCGTGCTCGATGATCTCTACTACTATCCGGGCAAGCTCGGTGTTGTCTTTCGCCATCGCGATGATCGCGAATGGCACGACTGGGCGGACGATGATAATTGCGATGCGAAAGTGAAGCTTTGGGCGCCCACGGCGCAGAGTGTTTCATTGCTGATTTTCGATCACGAACTCGACACTTCGCCCGCTGCGACAATTCCCATGCATGAGCATAACGGCGTGTGGGTCGCAGACGGGAATCCGGATTGGAAAGACAAGTATTACCTTTACAGCGTGAAGGTGTGGGTACCCTCCGATGCGGCCGTCGAAACCAATGTGACCAGCGATCCTTACTCCGTTGACATCGCGTTGAACGGCACAAAGAGCAGGATCACCACCTGGAATCCGATGAAACCAAGCCCCAGGGCTAGGACAAGGATGCCTCGCCTCCGTTGCGGAGCGTCAGCGACATGAACGTGTATGAACTGCATATACGCGACTTCAGCGTGAATGATCCTACGGTTCCACCGGCTCACCGCGGCATGTACGCGGCCTTTAACGACCAGAACTCCAACGGCATGAGACATCTTCACACTCTGGCCCAGAGCGGGCTCAAGGCAGTGCACCTTCTGCCTTCTTTCCACTTTGCCAGCGTGAATGAAGACAAATCCAAATGGATCATTCCCACTGGGCTCGCGCAAGATCCGCCCGACGGTCAGCAGCAACAAGCTGCCGTCACCGCAAGCCAGACGAGCCCTGCCTATAACTGGGGCTACGATCCGGTGCACTACATGACGCCGGAGGGGAGCTACGCCATCAATCCGGAGGACCGTGTGCGCGAATACCGGGAAATGGTGGGAGGCCTGCACAAGGCGGGGTTACGGGTAATTCAGGATGTTGTATTCAACCACACCAATGCCAGCGGCGAAGGTCCCAACTCCAATCTCGACGAAGTGGTGCCGAATTATTACCATCGCCTGGATGCAAACGGCAGCCTGGAAACCGGATCCTGCTGCGCCGACACCGCAGGCGAACACAGGATGATGGAAAAGCTGATCGTCGATACTCTTGTCCTCAATGCACGGGACTACAAGATCGATGGCTTTCGCTTCGACATCATGAACTTCATGTTCACGTACAACATGACGGACATTCAGCAGGCCTTGCAAGCACTTACAACAGAGAAAGGTGGTGTGGACGGATCGAAGATCTACCTTTACGGAGAAGGATTCAATTTCGGCGACACCGTGAACAATCAGATAGGTCCCAATGCCTCGCAAATCAATCTTTATGGCTATGGCATCGGCACCTTCAACGACCGCATCCGCGACGGCATCCGCGGCGGCAGCCCGTTTACCGATGAGCGCATGCAGGGATTTGCGACAGGGCTTTTCACGGATCCAAGCAGCTTCACCAATGCCAGCCTTTCGTCCAGCCAACAGCAATCCCAACTGCTTCTGTACTCCGACTGGATCGATGTAGGACTTACGGGAAACCTGCGTGACTTCAGCTTTACGGATAGCGCTGGGGAGACGGTAACTGGAGCCCAGGTGAGTTACAATGGGCAACCCGCCGGATACACCAAGAGTCCGATCGAAGCGGTGAATTATGTCTCAGTGCATGACAACCAGGATCTGTTCGATGCGGCGCAGTTGAAGTCAAGCTTCAACGACAGCATTGGTGTTCGTGCCCGCAGGCAGATCATGGGCATGAGTCTGGTCACACTTGGCCAGGGGATTCCGTTCTTCCAGGGCGGTGACGACCTGCTGCGCTCAAAAGACATGGATCAGAACAGCTATAACTCCGGAGACTGGTTCAATAAGATTGACTGGACGGGTCAGTCCGCGAACTGGGGCATCGGCCTGCCCATTGCCAGTCAGAATCAGGCCCAGTGGCCGATCATGACCCCACTGCTGAGTAACCCTGCTTACACGCCGCTCCCGGCAAATATTGCGTACAGTGAAGCGGCTTTCCAGGAGTTATTGCGAATTCGCTCGAGTTCGGAGCTATTCCGCATGCCCACCTTTGGGGAGGTGCAACAGAATCTTACTTTCTTGAACGTCGGGCCAGACCAGACGCCGGGCCTCATCGTCATGAAGCTGGACGCGAATGGCGGAAACTACGGAATCTACAAGCACGTTGTAGTGCTCTTCAACGCAACCAATGCGCCGGTGTCCTTCACCAGCAGCCAGTTGCAGGGGTTGGGTTTGCATCTGCATCCCGTCCAACAGAATTCCAGCGACCCTGCCACGAGACAGGCCACATTCAACCCCAAAACGGGGAGCGCTACAGTGCCCGCGCTCACAACCGCGGTCTTTCTGGCCGAAGCCGAGTAGGCGATTGGGCGCCTGCATTTGCTCCGTCTGGATCAGTTCCAATTCGGATTCTCCAGACAGTGAACTTATGGCTTTGCCAACACAACTACGACTCCGCAAATGCTCTGTGGGACGGGAATGCGCACATGACGGATGGGACCGCTGACAAATAGGCCAGGAATCAGGGACTCGGGCTCCATCGGGTCGAGCAGGTGAAAGCCGGTCCAGTTGTATTGAGGCAGTCGCTTGGCGATGGCATGTGCAATGCCGTCTTGCAACAACTCCAGTGAAGGAGCGGGAGGGGTCATGCGTCCCATCTCGGCGAGCGGATCATTCACCTCTGAAGTGAGGCACTTCATTCGCCTGCAAATGTCGTCTCGCTTCAGGAGAGCGCGCGCAAACTAGGCAGGCGGATGGATCCAGCAGTATTGCGGCCTTATAATCTCCTATACGGGTGACAAAGATCGATGTCGAAACGAGAATTTCAAACCGAAGTCAATCAGTTGCTGCAACTGATTGTCCACTCCCTTTATTCGCATCCCGAGATTTTTCTTCGCGAACTCGTCTCCAACTCCTCCGACGCGCTTGACAAGCTTCGCCATCTGACCCTCGTCGACGATGCATACAAGGCGCTCCCCTTCAATCCCCGCATCGACCTCGAACTCGATGAGGAGAACCATACCCTGACCGTCGCCGACACGGGCATCGGCATGAACGAGGAAGATCTCGTCGCGCATCTGGGAACCATCGCCCGCTCCGGCACCAAGAACTTCCTCTCCCAACTCTCCGGGGACGCCAAGCGCGACTCGAACCTCATCGGCCAGTTTGGCGTTGGTTTCTACAGTGCCTTCATGGTTGCCGATCGCATTGAGGTCGTTTCCCGCAAGGCTGGCGAAGAGCAGGCCTGGCGCTGGGTCAGCGATGGCAAGACAGGGTTCGATATCGAGCCTGCGGAGCGCGCTGTCGCCGGGACAACCGTGCTTCTTCACCTCAACGACGAAGGCAAGCCGTATGCCAATAACTGGCGCTTGCAGGAGATCGTCAAGAAGTATTCCAATCACATTGCTTTTCCCATCTTCCTCACGTACGACAAGAGCGACTGGAATGCGGACGAGAAGAAATCCATAAAGACCCGCACCACAGAACAAGTCAATGTTGCCAGTGCTCTGTGGCGTCGTCCCAAGAATGAAATCGCCGAGGAGGATTACAAGGAACTCTACAAATCGATTACCGGCGATTCTGAGGATCCTCTCTTCTGGTTTCACACCAAGGCCGAAGGAAGCCTCGAATACACCACCCTTTTCTACGTGCCTGCCAAGGCTCCTCTCGACCTCTACCAGGCTGAATACAAGGTGGGCGTCAAGCTCTACGTCAAACGCGTCTTCATCATGGACGACGCCAGGGAACTCCTGCCCCAGTATTTGCGTTTCGTGCGCGGCATTATCGACAGCGAGGATCTTCCCCTCAATGTAAGCCGCGAAATTCTTCAGCAGAATCGCGTGCTCACCAGCATTCGCACCGCCAGCGTCAAGAAGATCCTCACCGAGTTGAAGAACGTCGCGGCCACTCAGCCCGACCAGTATCTCAAGTTCATCACTCAGTACAACCGTCCCCTCAAGGAAGGCCTCTACGGAGACTTCGCCAATCGCGAGACGCTGCTCGATCTGATCCGCTTCAAGTCCACCAGCGTGGAAGGCCTCACCAGCCTTGCAGATGCAAAGTCCCGCATGAAGGAAGGGCAGAAGAGCCTTTACTACATCACCGGCGGCGCCGAATCGCTGCTTCGCACCTCGCCCTTGCTCGAGATCTACAGGAAGAAGGATCTGGAAGTTCTCATCCTGGATGACGATATCGATGAAATCGTCTTTTCCGGCATCGACAAGTATGGCGAAATCGACTTCAAGGCGGTGAACAAGTCCACCACCGGAGAGGACCTCAAAGACGAAACCGAACCCGACAATGCCGAAGCGCTCAAGCCGTTGCTGGTCAGGCTGAAGAAAATTCTCGGCGATCGTGTGAAGGATGTGCGCGTATCCGTGCGTCTTGCAGACAGTCCCTCGTGCATCGTCTCCGATGAAGAGGAGCCTTCCCTGCAAATGCAGCAGATGCTGCGTGCCATGGGCCAAACAGAAATCCCTGCGCCGAAGCCCACGCTCGAAATCAACCCCGACCACGAAATCGTCAAGAAGCTCCTTGCGCGACCTGACGATGCCGTTGCCGAGGACGCAGCTTGGCTGCTTCTGGATCAGGCTCTTCTCATGGAAGGCGTGCCGCTTCATGACCCCAGCGCCTTTGTCCGGCGTCTTAATCACATCCTGAATCTTTCTGTTTAACACTGCTCGGCGTGGCTTCGGTAGGTATCTCCGACCGCACCTTTGTCGACTCGTCCGGAGCGAGGGACGCTGCCCCAAATCGTCCCTCGCCCTTCTTTGCACCGCACTTGAGCGTGTCGCAGAGGTGCTTCATTTTGGATTCCTGTTCTTGAGCCGGCCACTCGGCTCCGATCTGGCATGTGCCTGCCAGATCCTCCGGCAGGCACATGCTGTGCGTTTACGGATAGAGTCACTCTTGTCCAAAACAGGAGTTTTGAACAGTAAGTTCGGTATAGCGGCAAGGCTGCGTCGATCTGATAGGTTCGGTTTGTCAAGGACTCACCGTCAGAGGAGGGCGCAGCCTTATCCACGGTATGCAGCATTTTTTCCCAAGTTTTGAAGCTGATTCCACGCGCGGACTTCGATTCCGCCGTCCACAAGCACGCTGCCGAACGTAACGCCAAGAAGTTCAGTTGCTGGGGCCAGTTCGTGGCGATGCTGTTCTGTCGGTTGGGCTCAGTCAATATCCTGCGCGACATCACCAGCGGCTTGGCCTGCCTTCCGCACCCAAGCGCTCTGCCCTGCGGCTATCCTCCGTTTTACCCGCGGATGATGACCAAGGTTCTGGTCTACGGCCATTGTGACCTTGCCGCCGCAAAACGTATCCCTTAACCAGCTGCTTAAATGGCGAAAGGGACAGGAAAATGACAAAAGCGACGCGTGGACGTTACACACTTGAATTCAAGCAGGAGGCGGTGCGGCTAGTGGAGCCGGGCCAGACGAGGGCTGGCTGTTCCTGGCCGTGGTCATCGAATTGTTCAGTCGTAAAGTGGTGGGCTGGTCGATGCGGCTTGACATGCAGCGTGACCTGGTCATCGATGCCTTGGAGATGGCATGGTTCCGGCGCTGTCCGGACAAGCAGGCGGAGCGACCGAGGCAGCCAGTACGCCAGCGACGACTTCAGCAAGTTGCTGAAGCAGTTCGGCATTACGCCGTCGATGAGCCGCAAGGGCGACTGCTGGGACAAGGCCTGCAGTGGGACACTGTTCGGCTCGCTGATGGTGGAGCGGCTGCACGGTTAACGCTTTCGAACCATCCGCGAAGCCAAGGATGAAACCATCGGCTAGCTGCTCTGGTAGAACCAAACACGCATGCACTCGACGCTGAACTACGTCAGCTCGGTCCAGTTCGAGCAAGACTGGGAGGGCGCCACGACGGAGATCGCGGCCTGAGTGCAGAGACGACCGAGAGAGGCGGTGGAAATGCCGGTCCGTGGAAAGCATGGGAAAACGATGAAGCTGTTTTCCCACCCTTCCCCCAGACCTTGAAAATCGCTGCGGCGATTCCCACATTACCTCTTGCATTGGAATCGAGTTCGAATGGACTTGGCGCTCCGAAATGAGCCATAATTGCCGCGAGGATTGGGCCAGCTACTCTCCAGCGACGATTTATAGCGGGCGAGCGACCATTGCAGGGCGCGAAGCACTGCAGGCACTGCTTGCGTTGATAACTCGCCAGTTTGGACCGGATCAGCAGTGCATAGAGGTTTCTCATGTCTCCTTGGTCACAATTCACAGATGAATTGAGGGACTCGCTCAGGCGAAGAATGGTTGCGAAGGGCGCGGCCATGCTCGATCAAGCCGGAGCCGAGCTGGTGAAACTGCAACCTGGTGACGCGGACACCGCGAGCTTGCTGTTGCTGATGGCGCAGTGGGTCGACGTGGGTTACCGGAATCACGAATTTCTGGATGCGCCGCTTCTGTGTTTTCCAGAGGCATCGCGGAGCACGCTATCGATCGGCGACTTTCTGCGCCTTCGCATGGTCGAGGCTTTCCGCGCTCTTTCGGCGGAGGATCTCGATACGGCCATCGAGACTCTGGATTGGGCGTTAATGACCATGCAGAAGCTGCCCGATCCGGCTCTGGAGGCGCTGGCGCATTTCTGGAAGGCACGCGCGCATCGCAAGCGGGGAGAGTACGAGAGCGCCCTTGAGCACATCGTGCGGGCTCGCGAACTCTCGCAGCAGTCTCGGAACGATTTCGAGTTTACCGCGGTGATCGAAGTGCATGAAAGTTGGCTGTTGTTTCAGAAGGGCATGCGCAAGGAGGCCTGGCAGCTTCTGGAACACGCCGAAGCGGTATTGAAATCGACCGATCACTATGTGGCGCTGGGGAACATTCAGTCGGCACGTGGGCGGTTTGTGCGGCGCACGGGCGAGTACAAGAAAGCGCTGGAGCATTTCGAACGCGCCATTGCACTCTATTCTCAAAGCGATCCCAAGCACCGCAACGTGGCTCGAACACTGGTGAACGCGGCATACGTGAAACGGCTGCTGGCGCTGCAATTGCGGTGGAAGATCGAGGGACGAGTACAGCGCAAGCACAATCGGGAGGACTCTGTTCGAAGGCCTGAAACAGGGGGCGGGGGAACACTACGCTCCCGCTATCAGAAACTTTGCGAAGAAGCAATCGCCGACCTGGTTCGGGCGCGCGAGATTTACCTGTTGCATGGACAGCGCTCTGGAGTGGGAAACGTCATGCTCAATCTTGGGCGTCTTCATCTCGATAGGGGTGCGGTCGATGAGGCGGAGCACGAGGCCGGCGAAGCCTACCGGCTGGGCCACGAAAGGAATGATCCCATCCTGATGGCCCGCGCCCGCATCTTGCAGGCGGCCGCCGAGAACGTTCGCGTGGAGGAAGAGATGGAAGACGGCGTGGATACTGCAGTCCACGCCAACCGCGCGCGCGATTACAGCGATGAGGCAATGGCGTTGGCGCGGCAAACGCAGAATCGACGGCTGGTAGCCGGCGCCTGCATTGCGGTGGGCGCCACAGCAGCGAACGATTTCTTTCAGGATTGGGAAGCGGCCCGGAGCTGCGCCAGCGAAGCGGCCAATCTGATTGGACCCGGCGAAAGCGACCATATGGTCGATGACCTTGTTTTGCTCAAGTCACACATTGTGGAAGCCGCGGGAATTCACGATATGTTGCGTGCATGGTCCGAAGGCATGGTGGGCGCCAAGACCTTTCAGCAACTTTCAGAGGAGTTCGCGGAAATCGTCATCCCCAAGGTGTGGGAGCGCGAAGGAAGGAAGATCTCGCGCGTGGCGCAGTCTCTCTCCATCTCCCCCAAGAAGGTGCGGCGCATTCTGCGTAACACGGGCCAGTTGAACGGCGCATGATGGCTCCCGAAGTCGGATACCCTTCAATCTCTCGACAAGTTGCGGTCCGAGCGTAGGCAAGGAGTGACGCCCAGACTGAGGCGATTCCGGACCCTCGTCCGAAACGGACGAGTACGTCTTGTGCGCTGTGGCACGAGTGGGCTTTACTCGAACCACTGGCCGAGCCGGCAGCGAGGCGGCCTGCGCCGAGGGAGAAAGGTGAGATGACAAAGAACACTTCGATCACAAGCGATTGGGATTCTCCGCGATGGCGGGGAATTCGTCGGGAATACTCTGAATCGGACGTCGAGCGACTTCGCGGAACCGTGCGGGTCGAGTACTCGCTTGCACGGACTGGCGCGGAAAGGCTCTGGGAGCTGCTGCATGGTGAACCATACATCCCGGCTCTGGGCGCCTTGACCGGCAACCAGGCAGTGGAGATGGCGCAGGCGGGATTGAAGGCGATCTACTTGAGCGGCTGGCAGGTCGCCGCGGATGCCAATCTGGCCGGCCAGATGTATCCCGACCAGAGTCTCTACCCCGCCAACAGCGTGCCCGGCGTGGTACGCGCCATCAACAATGCGCTGATGCGCGCCGACCAGATTGCGCACGCCGAGGGCCACGACGGACGGGATTGGATGCTTCCGATCGTGGCCGATGCCGAAGCGGGATTTGGCGGTACGCTGAATGCATTCGAGCTGATGAAGAGCATGATCGAAGCAGGCGCCGCGGCGGTCCACTTCGAGGACCAGTTGTCCTCGGCCAAGAAATGCGGCCATATGGGCGGCAAGGTGCTGGTTCCCACGCGGGAAGCGATCCAGAAGCTGGTTGCCGCGCGGCTGGCGGCCGACGTTCTGGACGTGCCGACGATTCTGATTGCGCGCACCGATGCCAATGGCACGCATTTGATCACCAGCGACTGCGACCCGCTGGATGCGCCGTTTCTTACCGGCGGCCGCACCGTCGAGGGGTTCTTCACCATCGCCGGCGGAATCGATGCGGCGATTGCACGCGGCCTGGCATACGCTCCCTATGCCGACATGCTGTGGTGCGAGACCTCCGAGCCTAATTTCCAGGAGGCGCAACGATTCGCCGCGGCCATCCACGCGAAATTCCCGGGCAAGCTGCTGGCGTACAACTGCTCGCCTTCGTTCAATTGGAAGGCGAAGTTGAGCCAGCAGGAGATTTCGCAGTTCCAGACGGAGTTGGCGGCCATGGGCTATCGCTTCCAGTTTGTGACGCTGGCCGGTTTCCATGCGCTCAATCTTTCCATGTTCGAATTGGCTCACGAGTATGCTCACACCGGCATGTCTGCATATTCAGAACTCCAGCAGCGCGAGTTCGAACTCGCCGACAAGTTCGGTTACGGAGCGGTCAAGCACCAGAGATTTGTGGGCACCGGCTATTTCGACCTGGTGGCCGGCACCGTGGCCGGAGGACAAACCTCGATCCAGGCGCTGCATGGTTCCACCGAAGAAGAGCAGTTTGGCACGCCGGATGTGACGGTGGAAGAGGACAATGTGATCCCGGTTTCGGGCGATTGAGAAGGACGCTCGGGCCGGGATCGCGGATTGAGGTGCAAGGATCGATCACCACGAACGATGGAAGGACGATAAGGTATGGGCACAACAGCACAGATCACCGAGAGTCTCCCGTCACTGATCTCCGCGGAGAGTCAAATTCTCACCGAAGGCGCCAGGGAGTTCCTTGAGGCCCTGGCCCTGCGCTTTGAAGCCGAAAGAATCAACCTGCTCAACGCTCGGAAACAGAGGCAAGCCCAGTTTGACAAGGGGCAGATGCCGCAGTTTCAAGAACAAACCGCAACGATACGCGAGGCGGATTGGACGGTGGCCCCAATCCCCCCCGACTTACTCGACCGCCGGGTCGAGATCACCGGCCCAACCGAGCGCAAGATGGTCATCAACGCTCTCAACTCGGGCGCCAATGTCTTTATGGCGGATTTTGAGGACGCCAACGCGCCCACGTGGGCCAACTGCATCGAAGGCCAACTGAACCTCCGCGACGCGAATCTGCGCAAGATCAACTATCGTTCGCCGGAAGGCAAGTTGTACGAGCTGGCAACGAGCCCCGCCGTCCTCTTTATCCGCCCGCGCGGTTGGCACATGGTGGAGAAGCACTTTCTGATCGCGGGTGCTCCGATCTCGGCATCGCTGTTCGACTTCGGCCTTTACTTCTACCACAACTTCCGCACGTTGCTGAAGCGCGAAACCGCCCCGTATTTCTATCTGCCCAAGCTGGAGAGCCACCTGGAAGCGCGCCTATGGAACGACGTGTTCGTCTTCGCGCAAGCGTACGTGGGCCTGCCGAAGGGAACGATTCGCGCCACCGTCTTGATCGAAACCATCTCCGCGGCCTTCGAGATGGACGAGATCCTCTACGAACTCCGCGATCACTCCGCCGGGCTAAACTGCGGCCGCTGGGATTACATCTTCAGTTTCATCAAAAAGTTCCGCAATCACCCGGGCTTCACGTTGCCGCAGCGGGGCGACGTTACCATGCAGCAGCCGTTTCTTCGCTCCTATGTCGAGCTGTTGATTCACACCTGCCACAAGCGCGGCATTCACGCCATGGGAGGGATGGCGGCGCAGATTCCTATCCGCAACAATCCGGCGGCCAATGAAGAGGCGATGGAGAAGGTGCGGCAGGACAAGCTGCGTGAAGTGCTTGCCGGCCATGACGGCACTTGGGTTGCCCATCCAGGCCTGGTGCCCGTGGCCAAGGGCATCTTCGATGAACACATGAAGGGTCCCAACCAGGTTCACCCGCCAGAGACAAAGCATTCGAAGATTACCGCCGAAGACCTGGTGGCGCTTCCGCACGGACGGCTGACGGAAGAAGGGTTCGAGCGCAACATCGACGTCGCGCTGCAGTACATCGAATCGTGGCTGCGGGGAAATGGCTGCGTTCCCATTTACAACCTGATGGAGGATGCTGCGACGGCGGAAATCTCGCGAGCACAGTTGTGGCAATGGATGCGCTACGCTGCGCGCCTCGAGGACGGTCGTACGATTGACGCCGGCCTGATGGCCGATTCCCTCAGCAAGATCGTTGCTCGAACCAGGGAGTCGCTCGGCGAGGAGGGCTTCCGCTTGTCTAAGTTCGAGCGCGCGGCCAAGTTGCTGACCGAACTCTCAACCGGGGAGTTTCAGGAGTCCCTGACAACCGCGGCCTATGCGGAGTTTGCCTAAAGCGGCAAACAGGCAGACCGACCAGGAACGCGCAGCCCTCAACATCCAGAGGCTGCGCGTTTTTCTGCTATCTGCCTGTGACCAGAGAGGTGAGCCAAACCAGCAGCGGCACGAGTATTGCGGTCGCCAGCCCATTGAGGCCCAGCGCGAGTCCCGCGAAAGCTCCCGCCTGCTGGTTCAAGTGGAAGGCGCGAGCCGTCCCAATCCCGCTGCCCGCGGTGCCTGCGGCCAATCCATAGGCCCGCCAATCTTTTACTTGCGCCCACCGGAGCAAGTGCTCCACGGTGATCGATACGAGAATGCCGGCGAGGATGGCAAACGTCGCGGTCAGAGATGGTTCCCCTCCGACGCCCTGCGCGATGCCCATCGCGATGGGTGTCGTGGCGGCCTTGGGAGCCATGGAGTTCGCCACCTGCGCGCTGCCCCCAAGAAGCCGCACCAACCAGAGTCCGGTGACCGCAGAGACAAGTGCGCCGGCCGCGATGGACACAAGCGCGCCCTTGAGGCTTGAGCGCAGCCGCTTCACACTATCGGCGAGAGGAATCGCCAGGGCAACCGTTGCCGGCCCCAGAAGAAGATGAACGATGCGGGCGCCCGCGAAGTATTCGCGATAGCTGATACCCGTGAACAGAAGCACCGCCGAGATCGTCAGAACTGCAATCAACACCGGGTTGGCAAGCGGATTTCCCCGCAGCTTCCTTTGAATCGCCAAGCCGGCTTGGTAGGGCGCGAGAGTAAGCAGCGTACCGAACGCCAGAGTCTCACTCAAATGGAGCCACTGCATCGGGAATGCGGCAGGCAGCATCGGCTACTCCCCGCCCATGGGCTCGCCTGCATCGTTGCCGGCTGCCCCGTCGACCGCCTTCTGCATCACCCATGCCGTAACCAGCATGGACGCGGCGGTGGATACGCACAGCGCGGCCGAGATCGGGATCCACTCTTTGCGAATCCGGCCCATTTCCATCATCACGCCCGCTCCGGCCGGAACAAAGAACAATGCCATCTGCGAGGTCAAGCCCCGCGCCACCCGGGTCACGCCATCCGTGGCTGCGTTGGGTTTCCACAGCAACAGACCGGTCAGGAGGAACATGCCCATCAGTGGTCCGGGCAGCGGAATCGAGAGCCATTGCCGCAGGCCGTCGCCGATCATTTCGAACACGATCAACAGGAAGAACGCGCGAATCATAGACGGCAAATCAGCAACTCCCGTTCATGAATCAATTCCGGCGGCAGGCGATCATGCAAGCCGACAAAGAGCTCCTCGTGGCCCATCACTTCCGCGCGCCAGGCATTGCGATCGACAGCCTGCAACTGGTCAAAGCGTTCCCTTGAGAAATCGAGCCCAGCCCATGTCACGTCCTCATAAGCGGGCGTCCAGCCGATGGGTGTTTCGTTGGCCTGGGCGCGTCCGTGAACGCGATCCACAATCCACTTCAGCACGCGCAGATTCTCTCCGAAGCCGGGCCACATGAATTTTCCAGCGGCATCCTTGCGGAACCAATTCACATGGAAGATGCGCGGCGTTGAGGTGAGCGAGCGCTGCATGTTGATCCAATGCCGGAAATAATCACCCATGTGATAGCCGCAGAAGGGAAGCATCGCCATTGGATCGCGACGAATTTTGCCTACCTGTCCCGCCGCAGCCGCAGTCGTCTCCGAAGACATGGTGGCCCCGCAATACACTCCCGCACTCCAGTTGAATGCCTGATAAACAAGAGGCATCACTGTCGATCTGCGCCCGCCAAAAATGAATGCGGAGATGGGTACCCCGTCCGGATCGTCCCACGCCTCATCCATGCTCGGGCATTGGCGAATCGGCGCGGTGAAGCGCCCATTGGGATGCGCCGCGGGAGCGCCTGTGGCACGACCAATCTCCGGGGTCCAGATTCGTCCCTGCCAGTCGAGGCATTCCGCCGGTGGTGTGTCGGTCATTCCCTCCCACCAGACCCCGCCTTCCGGCGTCAGCGCCACATTGGTGAAAATGGTGTTGCGGCGAAGCGTGGCCATTGCATTGGGGTTTGTCTTCTCCGAGGTTCCCGGCGCCACTCCGAAAAAGCCCGCCTCAGGATTGATGGCGCGAAGATGGCCTTCCCTGTCGGGGCGAATCCAGGCGATGTCGTCGCCCACGGTCCTGATCTTCCATCCCTCCAGGCCCTCGGACGGAACCATCATTGCGAAGTTCGTCTTGCCGCAGGCACTCGGAAACGCCGCCGCCACGTAGGTCCTTTCCCCTTCCGGGCTCTCCAGACCCACGATCAGCATGTGCTCGGCCATCCAGCCTTCGTCGCGTGCCATATTGGACGCAATGCGCAGGGCCACGCACTTCTTGCCCAACAGTGCATTGCCGCCATAGCCCGAACCATACGACCAGACTTCTCGAGTCTCGGGATAGTGGACAATGTATTTTTCCTGGTTGCAGGGCCAGGCTACATCCTCCTGGCCGGGGGCCAGAGGAGCCCCCACGCTATGCACGCAAGGCAGGAACGGGCGACTGCCCTTGTCAATCTCTTCGAAGACCGGAACTCCAATCCGTGCCATGATCCGCATGTTCACCACCGCATAAAGAGAATCCGTCAACTGCACACCGACCTGCGACATCGGCGACCCGGTTACTCCCAGGCTGAAGGGAAGCACATACATGGTGCGGCCCCGCATGGAACCGCGAAAGAGCGTCTTGAGCCGCTTACGCATGACGAAGGGGTCTTCCCAGTTGTTGGTCGGTCCGGCGCCATCCTTGGTCAGCGAGCACATGTAGGTGCGCCCCTCCAGACGAGCCACATCGCACGCATCGGAGCGGGCATAATAGCAGCCGGGCCACTGTTCCTCGTTGAGACGAACGAAGGTTCCTTGCTCCACCAACTCGGCGCAGAATCGTTCATTCTCTTGCTCGGAACCATCCACCCAATGCATGCGATCCGGTTGGGTGAGTTCGGCGATCTCCCCCACCCAGCGAAGCAAGTGAACGTTCCGGGTCAAGGGAATTGAGCCGGGAGCGCCACCGGAACGAGTTGCGGGAACGATCGTATCAGCCATGAGTCGGTCTCCATTCCGTCGGTGATTCTCGGTCAGAGAGACTTGGCCGGCGCAGCCGCCGTGCGAGTCATCAATAGCCCTCAGCGTTGCTGCATGCAGGAAGATTCTCTCTGCAATCAGTACAAGCCAGCCCCGGCCGAATCGCAAATTGCCTGATCCGAATCGGACGATAGGTCAAGGACGCTACGGGTCCCTATTTCGCGGTCGCACTTCCCTGCCGGGAGATTCGATTTCTGCCCACAACCATCCCCCCGTCGCGCTAACCGCCTGCGGAGCGCGTTTTGGGCGCCACTCTTTCGAGGACGCGGATGGAGCCGTGGAAGCGGCTGCGAGGTCCGGATCGGGTGAGTTCCACGATTTTCTGATGCCTGCCTGACCGCCGCAGAAACCGGACCGCGCGCACCTCTACTTGTAGATCAAATGGATAGAGACTTCCGTGGCCGGGCAGGATAAACCCATGGCGGCAGTATCAAAGTTGGGCGCGGTGAGGCGGACCTTCGGATTATTGGTGAATCCGAAGCCCTCCCTGGGAATGCCGAGGAAATTGCGGTCGAGTTTGTGGTTGGAATTCTCATCGTGCAGGACCGCGATTGCATATCGTCCCTCGGGTAGAGAGAGTTCCACGGTGACATGATCCCCGGTGATGGGATAGTTATCGTGGAAGAGAGCTTTGCCAAGGTCCTCCGGCCAGCCTTCTGAGTTGCGGAAGACGATAACACCCATGCGTCCGTCATGGTTGCGGAAACCATCGACGTGCAGACTGACTTTACAGGTTTGCGCGTGTGCCAGGCTGGCTGTTGCAATCAGCAGGAATAGTGCGCCGCGCACCGGAAACAGCTTCATGAGTAGCTCCTGCGGCAAGACAGCGAGGGGTGCGGTTGATCCCTCGCTGCCGCCTCGAATGCACTTATTTCCCGTGCTTGTTGACGTTATGGCCGAAGTGGAACGCGGGCCCGACCGAAAAGCGATAGATCCATCCTCCGTCTGCCAGCAAGTCATTCACCGGATGATTCCAGGCAGCGTCCATCTGCAGTCGCGCACTCAGATGCTTACTCAGGCGAAGGTCGGTTCCGCCTCCGATCCCATATCCGCCAGACGTATCAGTCTTCCTGCCGCGGGGAATCAGGAATCCAATCGCTGCTGCCGCAATCGGATCACCGGGGTGTGGTTTGGCGTCAATATGAAAGACGCTCAAGACCGGATGAACGAAAAACGTGGCGGTCTTGAAGTGCCTCAGGGTGAGCTGCGTACCAGCGGCATAGGTTTGGATGTTGATGTCGGTGGGCACGCTGAGGACGTAGCCCGGCGGAAGGGCTGCGCCGAGCTCCAGTTGAAAGTTTGATGGCAGCAGATTGGCTGTCAATGCAGTGGCTCCGCTTTGGATGCTGAAGTCGAAGCCGCTGGCCAGCCAGCGGTTATGGACGATGCCGATTTGGGTGCCGACTCCAGACTGGTGGAGATCGTTCACAAAGGGCGCGTGGATGTCGGAGTAGCCAACGAAGACATCGTACCTGCCGATGTAATCGCTCTGCGCATAGACAGGGGTTGCGGCCAGCAGGCAGACGAACGTCAGGAGGGGAAGTACACCTCCGCAGAGGCGGCGACGAATGTGCGGGATCAAAGTAACTCCTTGTCCTCGAAGGATGGTTGATCGGTTGATGGTTGAGCAGATGCGTGGTGGCTTACGGGAAGGCTCAGTTGTTCAAGAAACCGTGCTACGCGAGCCAGTACAAGCTCGGTTCTCTCCCGGTGAGGGAGATGCCCGGTGTCGGTGAACAACTCGAATTCCAGCCCCGGAATGGATTGACGCAGCGCCTGAAGGTGAGCGGTTGAACCAAAGTTGTCGTTTGCCCCTTGCAGTACGAGAACCGGGCACTCAATGGCTGAAAGCAGGTCAGTGGGAAAGTAATTGCCGCCGCCGGGCGAGGCGGTGGCCCAACGAATCCAGGAATGAAAAACTGCATCAGCATCCCGGTGATAGAGCGCCAGACGCTCCTGCATGCGGCTGCCCTGGTACCCGGCAGCGAGCCGCTGGATATGTTGGTATGAATCGATTTCCGGCACTACGAACGGGCTCTCAAGGAGAATGGCCTTCACGTTGCTCGACAGTGCGGCGTAGAGAACCGCGATGCCCCCGCCTTCACTGTGGCCGTAGAGGACAGGACGATCAAACGCGAACTCATCGAGCAGCGAGGGGATCACCACCTTGATCTGCTGCATATAGTGATCCTCATTCCGCGTCTCCAGCGGACCCTCGGAGGCGCCGTGTCCTGGCCGCGAGTAGCAGAGGACATCGGACTCGGTTGCCGCGGAAAGCTTCTCGGGAAAGTCGCGCCAATAGGAGACGGACCCCAGCGCTTCATGGAGCAGCAGAATCCCGTGCTGCGGCCGCGCAGCGCGGCAGATGCGCGCTTCGACATTCTTGCCGGCGATCAGAATGTGGCTCAATTCGGAACCCGGGCTTCTAGTCATTTCCCCTCCAGCCAGACGATCGTGCGTTTCAGCTTTTCCCATTCGCCGAAGCGTGCCTCGTACGCCTTTTCCAGAGTTACCCGCCGCACCTTCAGCGTTGGTGTCAGCAGGCCGTTGTCCACTGTCCAAGGAGTCGGGCATACCGCAATGAAGCGCAGTTGTTCGTGAGGCTCCAACTGGCCGTTCACGCTGCGGAGCAAGGCCGTCAACTCCTCGTCAATCGCTGCGCGGCCTTCCGCTTCTATAGCCGCTTCGCGCTTGTCCTGAGTCAGAACCAGGAGCGCGAAAGGGAGAGTCATTCCGGCTCCGAAGACGGCGGCGGTCTCGATGAGAGTGGAGGAGCCGAGCAGCATTTCGATCCGCGAGGGAATCACGTACTTTCCCTTTGAAGACTTGAACTCCTCGCGCAGCCTGCCGAAGAGACGCAGGCGGCCCTCTGCGTCGATCTCCCCGCGATCGCCGGTACGGAAAAAACCATCCTCGGTCATTGCTTCGCGAGTGAGTTCCGGGCTGCGAAAGTAACCGAGCATGTTCATCGGACCCTGGATCTGGACCTCGCCTTCCATCGAAATCCGGGTGTGTGCGCAGAAACTTGCATTGCCCACAAAGCCAAGTCGATACGCGCCGGGAAGCGGGACATGTGTGATGCCGGTCTCGGTCATTCCGTACCCTTCAATGAAGTTGAGGCCCAGCTTGCGGTACCACGCGATCAGCTCCGGCGGGGTGGCCGCTCCGCCTCCCGCAACCATCCGCGCATGCGAAAGGCCCAGGCGGTCGAGCAACTTCTTGCGCACCAACCAGCCCACGACAGGAATCGCAAGAAGCCGAGAAAGTTTCTTCTCCGGCATGGCCTCGAATACCTTCTGCTGGAAGCGCGTATAGAGTCGCGGAACGGAGAAGAACAGGGTTGCCCTGGCGCGCTTCAGATCGTCGAGAAACGTCTCCTGCGTGTCGGCGAAAAAGACTTCCAGGGGCGTAAACAGAGCATTCATTTCAACGATGGCGCGTTCTGCAATGTGCGCAAGGGGCAGGTAGGACAGCATGCGGTCGCCGTCTTTGGGGGGATTCTCCAGCGCGGGAGCCATGGACTTGCCCATCAGGCTCAGCGCCTGAAATGTGTGCATTGCCCCCTTGGGCTGACCGGTGGTTCCCGATGTGTAGATAATGGTCGCGGTCTCCAGCGCATTGCGCACCGGAAAGCCCTGAAGTGGTTGCTGATCGCGGACGATGTCTTCCCAGCGCGTGACGCGCGGCGGCATTTCGCCCGTAAAGCTGGGAAACGTGATGCACGGCAAATTTCGAAACAGATCCTCATTCGAACCCGCAGCAGCATTGAATGGACCCACAAAACAGGCCACCGGATCGCAATGGCGGATGAGCGACTCGAGTGTGGCCGCGCCCGCGCCCGGATAGAGCGGAATGCTGACATGCCCGGCCATCCAGACCGCGAAATCGGCCATCAGCCACCAGGCAGAATTCCGCGAAAGAATGACCAGGCGCGAGCCAGGCGGCCAATTCTGCGCCTTGATCCAGGCCGCGACCTGGCGGACTTCCCGCATGGCGCTGCCCCATGTCCATTCCAGGACCGAACCATGGAGCGGTTGGGTAAAAAGCGGCCGGGTGGGGTGTGAACCTTCGCAAGAGTAAAGCCTCTGGAGGGGGAGCTCCGAGGCGTCGACACATGGGGGTGTGAGAGGATACGGCTCGAAGCAAACCTGTTCTGGGGACGCCAAGGGGAAGGACCTCCGACCTGATTTACTGTCCGAAGGGTAAAATAAGCAAATTTAGATACGTTTGTCACGTATTATTTTACCTGTGGGTCACAAAGAAGCTTCCCGCATGAGCTTTCTCCCTGAAAAATGAGCGATTTGGGGGCCGAAGCCGAAACTCTTGAAGGTGCAGGAGAGAAATATGAGAAGCCTGGAGGGCAAGACGCTGTTCATCACTGGGGCCAGCCGCGGCATCGGCCTGGCGATCGCGTTGAAAGCCGCCCGGGAGGGCGCAAACATCATTGTGGCGGCCAAGACGACAGCGCCCCACCCAAAGCTGCCCGGCACAATCTATTCCGCTGCCAGGGAGATTGAACAGGCCGGCGGCAAGGCCCTGCCTGTCGAGGTGGATATCCGATCCGAAGAGCTGGTGCGGGCTGCGGTTCAGCAGGGAGCGGAGCGCTTTGGAGGGATCGACATCCTGGTGAACAACGCCAGCGCGATCAGCCTGACCGGGACCGCAGAAACCCCAATGAAGCGGTACGACCTGATGATGGGAGTCAATGTACGGGGAACGTTTCTGTGCAGCCAGGCCTGCCTGCCTCATCTTCAACGAGCCGAAAACCCTCACATCCTGATGCTGTCGCCGCCCCTGGACATGAAGGCGAAATGGTTTGCTCCGCATGTGGCCTACACCATGGCCAAGTATGGAATGAGTATGTGCGTGCTGGGCATGGCGGAGGAGTTCCGCTCAGCCGGGGTGGCGGTGAACGCCTTGTGGCCCCGCACCCTGATCGCCACCTCGGCTTTGCAGGCGATTCCCGGCGCTCCGTGGCAGAACGGGCGGACGCCTCAAATCGTGGCCGACGCAGCCGTTTACATCCTGAAGCAGCAGAGCCGGGAGCTGACCGGGCAATTCCTGATTGACGAAGAAGTTCTGCGGAGCGCCGGCGTCGACAATCTGGAAACCTACTCCGCAGTTCCCGGCAATCCGGTGATGACGGATCTGTTCCTGGATTGAGCGCGACTACTTTTTGTTGGGTGAAACGCAAGGTTCACAGTAAAATGCTGAGAAAGTGCCGCGATCGGGCAAATCCAATGGGACTGAACAGGCCAACGCATGGCAACAACGGACAATGACCTCGCGGGTAACGAGCCATGGAAGGCCTTTCGAGTCCGGGAACAGCGGAGCCTCGGAGTCAAGCGGGACGCGGTGCTGCAAACCGCCGCGCACATGTTTCTCGAAGTGGGATACCGCAAGACTTCCATGAGTCAGCTGGCGGCGCGCTTGAATATCACCAAGCCCGCTCTCTACTATTATTTCCGGAACAAGGAAGAACTCCTGGTGGAGTGCTACCGGGCCGGGATCGACTCCATTGAGGGCGCGCTCAAGGGCGCTCTGGAGTGCGAAGGCAATAGCCTGGAGAAGGTCCGGGCGTACATCGAATCCTATGCAACGGCAATCGTGACCTTTGATTTCGGCCGCTGCGTTGCCACGCTGGACGACTCCGAACTTTCCGACCAGGCGCGCCGCCAGGTGAGAAACCTGAAGCGACGCATCGATGCTGCGATTCGTGCCTATATCGAAGAGGGCATAGCCGATGGATCGGTGACGCCCTGCAATGCGAAAATGGCGGCGTTTGTCATTGCCGGCGCAATCAACTGGATCGGAAACTGGTACCGGCCGAACGGCGCACTCGGCGCCGCAGAGGTGGTGGCGGAGTTCACGCGACTCCTTACGGCTGGTCTCCGCCCCTGCCCGCCCGCGGCCGGAATCAGAAAACAAGCTCGGAAACCCTGATCCGCAGTCCGCCATTCTAGAAAACCACCGCCCTTCCTTCAGCCGTTCATTTCCCAAACTCAGCTTCAACCGCACCCCCGCTGGCCTTGATCGCAGGCTGCAGACGCGTCGGCGTGCGAGTGCAAAATCTGGGGGCAAAGTGCCGAATTTATGGCCCCCAAAATTTTCCATTTGACTTTTTGACCGCACGTTCAGTATCCTTCGCATCGTTGCTGTTCCTCGGTGGTTTATTACCGACCGGTCAGCAACTTGATGTGCGAAAACGGAGCTTCCCCTCCAGTTCAAAATCAGGAGTTACTTATGGCAACTGTGGCCACAGAGCAGTCTGCGCATGCATCCCAGACGCCGCGAGGCACCGAGCAGGGCCGGTCGGATTACCAGATTCGCCGTGTTGCCGTTCTTGGCGCGGGCACCATGGGAGCCCGCATCGCGGCGCACATCGCCAATGCCGGGCACCCGGTGCTGCTGCTTGACTTGCCCTCCAACGACGGGGTCCGCAACGGCATCGCCGCCCGCGCTTTCGAAGGCCTGAAGAGCGGCAAGCCGGCGGCGCTCGCCGATGCGTCGTTTGCATCGCGCATCTCCATCGGCAACTTCGAGGACGACCTTCCGCGCTTGAAGGAATACGACTGGATCATCGAAGCGGTCGCGGAAAACCTGGAGATCAAGCGCGGGCTGCTCTCCCGAGTCATTCCGCATGTGCACGCCTCGGCGCTGCTGACCACCAACACCAGCGGGCTGCCGGTCGGGAAGATCGCCGAAGCATTCCCGGCAGAGATTCGACGCCGGTGGTTGGGGACGCACTTCTTCAATCCCCCGCGCTACATGCGGCTATTTGAGATCATCGCGACGCCAGAGACGGATGAGGATGCGCTCGCCGCCATTGAGGAATTCGCCGACTTGAAATTGGGCAAGACCGTGGTCGCGGCAAAGGATGTTCCAAACTTTATCGCGAACCGGATCGGGACGTTTGAGCTGCTGAACACCTTCCAAATCATGGAAGAGCAGGGGCTCACCATTGAAGAAATCGACGCGATGACCGGCTCGATTCTCGGTTGGCCAAAGACGGGCACATTCCGGCTCGCCGACATGGTGGGCATCGATGTGCTGGCGAACGTCGCCCGAAACTTTGCGCGGCTCGAAGCGGACGAACGCCCGGATCTGCAGCTTCCAGGGGCCTTCGAAACACTGATCGAGCGAAAGTGGCTCGGAGACAAGACCCGGCAGGGCTTTTACAAAAAGGAGCGCGGCAGCGACGGGAAAGAACTACGCCTGGTGTTCGACCTGAAGAGCTTCGAGTATCGACCCGCCGCGCGTCCCGCGATCCCCGAACTGGAGATGGCGAAGACCAATGACTCCCTCCCTGCCAGGATCCGCGCGCTGTTGAGTGGCAATCCGGAAAAAGACAAGGCCGCGCGGTTCTACTGGCGCATACTGCCGGAACTGTGGTCCTACGCGGCCAACCGGATCGGCGAGGTGGCGGACTCGATCGTGGAAATCGATCTCGCCATGAAAGCCGGCTTCAACTGGGCGCTTGGGCCCTTTGAAATGTGGGATGCGGCCGGTTTCCAGACCGTGGTGGAAAAGATGCGCGGCCTGGGCATCCCGATTCCATCCGCGGCGCAGGCGTTGGTCGATGCGGGCGGCGCTTCATGGTATCGCGCCGAAGGCCAGGAGTACTTCGACCCAGCCTCACATAAGTTTGTGAAGACACCGGGCAGCATCGACGTGCAGCCGGTTTCTCTGTTTAAAAAACCGCACGGAGTCTTTGCGGAGAACGTGTCGGTTTCGCTGGTCGATATCGGCGACGGCATCGCATGCTTCGAATTTCATTCAAAGATGAACAGCATCGGGCAGGACATTGTGGACTTCGTGCGCAAGCAACTCCGTCCCGACTGCGATGCGGTCAAGAACTTCGACGCTTTCATCTTCGCGAACGACGGAGAGAATTTCTCGGCAGGCGCGAACCTGATGCAGATGCTGCTGGCCATTCAGGACGAGGAGTGGGATGAACTCGACATCTCGATCCGGGGCTTCCAGGGAATGACGCAGGCCATCAAGTTCTGCCCCAAACCGGTGGTGGCAGCTCCATTCGGGTTGTGCCTGGGCGGAGGAACAGAAATCGCAATGCATTCGGCCCTGCGCCAGGCGCACCTGGAGCTTTACACCGGTCTCGTGGAAACGGGTGTCGGACTGCTTCCCGCGGGAGGCGGATGCAAAGAGATGCTGCTGCATGCGCTGGCCGCGGCGAGCGCCGTGCGAACCGATCCGCGAGGCGAATCCGTTGAAGTGTATGACGCATTGCGGAAAGTCTTCGAGACCATCGCGATGGCCAAGGTCTCTACGTCGGCAATGGAAGCGCGGGGCATGCAGATTCTTCAGGAGCGGGATGGAATCACCATGAACCGCGCAAGGCTCATGGCGGATGCAAAGGCGCAAGCCATTGTCCTGGCGCGGAGCGGATATGCGCCCCCGATTCCGAGGAACGACATTCCCGCACCCGGCCAGGAGGTGCTCGCCACAATGAAAGCAGGCATCTACATGATGCGGCAGGGAGAGTACATCAGCGACCATGACGCCAAGATTGCAACGCATGTGGCCCACATCCTGGCCGGTGGAGTCGTGCCGGCCGGAACGCCGCTGAGCGAGCAGTATCTGCTCGACCTGGAGCGGGAAGGATTTCTTTCGCTGTGCGGCGAGAAGAAGACCGCCGAGCGCATCGGATTCACCCTGAAGACCGGCAAGCCGCTGAGGAACTAACACGCACGGTCATCTTGCAGACATTGAGTGAGCGGAGGAGTCATGAAACAGGCTGTGATTGTGAGCGCGGTGAGAACTCCGGTAGGCAAGGCGCCAAAAGGCACGCTCAGGAACACACGTCCCGACGATCTGGGGGCGATCGCCGTGAAGTCCGCGCTGGAGCGCGTGCCGTCGCTGGACTGGAACCGCATTGACGATGTGATTATCGGCTGCGCGATGCCGGAGGCCGAACAGGGGATGAACCTGGCGCGCATCATTTCGCTGCGCGCAGGCTTGCCCGTGGAAGTATCGGCCATGACGATCAACCGGTTTTGCGCCTCGGGTCTGCAGGCGGTTGCCCAGGCCAGCGAGCGCATCCAGGGCGGCGGCGCGGACGTGGTGATTGCGGGCGGCGCGGAGTCGATGTCGTATGTGCCGATGGGTGGGAACAAGGTCTCGTTCAACCCATGGTTGATGGACAACCGTCCAGGCTCGTACCTGTCGATGGGGCTGACCGCAGAGCGCGTGGCAAAGCGCTACGGCATTACCAGGGAAGAATCGGATGCGTTTGCTCTGCACAGCCATGCCAAGGCGATGAAAGCCATCGAATCTGGCAAGTTTGTGGAAGAAACCGCGCCGGTTCCAGTGGTATCCGCGACGCTGAATGGCAGCCTGAAGCCGAAGATGCAGGAGCAGCAATTCACAGTGGACGAAGGGCCGCGCGCGGATACGAGCCTTGAAGCGCTCGCGAAACTTCGTCCGGCGTTCCATCTAAGCGGCGTAGTAACTGCGGGCAACAGTTCGCAGATGTCGGACGGCGCCGCGGCAGTCATCGTGATGGAGGAGCAGACTGCGCTCTCGATCGGAATCAAGCCCCTGGCCCGGCTGATCGCCTTCGCGAGTGCCGGTTGCGATCCGGAAGAGATGGGCATCGGGCCGGTCCATGCCATTCCGAAGGCGCTGAAGATGGCGGGACTTCAATTGGATCAGATCGAACTGATCGAATTGAACGAGGCGTTTGCGGCCCAGTCCCTCGCCGTGATGAAAAAGCTTGGGCTTGACCCGGCACGGGTAAATGTCAACGGCGGAGCGATCGCCCTGGGGCATCCACTGGGCTGCACCGGCGCCAAGCTGACAGCAACTTTGATGAGCGAGTTCAAGCGCGGCAAAGTGAGATACGGAATGGTCACCATGTGTGTCGGCGGCGGAATGGGCGCTGCGGGCATCTTCGAGAACCTGCAGAATTGAAGGAGAATTCATGAGCACAGTAGTCGCATCGTTTACTGCCAAGAGGACCACGGGGGGAAGTTTTCTTATCGAGGACATGCGCCCGGAAGATGTGTTCACCCCCGAAGATCTGAACTCGGAACAGTTGCAGATTGCACAGACCACGAGCCAGTTCGCCGACGAGAAAATCCTTGGTTCAATCAAGCAGATCGAAGCGAAGGATTTCGACGTGACGAGGAGCCTGATGAAGCAGGCCGGCGATCTTGGATTCATGAGCGTCGACGTTCCCGAGGAGTTCGGCGGCCTTGAACTCGACAAGATCACTTCCGCTCTGATCACCGACAAGATCAGTGTATCGGGAAGCTTCTCTGTCACCCATAGCGCGCATGTGGGCATCGGGATGCTGCCGCTCATCTGGTACGGCACGCGCGAGCAGAAGCAGAAGTATCTCGCCAAGCTTGCCTCTGGCGATTGGATCGCTTCCTATGCACTTTCAGAAGCCTCGGCAGGATCGGACGCCATGAACATCCGCACCCGCGGCACGCTCAGCGAAGATGGCACGCACTACATTCTGAACGGCGAGAAGATGTGGATCTCGAACGCGGGCATGGCCAGCCTGTTTACGGTCTTTGCCAAGATCGACGGCGAGAAGTTCACGGCATTCCTCATCGAGGCCGGAACACCAGGCTTGACGGTAGGCAAAGAGGAGCACAAGCTCGGCATTCGCGGTTCGTCCACTTGCCCGCTCATCCTGGACAACTGCAAGGTTCCGGTCGAGAACGTGCTGGGCGAAATCGGCAAGGGACACCAGATCGCGTTCAATGTTCTGAACGTGGGGCGCTACAAGCTGGGAGCCGCTGCCATCGGCGGCGCGCGAAATTCCCTGCGCGATGGCATCCGCTATGCGAAAGAACGCGTGGCCTTCGGCAAGCCCCTCACGGCGTTCGGGCTCGTGCAGGAAAAAATTGCCGACTGCGCCGCTGGAATCTACGCAGCCGAGGCGGTCGTCTACCGCGTGGTGGGCGCCATCGATGCGGCTCTCAGTGCGGTGGACAAGTCCGCCCCGGACTACACACAGCAGGTGCAGAAATCGATCGAGGAATTTGCGGTCGAATGTTCGATTTTGAAATTCTGGGGCTCGGAGATGCTGGAGCGCGTCGTCGACCACACCTTGCAGTTGCATGGCGGATATGGATACGTCGAGGAGTTCCCCGCGGAGCGCGCGTATCGCGACTCCCGCATCAACAAGATCTTCGAAGGCACCAACGAGATCAACCGGATGATTACCACCGGGTGGATGGTGAAACGTGCGCTCCAGGGGCGGCTGGCCATGTTGCCCGCGATCAAAAAAGTCATGGATGAAGTGATGGCCGGACCCGGAGAACGCGTTGCCTTTGAAGGCCCACTCGCCGACGAGCGGTCAACCCTCGCCAACGCAAAGAAGCTCGGACTCTTCTGCGCCGGAGCTGCCGCGCAGAAATTTGGAACGGACCTGGGCGAGCAGCAGGAAGTGATGGGCATGCTTGCCGACATCCTCGCGGAAATCCTGGTTCTCGAATCGGTTGTCCTGCGCACGGAAAAGATGCAGGGCCGCAATGAACTTGCCATCAAGCTTGCCAAGCATTACGCGATGCGTTCCTACAGGGTGATTGCCGGTGCGGCAGAGCGGTTGCTTGGCGCTGTGGCGGAAGGGGACATGCTGCGGACCCAGATGACGATCTATCGGCGTCTGACAAAGCATGAACCTGCAAATACGGTTGCGCTGGGGCGGGCGATTTCAGCCGCCATGGTGGACGCCGGCCGCTACACGATACACGGAAGCGCCGCCTAGAGAGTCGACCCGGAAAGCGCGCCCAATTTCCCACCCTTGCGGCAGCAAAAAGCCGTGAGAGTGGGACAGGGAGCGTCCGTGTTGATCAATTGCCCGCGTAAGACCAATGTGAGATGGGAGAAACTGAGTGCGAATACTGACGTTGGTTCGCCAAGTAATGGATGCGCAGGAGAGTGTGCGCATCGCCAACAACGCCGTCGATCTGGAAGGTCGCAAGCTGGTGATGGATACCATGGATGAGTACGGCGTGGAAGAGGCGTTGCGACTCAGGGAGAGTGGCCAGCAGGCCGAGATTATCGCTGTGGGTGTCGGACCGGCGCGCCTTGAAGATGTGCTGCGCACTGCGCTCGCCATGGGAGCCGACCGCGCCATCCTCGTGGAGGCGGACAGTGCGCTCGATCCCATCGCCTTGAGCGCCGTGATGGCACAGATTGCTCGCGACGAAAGCGCCGAAATCATCCTGTGCGGCGGACAGCAGTCCGATTGGGACAGCCAGGCGTTGGGTGCGGCAACCGCGGAGCGCCTTGGCTGGCCCCAGGTTACGTGGACGCGCGCACTGAAGGTGGACGGCACGACCGTGTCCGGGCAGCACGATACGGATGAAGGCGTGGAGTCGTTCCAGGTGGAACTGCCGGTCATCATCACAACGCAGCAAGGCCTGAATGAGCCCCGCTATCCAACACTTCCAAATATTATGAAGGCGAAGAAGAAAGAGATCCGCAAGGATGCTCTTAGGTCCTACAGCGTGGAACCCATGGTGAAAACGACAGGCGTCGCGGCGCAGTCACGCCAACGGCTGATGAAGATCATGGACGGGAAAGATAAACTCGCAGCGGCGGCGCAACTGGTCCACTCCTTGAGGAATGAAGCGCAGGTGATCCAATGATTCTGCTCGTAACATCACACGCGAACGGAAAGCTGGCGAAGGCCAGTTACGAACTGGCGGGAGCGGCGCGCGCAAGCGGCCGGGAAGGTCCCATCACCGCGCTCGTGCTGGGCAGCGGAGTCGCCGCTGTGGCGGCCGAGGCCGCCAGGATTGCGGATCAGGTGTTGGTTGCCGATCATCCGGGGCTGTCGCATTACGACCCGGAAGTCTGGAGCGCCGCGGTGGCGCAAGTGGCGCAGGAGGGCGAAGCCCACACCATTCTGATCGCGGGCAGCCGCGGAGGACGCGAATACAGCCCGCGTGTTGCCGTAAAGCTGAATGCACCGCTGCTCGAAGATGCAATGAGCCTTCATGACTCTGCGGGAAAACTGATCGCTGAACGGTTGAGCTTTCTCAACCGGGTCTCAGAGACAATTGAGGCGAGCGGCCCGGTGGTCGTTGTCAGCGTCAAGCCCGGAGTATTTGCGCCCGCAGCGGTCTCAGACACGATGGCCGACCAGTTCGATGTTGATTTGGAACTCCCTCATGCGCGCGTGAAAGTGACCGACCGGATCAAGGAGAAAAGCGATCGCGTTCCGCTGACCGAAGCCGATGTTGTGGTTGCAGGCGGACGCGGCGTGGGAAGTCCCCAGGGATTCACCACTCTGGTTGTCGGCCTGGCGGACCAGTTGGGCGCAGCGGTCGGCGCCACACGCGCTGTGGTAGACGCAGGATGGCGTCCCTACGCCGAGCAGGTGGGGCAAACCGGAAAAACCGTTCAGCCCAAAGCCTATTTCGCCATCGGTATCTCGGGCGCGGTGCAGCACCTCTCGGGCATGAACAGAAGCAAATGCATCGTGGCCATCAACAAGGATGCAGACGCTCCGATTTTCAAATTTGCCGATTATGGCATTGTCGGGGACGTGCAGGAAATCGTCCCCGCGCTCATCGAACAGCTTCGCAGATAAAATGCTCCCGCTCGCGCACAAAATCGCATTTCTCCTCTTCGCCGCCATGGCATTTGGATTTGGCGCGAAAGGCTTTTATGGCGTCTATCGCCGCGTCCGCGCGGGAAAGCCCGATCCCGAGCCGCGGTTTAACGCCATTTTGTCGCGTCTGCGGTACGCGCTGTGGACCACGCTTCTCCAGCAACGCACGTTCCGCAAGCGCCCCTTCGTCAGTTTCTTCCACTCCCTGATTTTCTACGGTTTCATCTATTACCTTCTCGTCAATCTCGTCGATGGCGCGGAGGGCTTCCTCCCGGTTTCAATCTCTTCGGCGCACTGGCTGGGAGCGGCCTATAACTTTTCCGCGGATATTCTGAGCGCATGTGTCCTGGCAGGTGTCCTGGCTTTGATCGCGCGCAGGTTTCTGCTTCCAGCGCGGCGCGATTTTCAATTCAACAGCAAAATCATGCTGCATGAGCGCGTGCGCAAGAACGCGATCAGCCGCGATTCCATCATCGTCTCCTGCTTCATTCTTTTTCATGTTGGAAGCCGTGCGGTAGGCGCCGGGGCCAGGCTTGCCGCGGAAGCGCAAGATCGGTTCCAGCCCTTCGCCTCGCTGGTGTCCCATGCGTTTTCTCCTGCAAATGCAGCGGCGTGGCGCGTCTTCGGATATTGGGGCGCGCTGGGAAGTGTGCTCGCATTTCTCGCGTATTTTCCGCACTCAAAACATATTCACCTGTTCATGGCCCCGATCAAGTACCTGACCGCGCGGCGAGAATCCAGCGGTGTGCTTCCTCCGCTCGAGGTCAGAATCGATGGCGCCGCCGCGGATGCGGAACCGATGCTCGGGGCTGGCCGGCTGGAGCAATTGGCGTGGCCGCGTCTTCTCGATGCCTATGCCTGTATCCAGTGCAATCGATGCCAGGATGTCTGCCCCGCGACGGTAACCCTGAAGTCCTTGAGCCCAGCGGCCCTTGAGATCAACAAGCGCATGGAGTTGAACCAAATCGCCGCGCATCACCCCGGGTTTGAAAGCGGTGAAGCAAGTCCCCGGCCCTTGCTGGAGTTTGCTCTTTCCCCGGCGGCTGCATGGGCGTGTACTACGTGCGGCGCTTGCATGCAGGTTTGCCCGGTGCAAATCGAGCAGATGCTCGACATCGTTGACATACGCCGCCACCAGGTCATGATGGAGGGCGAGTTTCCGGTACAACTTCAAAGCGCCTTCAGAGGCATGGAGCGCGCCAACAATCCCTGGGGCATCAGTCACGATCAGCGCATGAACTGGGCGGAAGGGCTCGATGTACCTACGCTCGAGGAGAAGCCGGATGCGGAGATCCTCTATTGGGTCGGCTGTGCTCCCAGTTACGATCCTCAATCGCAGAAAACAGCGCGCGCCCTGGTGCAGTTGCTGCATCATGCAGGCGCGAGCTTTGCGGTCCTGGGAAAGAAAGAGTGTTGCACCGGCGACAGCGCACGGCGCGCCGGGAATGAGTATCTGTACCAGCAACTCGCGGAGCGAAACGTTGCAACGCTCAACGCCGTGCGTCCCAGGACAATCGTGACCACATGCCCGCACTGCATGAATGCGTTGGGCCATGAGTACAAGCAACTCGGCGGCGATTACAAGGTGCTTCATCATACGGAACTGCTTGCGTCGCTGGTGGCAGAAGGGAAGCTGAACCCCAGCGCGACGAATCAAAGCGTTACGTATCACGACCCGTGCTACCTCGGCCGTCATAATGGCGTTTACGATGCGCCGAGAAATCTGCTGCGCGTATTGAGCAATGACGTTGTCGAGCTGCCTCGCAATCGCGAGAATGCATTCTGTTGCGGAGCGGGCGGCGCGCAGTTTTGGAAAGAAGAGGAACCGGGGCCAGAGAAGATTGCCGGAAACCGCATGAGCGAAGTGGAAAACGCATTGGCCCAAAGCAGCGGGCAAAAGGTGCTCGCAGTCGGGTGCCCCTTCTGCAAGAGCATGCTCGGCAGCACGCCATCGCAGGGGGCCGAGGAAATCAAGATACGCGATGTGGCCGAACTCTTGTTCGAAAACATTCTCCCGTCTGCGCCGCGCGATGTGCCTGCGGAGAAAACCAGGGAGACGGTCTTGGCAGCGACTTCTCCAACGACAACTGCGGTGCCCGCGGTTCCCCAGCATGCGCATTGTGAAGACACATCCACGGTCGCGGCATCGGAAGTCAGAGCGGCCGAATCGACCAATCAGGATCAGGCCAATCCTGAAGTGACGCCTTTGCCTGGTCGCAAGAAGTGGAGCCCCAAACGGTAGTGAGGGGTGCCTTCTTCTTGTCTGCACCAACCGTTCAATAAAGAAGATAACTTATGCACCTAGCCACAGGCTCATGTGAGCCGCTTATCGATGTTGAAACCACAGCACACCTTATCGGGCTTCACCCGAAAACGGTCATGCGAATTGCACGCGACAAACGCATCCCGGCCTTTCATCTCGGGCGCTATTGGATGTTCCGGCCGTCCCTTATCGATGCATGGCTCACCAGCCAGCTACAATCCACAGTAGCCAACTCGTGCGCGTGAGAACCGGAGCATTCAGAATTCAACCACTCACCAGACAGTTTTCCAGCACGGCCCTTTGACAATCGAAACTCGCAACTCGGGGAACGCCGTCTGGATTTTCCGCTGGCGCGAAACAGGGCCAGATGGAAGACGAATCCAGTGTAAGGCCATCGTGGGAACAAAAAAGGAGTTCCCAACGAAGGCGAAGGCAGAGAAGGCTGCCGCCGCGCATAGGCTGGACATCACCAAGGAACAACCCCAGCGCGTCAAGGGCATACATACGGTGGAACAACTCGCCAACCACTTCATCGAAAAGGACTCGACGAAAAGAACACCAGCAAAGCCTATTCCATGAGGGCTTGTTACAGAATCATGATCGATCTGTACATCATCCCGCGCTGGGGAGGCAAAAACGGCACAATTGGCAAATTTGCTGCCAAAATGCTGCCAAATTTGCCCAGCGGGCCAATGGGCTGATTGTGTGGATCAGCCCAATTTCTTCTTCAGTGCTTCATCAGATTTCAGGTTAGGAAATGACGAGGGCATTTGACGATGGAGCTATACTTCTCCAATGATCGCAACGTGCTGCTCGCCAAGGTAACGCTAGAAGTGCACGATAACATTGGCTGCGTTAGCGTGCGTAAACTTGCAACTACTATCGCTGCTGGCCCATGTGCCGTGAATTGTTCAATTCGCGCGCGTCGCAGTATTTGCAAGAAAATTGACGTACTTTTTCTTGCAGAAGTGACCGGAAGTGCGGCGTCGGTGCGCCAACATTTGGGCTTTTGCTGACTCGGTGTGCTTTGAACGGTTGCTCTTCTTCAACGGTTGAGTTTAGCGCCTTAAGGAAACCATGAGGCAAGATCGGCTCCGGCAAGAGTTTTGAAAACATCAGATATGTGCGTTCAAGACGCACATCCATTGAAATTATCGAACTTGACTTTGGTTTTATAATAGGCGATTATGTGCGTCATGGGCGCACAAAGGCATTCTCGGATAAACCGCCTGCTCCTTGCTTTGCCTGAGGGATTCCTGGCGGACAGTGCATGGCTCCAAGCACAGGGTCTTTCGCGTTCGTCGATACGAGACTACGTGGAGGGCGGTTGGCTCGAACGCATAGGCCCCAGAGTGTATCGGCGGCCAGGGCAAGTTGCCAATAGCCGGCCTCGCTGGGATGTTGTAGTCCTCTCACTTCAGCAGATCATGCACAAGTCGCTGCATGTGGGTGGTCGAACAGCGGTGGAACTCTCGGGGTATGCCCACTACCTTGAAACCGGCGAGTCCCCAACGGTGTACCTGTATGGGCAGGCGGCACCATCCTGGCTGGCCAAACTGCCATTGAAGGCACATTTTGAACTCCGTTCTGACCGTCTTTTTGCAAGCGCAGGAACAGGAATAGAGATGCGGCGCTTCGATCTGCGTTCAGGAGAGACGTCCGCCGAAACGAAGGATGTTGAAGCTAAAGGCCCCTGGGATTGGTCATTGACCATGTCCGTTCCCGAGCGGGCAATCCTTGAAATGATGGATGAACTTCCTCAGCACGAAAGCTTTCATCAGGTCGATGTCGTCATGGAAGGCATGACCAGCCTTCGCCCCCAGTTGCTGGGAAAACTTTTGAAGGAATGCAGAAGCGTGAAGGTGAAGCGTCTCTTCCTCTGGTATGCAGAACGGCACGGCCACGCATGGCTGAAACATCTGGATCAATCCTCTATCGATCTCGGCCACGGAAAACGTCAACTGGTTGCCGCTGGCCGCTTCGACACGCGCTTCCAGATCACATTGCCAGAAGAATTGTTTCCGTCAGAAGGTGATCGCGATGCCCTCTAAAGTTTTTGAAGCACAAGCGGCGCTCTTGGTGCGGACGCTTCCCTACGTGGCGGCAGAGACCTGCTTTGCCTTGAAGGGTGGCACGGCAATCAATCTCTTCATTCGAGATCTTCCTCGTCTTTCAGTGGACATCGATCTGGTTTATCTACCGATTGCGGACCGAGAGGCTTCGCTCCAGGAAATACGATCTGCGCTCGGACGTGTCGCTCAAAGCATTCGCAAAGCGATGCCTAGCAGCGTCGTCACAGAAAATGCAGCTTCTGACGGAACCAGGATCGTTGTTCGCCACCGGTCGGCCCAGACCAAGATTGAGGTCACTCCGGTCCTTCGAGGAACCGTCCATCCTGTTGAACTCAGGACCGTGTGTCCAAGCGCAGAAGAACGATTTGGCTTTGCCGAAATCCAAGTGGTATCGTTTGCCGATCTGTACGCTGGAAAGATCGTTGCGGCCCTTGATCGGCAGCATCCGCGGGACTTGTTTGACATTCAATATCTGCTCGCAAATGAAGGCGTCAGCGATACTCTCTTTCAGACCTTCCTCGTGTACATCCTCAGTCACAATCGGCCGGCCCACAAAGTTTTGCGACCGCACTTGAAGGATATAAAGCAGGCATTCGAGCAGGAATTCGTTGGCATGACGACCGAGGAAACTTCCCTTGATGTTCTGATTGCGGCGCGAGCACAACTCATTTTAGAAATACGCTCGCGTCTAAACGAACGCACCATGCGATTCCTGCTCTCGTTCCATGAACTCAAGCCCGACTGGGCACTTCTGGAGATGCCCGACATCAGCAACCTTCCGGCCATTCGCTGGAAGTTGATGAACCTTGCATTGCTCCAAGCCAAGCAGCCGGAGAAATACCAAACAATGATTCATGAGCTTGAGACATTGCTTCCCAACGGTCGAAATCAGGATTAACGGGTGTATCTATACACCGCGCCCCGGAATCGGCCGTCAGCTCTCGATGGAGGAAAGCCGTACCTCACGGGCTCAATTCAGAGCCGAGACCAAGTATGCTTCTGTCTTGGGGTGAACACGGCTGTCGCATCCTTTATAGAGGAAGAGGTCCTATTACTGAACATCGCATAATACAGTGACAACTTTCGTCATATAGCAGTAGGCTGTAAGGCATGACACGATCCAGTGCGCCGCGCCGTGACTTCGCAGCC
>Ga0255356_1000314_pt1 | contig 33291 bp, 32 predicted proteins | sample HBST100metaG_FD_189944 | JGI IMG/M metagenome (GOLD analysis project Ga0255356, IMG submission 189944) | Peat soil microbial communities from Stordalen Mire, Sweden - H.B.S.T100 | ecosystem: Environmental > Terrestrial > Soil > Wetlands > Peat | place: Sweden: Norrbotten County, Stordalen Mire...
TCAACCTGTTCCGCCAAGACAAATCCTCACGCCTCGGCATCCATGGAAAACGACTCGCCGCCGCTTGGGACCATGACTATCTCCTGAATTTGATCTCCGGTTCAATTTAAGATGCGTCGGCCCTGGGCAAACTCGCCCTTATGAAGACGCCAGACACTCTGTAAGGTATTCTGGCAGCATCATGAGCGATCGCCTGCCCACTGATTTTTCTATTGAGTCCATTGACCCCATTCGGCTGACTCGCCAACTGTGCGAAATTGAGTCCACCACCTACCATGAGGGCGCGGTGGGCGATTTTCTGGCAGATTTTCTCACTAGGCGTGGATGGGAAGTGGAAAAGACGCCTGTTTCCCAGCCGTCCGAGAGCTCGACCGCAGATGAGCGCTGGAATGTTTATGCGGGTGTGGCAGGCCAGAGACCCGACTTGGTGTTTTCCACCCACATGGACACCGTGCCGCCCTACATCCCCTTTAGCGAGGACGCCGAGTTCCTGTATGGGCGCGGAGTCTGCGACGCCAAGGGGATTCTGGCGGCCCAAATTGTCGCCGCCGAGGCCCTTCGGACCGTGGGATTTCAGGTTGGATTACTTTTTGTTAGCGGCGAGGAGCGCGACTCGGCCGGCGCTGAGACCGCCAACCTGAGGCCCAAGGGCAGCCGCTTCCTGATCAATGGCGAGCCTACGGACAATCGCCTGGCCCTGGCATCCAAGGGCACTCTGCGCGCGGTCTTCAGGTCAATGGGCAAGATGGCCCACTCGGCCTATCCGGAACTGGGGGAGAGCGCCGTCCACAAGCTGATCGAGGCGCTCGGAAAGGTGCTGGTCCTCTCGCTGCCGGTCACTGAAGACGTGGGTCCCAGCACGCTGAACATCGGCCAGATCCAGGGCGGGCACGCCCCTAATGTCATCGCGGACCAGGCGGAGGCCCAGGTGATGGTTCGCCTGGTGGGCGACTCGGCGCCGGTGCGCGTAGCGTTGGTCGACGCCGCCGCCGGACTGGCCGAAGTGGAGTTCACGCTGGAGATTCCTTTCGTCCGCCTGCGCGCCGTGGAGGGCCTTCCTACCATGATCGCCAAGTTCACCACCGACATTCCGAAGCTCTCAAACTGGGGCGAGCCGCTGTTGCTGGGGCCGGGGTCAATCCACGTAGCACACACGCCCGGTGAGAAACTGGCGAAAAGGGAATTGCTGGAAGCGGTCGAGCTGTACATCAAAGTGGCCAGACAGTTGCTAGGGTGAGGTTGCGGCGACAGGCTATTAGGCTGGTTTGGATTTGCCGCGTGAGGCTCGTGGCGGCCGGGTAGCCGCCTGAAGGGCCAGATCGGCCACCGTGGCCTTATCCAGAACCGCCAGCATGGCTTCCTGGGCCTGCGCCCAGATGGGGTGCGCCGGGCAGTAGGGCTTCCGGCTGCAGGAGGCCCCGGAGATCAGGCAAAGATTCAAGCAGATGGGACCTTCGATGGCCTCAATCACAGCGCGGATCGATGCTTGGCGGCCAACGGGCAAAATTTCGAAGCCGCCGGACTGTCCCCGCCGGGAGGCAATGAATCCGGCGCGGCACAGGGCTTGTAAAACCTTGGAAAGAAAGCTCTCCGGAGTTCCCGTGGCGCGGGCCAGCGTGGGAAGCAGCGCGCGCTCATGATCGGGCAGCGTGGCCAGGTGGATCATCACGCGAACCGCATAGTCGGCGGCTCGAGTAAGTTGCATGGTAGAACCAGATCGTCCCATCGGGTCGCTTTCTCCAAACACAATCGTAAATAATCTTATCGCGGTTGATCGCCAGTTGTATGCTGATCCGCTGCCAGCGGGCAACCGGCGCACTGGGCGGTCCGGCGGCAATGAGCCTTGCCCACGGCGACCGTGAGGGCATGAAACTCGTTGAAGAGCTGTGCAAGGTTCTCGGGGGAATCGGAGGCGAAGGCCTGACGGGTGAGGCCGGCGAGGGACTCATATGACTTGCGATTGCGGTCGGGCGAGGGCGTCAGAAGCTGGTGGCGCTCCGCAATGCGGCGCAGGTACTCGTCAGCCACGGGAACGGGATGGCCGAGGGCATAGAGCAAGATGGCGTCGGCTGTTTCAGGGCCAACGCCGGGTAACGCCAGCAGCCGGTGGCGCAGAACGTCTGTGGGTGTGGCGGCGAGGTTCTTGAGCGATCCTGAAAACTCCTTGTCCAGCATGGCCAGGAACGCCTTCAGCGCAGGCGCTTTGCGAGTATGAAAGCCGGAGGGCTGAATGCTGCGCGCGAGATCATCGAGAGCCAGCGAACGCAGCCCGTCCACAGTCAGGGCGTGCGCTTCGCGCAGGTTGGCCAACGAGCGCTCGACGGCTTTCCATGCGGTGTTCTGCGTGAGATAGGCGCCGAGAATGACCTCAAAGGGAGTCTTGGCCGGCCACCAGTGTTGTGGGCCATACGCCAGGGCAAGCGTGTCGTGCATTCGGCGCAGCCGCTGGGCGGGAGTGAGAGTGGTTGAGGTCACGACGGATTTTAGGATAATTGATGGGACACAAGTTGCGGCTTGCCAAGAGCGGCTCATGCCTGGAGGCGGAGATGAAGAGTTACACGGAGTATCTGGTTTTCGAGACGAAAAAACGTCGGGAGATGGTGCACATCACCGATGAGGTCGAGCAGGTTGTGCGGCGCAGCGGGGTCAAGGATGGGCTGTGCTTTGTTTCGCCCATGCACATTACGGCTGCCATCTATGTGAACGACCTGGAGAGCGGACTGATCGAGGATATCGGCGAGTGGTTGGAGAAGTTGGCTCCGGCGCGGCCCGATTACAAGCATCACCGGACGGGCGAGAGCAATGGGGATGCGCATTTGAAGTCGCTGCTTCTGCACCACGAGACCACGCTGCCGGTGACCAACGGCCGGCTGGACTTGGGAACCTGGCAGAGAGTCTTCTACGCCGAGTTCGACGGGCAGCGCAGAAAGCGTGTGATCGTGAAGGTGCTGGGAGTGGAGTAGCGAGACAGCGGAGTTGGCGGAGTTAGCGGAGTTTGTCAGGGCCGCGTTCTGCAATGTGTTCTCGTGGCGCCACATCCGAGAGAATACTTCATACAGCCTATACGCCCGCTGACGCTGCTAGCACGCCAGCACGCGCGAAGCGCGGCTAACTCCTCTTAGAATCTGTCCATAAACGAGAGCAAAACCAGGGAACCTGTATCCTGATTTGCTTCGTTGAAGGTCGCCGCTCCCTGTTGGTCGCGTCGACTTGAGTGCATGGTTCCGGGATACACCATCCCTGGTTTTGCTGTAGCGATTTTGCAAGGGTGCGTCCTCCGGCGTGCCGAACGGGAGGCAAACAGGGGGCGTACCCTGGATGATAGGGTACCCCCACCCCTATTTTGTAAACAAATTCCTTGTTTTCATGAGGTTACGGGCATGGTTGTGCTGTAAAATCCTGATAACAATGGAGTTCCCTGCAAAATCGTCCAGGATAAGGAGTTACGGGACGACTTCAAGCATTTGTTCTCGCGAGGCCCATAGTTCTGCCACTCATTAGTGTGCATCCAAGCAGGGAAATTATCTGCAATCCGCAAAAAACTTTGAGACGCTTGATTTGTGGACACATTCTTAGGGATGGACCGCATCGCCGTCGGTGATCTTGCTCCATGCGCCTGTGGGCTGAGGAATTTCAGGCGTGGAGAGATTGATCCGGGTGCGGGGCAGCACGACCAGATCGACGCGGCGATTTTCCGCGCGGCCATCGGCGGAGGCATTGCTGGCCACAGGGTGAAACTCGGCGTAGCCGGCGGCCGAAATGCGATCAGGGGAGATAGCTTTCATATCAAGAAAGAGGCGGGCGATCCGCGTAGCGCGGGCTGAGGAAAGTTCCCAGTTGGAGTCGAACTCCGCCGTGTGGATGGGAATATTGTCGGTGTGGCCCTCAATGCGCACGTCATAAGGCGTGCGGCCCAGAGATGCGGCGATCTGGCGCAGCGTGGGGAGCGTCTCGGGCTTGGGAGTGGCCGAACCGGAACTGAAAAATCCAGCCTCGCGCAGACTGATGACCAGCCCGTCGCGGCCCATTTGAATGGAGACGGTGTGCGTGGCGACCTGGTTCGATAGCCGCTGCTCCAGTTCGCGGCGGATATTGTTCAGGTCATCCTTTACCCTGGCGGGCGAGAGCACATCCTCTCCCATGACAATATTCATGGGGATGGCCGGCGGGTCAGCGCCACCGGCCGCGCCTTTGGCGGGCTTGCGTGTGGCGTCAGGAAAGATGCCCAGCGAATAAAATGCGCTGTCGATGGCCTGGGAAACCTGCATCTGCTTTTTCTGATCGGCTTTTGCGAATGCGTAGAGGACGACAAAGAAAGCGAACAGAAGGGTGATGAAGTCGGCATAGGAGACCATCCAGCGATCCTGGGGAACATGGCTTTTCCGGGGACGTGGACTCATGCCGCGCGTGCCTCCTGTTTCTTCCGGGGACCATTCAAGAAACCGGCCAGCTTGACCTCAAGCATGCGCGGGTTCATGCCTTCGAGAATGGAGACTACGCCTTCCAGCATCATCTCGCGGCGCTGGTGCTCATCATGAATCCGGATGCGCATTTTGCCCGCGAAGGGCAGAAAAAAAAGATTGGCGATGCCCACGCCGTAGATGGTGGCCACGAAGGCCACGGCGATGCCTTTGCCCACCTCCTGAATGTTGTCAAGATTTTTCATGACCTGAATGAGCCCCAGCACCGCGCCCAGAATGCCAATGGTGGGCGAGAATCCTCCGGCCGACTCGAAGACCGCGGGAAGCCGTTCTTCGTTTTCCGCTGTGCAGTCCAGGCTGACGCGCATGATCTTGCGCAGTTCGGAGGGCTCGGTGCCATCAACGGCCAGCATAAGGGCCTGCTTAAGAAACGGATCCTGAATGGTTCCGAGGTCGCTGTCCAGCGAGACGACGCCGTTGCGGCGAGCTTTGTTGGCAAAAGCGACCAGTAGGTGGAGAAGCTGTTCGTTGTGCTTGCGGGGTGCGGAAAAAACGTGCGCCATGCTGCTGAATGCGGCCATCACGGTGGGGAGCGGGAACTGGAGCAGTACTGCGCCCATGGTGCCTCCAAAGACGATCAGGGCCGCAGTGGGCTGAAGAATCTGGCCCAGGTTGCCGCCTTCTATGAGCAATCCAGCCACAATGCCGGCGAGCGCCAGAATAACTCCGCCAATACTGCCTTTATCCATGAAAAGCTCCTCGAAAAAATCATGTGCGGAGAAAGGAATTCATCTTTCAGTGATCCTGGAGCGGGTTAGGCTTGGGCGGCGCCGATGAAGGCTTGGGCTGGCCGGAAACGTCCAGGCTGGTGAGCGAGACTGCCCGCTGCAGTTCGCTATAGGAAGGCAGACGCCTGGCGACCGCGGCTAACAAGCGCGCGCGGTAGGCGAGCACACGCTCCACCACCTCGGCCGTCTCCTCACGCACAATCAGCTTCTCTCCATTGATCAAAGTCAGCATGGTGTCCGGGGATGCCTCGGCGGTCTTGATCAAGTCGCTATTCAAAACTATCGGAGTGCCGTTGAGCCGGGTAAGTTCGATCATTGTTGCAAACTCCTTTGCGTTCGTTATCGGCGAACGGCGGGAAAGGTTCAAAGATTAGAAATGAGGAAGAGAAAGTGTCCGCAGCCGGGACAAAACAGCAGGGGCGATAAAGTCCCCGGACCAGGCGCCGAAGAAGGGGCCAGATGCGACGGTAACCGAACCGGAAGCAGCGACCCAGGGTAGACAAAAGTGGGAGCGCGAACGGGGATGGACCGCAAATCAACGCATCTCACAAGGAGTACCCCATGTCCCTGGGTGTCTTGAATAATCTCAATGCGATTTACGCAGAGAACAACCTGAACAACACGAACAACAGCTTGTCGAAGACGCTGCAGCAGTTGTCTTCCGGCTCGAGGATCAACTCCGGTTCTGACGATGCAGCCGGTCTCTCGCTGGTCAATGGCCTGGCAGCCAACTCGGCGGCCTTGACCCAATCGACAACCAACGCCACCGAAGGCGTGGGCCTGTTGCAAGTGGCCGATGGCGCTCTCTCGCAAGTGACTAGCCTGCTCAACCGGGCCGTTACGCTGGCTACCGAAGCCTCGAACGGCACCCTCAACACTTCCCAGACGGACGCCGCCGATCAGGAATACCAGTCGATTCTGTCCGAGATCAGTAACATCGGTTCGACGACTACTTACAACGGGAACGCGGTCTTCACTGGAAAGGATGTGGACATCTACACCGGAGACTCCACGACCACAGGCTCGTCGATTGACAGCCTGTACTTCGCCAACCTGTCCAATGCAAGCGTGGGCGACGCCGGCGGCAAGGTGACGCTTGCCACTACTGGAACCTCAACGATCACCTATACCCCCACGGCCTCTGCCACCAACCAGATTGACCTGAGCAAAACGACTCTGACCGGCGCGACGACTGCTGCTGCCCAAACTGCCGCACAGGCCACACTGACGTCGTTGAACTCGGCTATTACCGACGTAGCGGCGCAGGACGGCTACATCGGCGCGCAGATCAATACGCTGAACTCGGTCAGCTCGGTGCTCAGCACACAGCAGGAAAACGTCGTTTCAGCGCAGAACGCCGTGCAGGCCACCGACTATGCGTCGGCAACCTCCAATATGTCCAAATATGAGATTCTGAGTCAGACCGGTATCTCCGCCCTGGCCCAGGCCAACAGTGTCCAGCAGGAAGTCACCAAGCTGTTGCAGTAATCAGTGGTTTCCAGTGACAAAATTATGCCGCTGGGGTGAAGTAAACCGGCCAAAAGCCGCCAACCAAAGAAGGGCGTCCGCGTGGGCGCCTTTCTTTGTGTTAGCTAAAAAGCGGCAGAAAGCGGTGCGAATTTCAAGAGGGGCCGGGGGTTAAAGCCGCACGCATCCGAAGCCGATGAAAGATTGGGCGGGAAGGGAACTGCACTGCTTGTAACTCTGTGTTGCTGGAGAGCGAAGGGAATGAGTTTCTCTTAATTTGGTTCGGCAGCGTGTGGTTCTGCGACTGCTGAAAGTTACCCGGAGGGTGCAATGAGCGTAGTGGGGCTGAGTTTCGGGTCGCCGACCAGCGGGGATGGCTTTAACGTGAGTACGACAGTCTCCTCGATCGTGGCCAATCTACAGAATGTGGAGACGCCGTGGAAGACCCAGTTGAAGACATTGGAGAGCCAGGACACGGCGATCTCCAGCTTGGGAACCCTGTTTTCGACGCTTTCCACGGATATCAGCAGCCTTACCGATGCGACAGGGGTACTGTCTGAAAAGGAAGGTTCCAGTTCCAATACGAGTGTGCTGACGCTGACATCGGCCAGCACATCGGCGACAGCGGGAACGCACACGGTGAAGGTTACGAGCCTGGCGCAGACCTCGAGTGGCTATCTGACCGAGATTACAAATTCTTCCGATACGCTTTCCGGTTCCATCACGCTCAAAGTGGGCAGCGGCACGGCCCAGACCATTACGCTGGACTCGTCAGACAATACACTCTCCGGGTTGGCGTCGGCCATCAACGCATCCGGAGTGGGCATCACCGCGAGCGTGCTTACTGATTCCTCTGGCTCGCGACTGAGCATGGTTTCAGGCACATCGGGAGCCGACGGAAATATTACGGTCAGCGCGAATTCTGTCGCCGACACCACCACTTCGAGCGGCACATTAGCCTATACTTCCGCGGTGACGGGCGCCAACGCTCAACTGACGGTGGATGGAGTCTCCCTGACCAGCGCCTCGAATACGGTGACCGATATGATCCCCGGTGTGACCTTTCAATTGCTGTCCACTTCGGATACCGCGGTGCAGGTGGTGATTGCCAACTACAACACAGACGTCGAGAGCACAGTTGCGACCCTGGTAAGCGACTACAACTCACTGGTCAGCGCCATCAGCACGCAGGAGGGGGATGATAGTTCGGGCAATCCCGAGCCGCTCTTCGGCTCTCCTACGCTTTCATTGCTGCAGCAGCAGTTGCTGAGCGGGCTGAATTTACAGAATCCGAATGGCTATCTGACTTCAATCTCCAGCAGCACGGATACGACACTATCCGGCTCGATGACCATCACGGTGGGAAGTGGCACGGCGCAGACCATCACGCTGGACTCGTCGGACGACACGCTTTCAGGACTGGCCAGCGCCATCAACTCGGCCAGCATCGGGGTTACGGCCGCTGTGGTGACCAAGAACGGCAATTCAACACTGACGCTGACCTCGCAAACCTCGGGTTCCAACGGCGCACTGGCGATAACTTCCAACATTACCGCCACCAGCGGCACCAGCACCACGACGCTCAATTACACCAATTCGTCGGACATCAACAGTCTGACCAGCCTGGGGATTAGCGTTAACAACAACGGGACGCTGAGCCTGGATGCCACGAGTCTTGATTCAGTGTTGAACTCGGATTTCAGCGGCGTGATGGGTTTCTTCCAAAATGCGGACAGTTGGGGCCAGACCTTCTCGAACACGCTCACTAATGCCGGCAGCAGTTCGACGACAGGGATTCTGTCGCTTGCTTCCAGTTCCAACAGCAGCATCGAATCAACGCTGAACGCCGAAATCTCAAGGGAAAACACGTATATCTCCGCGCAACAGACGAGTCTTACTGCGGAACTGAACAGCGCCAACGAGATCATGCAGGAGATACCGACGAAACTAGACGGGATCAACGAGCTCTATTCGGCGATTACCGGCTATAACTCAAGCAGCAGCTAACCAAGGAGCTTTAACCCGATGGAAAGTTATCAGGAACACACATTGGATGGCGCTTCGGCAGTCGATCTGGTGGTGGCGCTCTATGACGGAATTCTCCGTTTTCTTTACGCGGCCAGCGCGGCTGTGGAGCGCGGAGACCAGGCTGGCCGGCGAGTCGCCGTAAAGCGGGCCTTGGATATCATCATTCATTTGCAGGCGCGGTTGCGCATGGATGTGGGCGGACGGCCCGCGCAGGTGCTTAGCGAGTTCTACGCATCGATCTTCGCGCAAATTCTACAGGCCTCGCAGTCGGCATCGCGGCAGAAGTTCGAGCACGCGATCGAATGCGTAAAGAACGTGCGCGACGCATGGCGCGAGGCGGCCAAGAACCCGGAAGTCAATCCGACTCCAACACAGGTGGCCGTAATCTCATCCCGGCGTATGCAGGGCGGCATGGGTAGCGACGAATACGGCTCGGATGCGGCGGTTGGTTCAAACTGGAATGCGTGAACCCTCCCCTTAGAGCAAAACCAGAGTGAATATGCCCTTTTTGAGAGTCGGCGAGGCGACCTTCTCTTGAGAAGAAGCCATTTGAGAGCATCGCATCTGGATGCAGCAACTCTGGTTCTGCTAGAGCGCGGCTCATCCGGCGACGGTCAGCTCCTCTTCCAACTGCTGTTTTCCGTAGAGGCCGGCGTAGTAGCCGTCGAGGGCGAGCAACTCGTCGTGCGCTCCCAATTCGACGATCCTGCCGTGGTCGAGTACGGCGATCTGGTCGGCATGGCGCACGGTTGAGACGCGATGGGAGATCAGGATGGTGGTCGAGGCTTGGGTGTAGTTGCGCAGGCCGCCCAGGATGCGCTCTTCCGTGTAAGTGTCCACGCTGGCCAGAGCATCGTCGAGGATCAGGATGGAAGGCCGGCGCAGCAATGCCCGGGCGATGGCCGCGCGCTGTTTCTGCCCGCCGGAGAGCGTGACGCCGCGCTCACCCACCATGGTTTCAAATCCCTGGGGAAACTCTTCGAACTCCTGGCGAATGTGAGCCGCCTCGGCTGCTTCGAGCAGCTCCTCCGGGCTGGCGTTGGGCGCGCCAAAGGCGATGTTTTCGCGGAGCGTCGCGCTGAAAAGAAAAGTCTCCTGAGGGACCATGCCAATATTGTGCCGGAGCACCGCCAGGGGATAGTCCAGCACCGGCCGGCCGTCGATGAGGAGCGAACCCAGGGGCGCTTCGTAGAGCCGGGAGATCAGATTGACGAGCGTGGTTTTGCCCGAGCCGGTGGGGCCAACGATGGCCAGGCTGGAGCCGGCGGGAATCTTGAGCGAGATGTCGTGGAGCACCTGCGTGTTGCCGTAGCTGAAACTTAGATTACGAAATTCGATTTCTCCGCCAAAGACCGTATCAGCCTGAATGGCAGGATCGGCGGCGCCGTCATCGATGGCCGGCTCGGCGCTCATCAACTCGTGAATGCGCTTCACCGAGGCGGTGCCGCGCTGGAAGATGTTCACCACCCATCCCACGGCGATGATTGGCCAGATGAGAAGGACCATGTAAGTGTTGAAGGCCACGAACTGGCCTACGCTGATGCGATGAGCGAGGACCAGGTGCCCGCCGGCCAGCAGGGTGATGATCATGGAGATGCCCAGGATGAACTCGAGCGTGGGCCAGAGCATACCCATGAGTTGAACCAGCAGGAGAGAGCGGGCGATGTATTGGCGGTTGAGCCGCTCGAAGATGCCGATCTGGGATTCCTCGCGGGCGAAGGCGCGCACCAGCCGGGCTCCGGAGTAGTTTTCCTGGGCTTGCGAGGAGATGTCAGAGAAACTGGCCTGGATGCGCTCGAAGCGGTCGTGAATTCTGCTGCCGAAGTACTGCACCAGGATACTGGCCAAAGGCATGGGAGCGAAGGCCACCAAGGTGAGCCACGGACTGATGCGCAGCAAGTAGTAGAGCGCGCCCACCGTGAAGAAGGCCGTATTGGCGCTGTACATGAGGGCGGGCCCGAGCAGGTTGCGAACGGCATTCAGATCGTTAGTCAGCCGGGCCATGATGTCGCCGGTGCGATAGCGTTGATAAAAGCCCGTGTCCTGCCGCTCTAAATGCCGGAAGAGGTCATTGCGCAGGTCGAACTCAATCTCCCGAGAAATGCCAATGAGAATCCATCGCTGGGAGTAGAGAAAAACGCCCTTGACCAGTGCGATGACGACCAGCAGGCCGGCGAAGAGAAGGATTCTCTGGCGACCGGCCCCTTGCCTCATCTCGTCGATAGCTCTTTGGATGACCTGGGGAAAGAGCACCCAGACGGCGTTTGCGCATATGCACGACAGAGTGCCCCACACGTATCCCCAGCGGTAGCGGCGCATATAACCGAAGAGGGGGGCGAGGTCGCGGAACATAATTCTATTGTACGGGGACGAGCTAGTGGTAAAAACTGTCCATTGTGATGGCGGATGCAGTGCGCTGTATCGCGATCTTACGTCGGCGTTCGCAGCAGGAGGTAGCCGCCCACCAGGCCAAAGAGGAGATCCGAGGACCATGCGGCCAGACCGGCGGGCAGGTAGTTCACGTTGCCCATGGCGCCGAAGAGGCCATCGACAACCCAGTAGGCAAGCGCCACGGCGATGGCCACGCCGATGCCGGTGAGTGAGTCGCGGCGGCCCATCAAGAGTGCGAAGGGTATGGCCAGCACCGCCATTACGATGGCAGAGAGCGGATCGGCGAGTTTGTGCCACAATTCGACGCGCAAACGCATGGTGTCGAAACCGCTCTGGCGCAGGTCGCCAATATAGCGATCAAGCTGTCTGAAGTTCATCTCCTGCGATTGCAGTTTTTCCTTCTTGAAGTAACCCGGGCTTTCGTGAATCTCCGCGAAGGAGGTCTGTTGGAACTCGCGGTACTGTGTGACGCTGGCTCCCGAGATGTCGCGTTCCCAGCCGCTGAGGAAACGCCATGAGGCGGTTGCGGGGGTCCAGGCGGCGCGGGCAGCAAAGATGCGCCGCGAAAGCGCGAAGGTGGAAGGGTTGAACTCGAAGATCGAGAGATTGGCGAACTCGTTGTGGCCAGGATCGAAGAATTTGTAGTAGAAGATGCGGTCGGGCTCGCCGGGATTCGGCTGGCCGAAGATCCAATTCTGCTCGGGGCGCAGGACGGTCTGTGCGGGTTTGCCCTTGATAGTGTTGCGCAGAGATTCCTGCTTTCGGTTGGCCTGGGGCAGATAGTACTGATCGAAGATGAAGAGGCTGACCGACAAAATGGCGGCGATGGAGACGATGGGAATCACCAGCCGGTAAAGGCTGATGCCGCAGGCCTTCATGGCGATGATCTCCGAGTTGCGGTTGAGCACGCCGAAGGTGACCAGCACGGCGATCAGCACGGCCAGCGGGGTAATCTGGTAGATCATGCTGGGGGTGAGGTTAATCAGATAATCGCCGACCGTGAACCAACTGATGTCGTGGCTCAGGATGTCCTTCAGCAGATCGAAGACGGTGAAGACCAGGATGAGCATGACAAAGCCGGCCAACACCAGGAAGAATGTGCTAAGGAATTCGCGCATCACGTACTTGTCAAGGATGCGCGGGAAGACAGTGAGCGTCTTGGTGCGCCTGCGGCGCGATTGAAACCTGCTCAGCAGGCCGCTCAGCGGGGCTCCGAAGGGCTTGGCCGGAATCTCGGATCGGGGCTTCTGGAAGCGTGAGGCCCAGGTGGCGACCGTATTCAGAACGCGGCCCCCCGAGGCCATTTGCCAGAGCAGAAAAATGCCGCCAGCGGAGAACAGCAGGTTGGCCATCCACACCGCGAGAAACGCGGAAATCCAATTTTGCTTGGCCAGCGCGATGCCGATGAGGGAGAGCGAGTAATAGACGACAACCAGCGCAAGGGTGGCCACCCAGGCGGAACTCTTGCCGCCGCGCCGCGAGGTCACGCCCAAGGGAACGCCCACGAGCATCAGCACCAGGCAGGCCGCTGGATAGGCGAAGCGCTTTTGCATCTCGATCTGGAACCGTTTGCCTTGCGGACCGTGGGTGCGCGCCCAGAGTTCCTTCATGGGCATGGCGTAGATTGCAGTGTCCAAGCGTCCCAGATGCGCCTCGTTCTGCTGGCTGGAGGCGAGGGGCAGATCGGTAAAGTCAAAGGTGGAGATGTTGTACTGTTGCGGCTGGCCGGCCACCATTTCGTGTCGCGATCCGTCGCGCAGCCGCATGAGCAGTTCCTGGCTGGAATCGTTCGAGACGGTGGCCGAGGCGGCGGTGGTAATGCGCGGGGTGGTCAGATCCGTAGTTTCGGCCATGAAGACTTGCCGCCAGTTGGCCGCGCCGGTTCCCGAGCGGACGTCCTGCACGTAGAGGACGAAGTTGCGAAAATCCTCGTCGAAGACGCGCGGCTCAATCTCGTAGGAGGCCTGCATGGCAAGGGCTTTGTCCATCGCCAGAATGGCCTGATTGGCGCGCGGCGCCACATACAGGGAGTTGGCCAGCCCCAGAAGCGTGCCGCCAACGGCCACGATGGAGGCGACGCTGACGAAGTAGCCGATGCCCATGCCGGAGGCGCGCATGGCGATGATTTCACTGTCAGAGGCCAAGCGGCTCAAGCCCAACAGCACTCCCACCAGCACCGCCATGGGAATAGTGACCATGAGGAAGTTTGGCAGCATGAAGAGAACGACTTCCACAACGCTGGTGAAGGTGGAGCTGTTGTGGACCACCATCTCCAGGATGCGGGGCAGCTCCTTCATAAAAAGGATGAAGGTGAAGATCACGCCGCCAATCAGCGCGTGGGAGAGAATTTCGCCGGTAATGTAGCGGGTCAGGATGCGCACGGGCAGGCTCTGGGGTTAGTTTATCGTGCCGGGGCGCTTCGCGCGCCGGAAGGTTGCCAGCCTCGCAGACGCAGGCTATTGGCCAGCACGCTCACGGAACTGAGAGCCATGGCGGCGGCCGCGAGCCAGGGGCTGAGCAGGATGTGAAAGCTGGGGTAAAGCGCGCCCGCGGCCAGAGGAATGGCGAGCAGATTGTAGGCTATGGCCCAAATCAGGTTCTGTCGCATGACGCGCAGGGTCGAGCGGGCGAGGTCGAGCGCCGCGGGAATGGCACTGGGTCGCGCGCGCAGAAGCAGCACATCGCCAGCCTCCTGGGCCAGATCGGCGCCCGTGCCCATAGCGATGCCGGCGTCGGCCTGGGCCAGGGCGGCGGCGTCGTTGATGCCGTCGCCCACCATGGCCACGCGCAGGCCACCTTTTTGCAGGGCGCGTATACGGGCCAGCTTGCCTGCAGGATCGAGTCCGGCTTCGATCTCGGTGATTCCCGCTTGTTGGCCGATGGGCGCAGCGGCCGCGGCTGAGTCGCCGGTCAACATCAGCACACGCAAACCGGTGCGCCTTAGAGCTGCCACGGCCTCGGCTGCATCGGGACGCAGGGCGTCACGGGCGTCGAAGCAACCGGCGACAACATTGTCCAGTGCGATCCACAGCCGGGTCACGCCCGGGTCAGGCGACGCAATCGTCTCCGGTAGAGGGATGAAAAACTCTTTGAACAACGCCTCGTTGCCCAGCAGGCATTCGTGGCCTTCGACTTTGGCGGTAAGGCCGCGACCGGGCAAAACCTGCACCTCTTCCGCAGGTTGCCAAGTGAGCCCGCGAGACCGCGCGGCATCCACCACGGCATGGGCAAGCGGATGGTTCGATTGCTCCTCGGCGGCAGCGGCGAGGCGCAGCAGATCGGCCTCGGTCGAGTCTCCGAGCAGATGTACAGCGGCCAGCACGGGGCGGCCCACGGTCAGCGTCCCGGTTTTGTCCAGCACTATGGCATCAGCCGGGGCCAGCCGGGCCAAACGCTCGAGCGCCTCGCCGCCCTTGAAGAGAACGCCCAACTGCGCGCCGCGTCCCACGGCCACGGTGAGCGCCGCGGGCACGGCCAATCCCATGGCGCACGGGCAGGCTACAACCAGCAAAGCGACAGTGTTGGCCAGGGCCATCTGAAGCGAGTGAGTGGCGACAATCCAAATGACAAAGGTGAGCGCGGCCAAGGCCAGAACAACGGGAACGAAGATGGAACTGGCGCGGTCGGCCAGCCGCTCCATGGGTGCGCGTGAACTCTGCGCCTGCTCGGCCATGCGGGTAATTTGCGCCAGCATGGTGGCTTCACCCAGCGACTCAGCATGGCAAGTCACAGCGCCTTCGTAGTTGAGCGAGCCGGCCAGCACACGCCCGCCGGGTAAGCGGTCGAGCGGCGTAGACTCGCCGGTGAGCATCGATTCGTCCACCGTGGTGCGGCCTTCAAGGATCGTTGCGTCCACGGGAAACCGTTCCCCAGGCAGGACCAGAACACTGTCCCCGGATTGAATTTCTTCGAGCGGGACGATGGCCTGAACGCCGTCGCGGATGCGGCGGGCAGTGGCCGGACGCAGCCGGGAGAGCGAGTCGAGCGCGGCCAGAGCGCGGCGCTTTGCGCGGCTTTCAAGGCTTTTGCCCAGGAGGAGAAACCCCAGAATCAGCAGAACCGCGTCAAAGTAAACTTGACGCCCCGTTGCGGGCCAGACCGTGGCATACGCGGAATAGAGAAAAGCCACGCCCGTTCCCAGGCTGACCAGCGTGTTCATATTGGTTGTGCCGTGGCGCAGGCTGCGCCATGCGCTCAGGTAAATGCCGCGGCCAGCCCAAGTCATGATCCCCGCCGTCAAAATCAGGAGAAACCAGCGCAGCAGCTCCGGAGGCAGCGCGTAGAACCAGGGGAAAACACGCATCAGGGCGTGATCCAGCGGTCCCATTTCCGTGCCCAAGGGCATGGCCAGCAGCATGGCCGCGGCGCCGGCGATGAGCGCGGCAAAGGCTTTGTATTCGGCACCGTTGGCAAGCGAGTCAGCGGCAGGTTGCGAAGACGTATCTGAGCGGGGAAGAACAGCGTCGTAACCTGCCGCGCGAATGGCATCGACCAGTTGTGCGGGCTTGGCCAATGCCGGATTGAAGACCACGTTGGCGCGATGGGCCATCAGATCGACGCGCGCCGATTCAACTCCGGTTGTCGAACGCAGAGCCGCTTCCACATGATGTTGGCAGGAGGCGCAGGTCATGCCCAGAACGGGCAACGTGATGGATTCTGTGGTGGGCAGGGGCATCGGTTGAACTATGCTTCCAGATGCGCTGCGTAGCCAGCTTTGGCCAGAGCCGCAATGGCAAGATCGACAGGCGCGGGATCAACGGCGGAAGTGATCTGTGCAGAACCCACGTGCACCTCGTCGACCACCACCCCTTCGACCGATGCCAGGGCTTGAGTGACGCGCCTTACGCAGGAGCCGCAGTGCATTCCATCAATTTTCAGTTTAAATTTTGCCATTGTGTTCTCCTGTGTCCTTTGATGATACGCCGGGGGAAAAGGCGCAAGGGATTGCTGCCAGCCAGGAACCACCTTGCATCTCATGGCTAGTTTTGCCATGATTGCAGCCGGAGAAAACAATGAAAAAAGCTCTATTAATCATTTTGCTGCTGGCACCCGTGCTGGCCTGGGGTGGGAAGCCGAAACAAGCTCCGAATCCCGCTGACTATACGATTGCCGTTCATGTGCAATCTTCACGCCTGGACAAATTTGACCAAGGCGAAGGCCACAATTCAGTATCGTTGCAACATTTGACCGTTCTCATCGATGGAAAGAAATACGAACTCACGGATACTCAATGGCGAAATGATCTGCTCCGAGTGGGCGACTACAAGGCCAAGATTGTTAAGGATGAGACTGACCGCGCCTACGAATATCAGAGAACGTACGAGTTTCTGATGTCGGATGGGGAAACGCGCCAGTACACTGTCGTGAGTGAATCTGAATAGAAGGCTGTTTAATTAGAAGGTTTCCATCCAACAGTGCGGGTGTTCCTGTCAAGGGAGGATCATGCAAAGAGAGTTTCCATTGACGCCGCTGATGGGCGTGGGCGCAGTGATTGCGGAGGCAGGCCGAGTGCTGCTGGTGCAGCGCGGACACGAACCCATGAAAGGCCATTGGTCGCTGCCCGGAGGCTTGCTGGAACTGGGCGAATCGCTCAGCGGCGGCGTGATCCGCGAGGTGCGGGAAGAGACCGGGCTGATTGTTGAACCTTTGCAACTGATTGAACTGCTGGACCGGATTCATCGCGCGGGCGAGCGCGTCCGCTACCATTATGTGATTGCGGATTACCTGTGCCGCGTAACGGGCGGCGTTTTGCAGGCAGCCTCCGATGCCGATGCAGCGCGGTGGGTAAATCGGGAAGAGTGGAACAGCGGCAATCCGCTTCAACTCGATCCGGTCACTGTGCGGGTCATCGAAGCAGGCTGGCAGAAGGCGCAAGCGATCGGCAAGGAAGAACGAGAGGGATGATGAAGGCGCTCAAGTGGCTGCTGTGGATTGCGGTCGTGCTGGCTGTGGTTGCCGGGGTCGGCTTCTGGAAGCGCCCGGTCAGTTGCTTCAACGAGGCGACGTATGCGCGGGAGTGGTTTTCTGGCATGGAGAGCCGCTCGGTTCAAGTCGCGGGGCATCGCGTGCATTACCTTACAGAGGGGCCGGGCAATGGACCGGTGGTGGTGCTGGTACATGGGTTGGGCGGGCATGGTGAAGACTGGCTCAATCTGTCGGCTTATCTTGTCAAGGCCGGTTACCGTGTTTATCTGCCCGATCTGCCCGGTTACGGGCGAAGCGAACAGCCCGCGGATTTTTCCTATTCGGTACATGATGAGGCCGAGGCTGTGGTGGGGTTCCTCGACGCGCTGGGGCTGAAGCAAGTGGATCTGGGCGGGTGGTCGATGGGCGGCGGAATCGCGCAGCACGTTGCCATCAAGCATCCGGAGCGGGTGCGACGGCTGATGCTCTTCGATGCGGTGGGCCTCGACCAGATGCCCACGTTTGATGTGCGGCTATTTACCCCTATCACGCCCGCCGAACTCGACCAACTGGATGCGCTACTGTATCCCAATCCTCCCAAGGTGCCGGGCTTTATCGCGCGCGACATCCTGCGCCATTCGGCAATGAACGCGTGGGTGATTCACCGTGCGCTCGACTCCATGCGCACCGGCCAGGACGCCACCGACACCCTGCTGCCGCGGCTCAAGATGCCGGTGCTGATCGTGTGGGGCGCGGAGGACCGGATCGTCCCGCTCAGCCAAGGCGAAACGATACACCATCTCGTGCCGCGGTCCGAATTGGATGTTATCCCTGGCTGCGGTCACATGGCGCCCACCCAGTGCGCGGCCCAGATTGGACCCAAGGTGGTGGAGTTTGTGCAGCAGCCCGCTCGCTAACGCTTCATCACGTCGGGGGTGATGGTTCCATTCCACGAGGGCGATCCCTGGGCGTGATAGTGTCCCAGCGTCGTCCAGTCGTCGCGGGTCAGCCCGTTCATATCCCAGACCACCAGGCCGTCGCGTACCGTCATCTCGCAGAGCAGTTTCAGGCGGCCGTTCAGGCGCGCCCCGTAGCTATCCACAAAGCCGAAGTGGCCGTTTTCCACCCGCAGCACAGCAATATCAGCGTCCGATCCCACGCTGAGTGTGCCCAACTCAGGGTGCCTGATCTCTCGCGCCGGATTCGCAGTGGCATCACGGATGACATCCGTGAGTGGAAGGCCCATATTCAGAAACTTCGACATGACATTGAGCATATCCTGCATTCCGTTGTTCATGCTTCCGATGTGCAGATCGGTCGAGATCGAGTCGGGAGTCCATCCCTGCTGAATGGCCGGTGCGGCTTGGCGAAAGAGAAAGCTACCGCCGCCGTGTCCCACGTCAAAGATCACGCCGCGCTTGCGTGCCTCGAAGAGATAAGGCAGCACCTTCTGTTGCGCATCCAGCATCGGTACCCAATCCAGATACATATGCGTTGAAATATCGCCAGGGCGCAATTTGTTCAGCACCAGTAGTTGGTAGGGGCGTTCCGGCCGAAATGTGCCGAAGTCCACCATCACTGGAATATTGGCTAGAGTACCGGCTTCGACGGCTTGATCCACCGCTATCCATTCCGGTCCCGCGTAGTGAGCTGTCTTGATGCCCACAATCACGCCGGGATATTTCATGGCCATGGTTGCCGCGGCCTGGGAGTCCATCTCCGCTACGTTCTGCTCGTACGCGGGTCCACGCATACCCGCTCCCACAATATTCAAAAACGCCAGCACGCGCGTCTTGGAGCGGTCGATAACGTGCGCCTTGAAATCCTCGAAGTTTTTCCAGCCTGAGCAGCCCGCGTCGGCGACTGTGGTTACTCCCACGCGGAAGGTGAATCCGTCCGGGTACACGCTGTTGTCGCCTGCGTAAGAATCGGCTTCTCCGGTGCCGGCATACACGTGAACGTGAATGTCCACCAGGCCCGGGGTCACATAGAGTCCGGAGGCATCAACGGTCTTTGCGGCGAGCGACGGATCAATGTGCGCAGCCACGGCGGCGATACGGTGATTCGCAACGGCAACATCCATGACCGCATCGATGTGGTTGGCTGGATCGACGACATGACCGCCCTTCAACAGGAGGTCGTAACTCTTCTGCGCCTGCACAGAAGTACAGGCAAAAGCCAGAACTGCGCATGCGAACACAATACGTTTCATGAATAGATTTTCGCACCTTTCCGCTCAGATCCAATGGAGATGACCTCGACAATGCCTACTGACTCCGCAACCATTCGGCGGGGCACGAAAGGCAAGGGCCATTCCGCCCAACGAAATGGCCCTTGGGGTGATGCGAGCAAGATGCGATTGCAGACAGACGCCTAGACGCCGATCACGTCGCAGAGTTCCTTGACGGCTGCGGCGCTCTTCATGAGTGCAGCGTGTTCCTCATCGGTAAGTTTGATCTCAATGATCTTCTCCAGGCCGGCTGCGCCCAGTTTGCACGGCACGCCGATAAAGTAGCCGTCGATACCATATTCCCCTTCGAGGTAAGCCGCGCAGGGCAGAATCTTTTTCTTATCCTTGAGGATGGCCTCGGCCATCTCCACAGCGGCCGCGGAGGGTGCGTAGTAGGCGCTGCCGGTCTTGAGGTGCTTCACAATCTCGGCGCCGCCGTCGCGAGCGCGCTGAATGATAGCGTCGATGCGCTCCTTGGGGAGCAGTTCGGTGATCGGAATGCTGGCGACGGTGGTGTAGCGGACGAGCGGAACCATCGTGTCGCCGTGTCCGCCAAGCATGAGGCAACTCATGTTTTCAACGCTCACTTGCAACTCTTGCGCGATAAAGCTTTTGAAGCGGCCAGAATCCAGAATTCCCGCCATGCCGATGACCCGTTCGCGGTTGAAGCCTGAGAGCCGATAAGCAGCCTGCACCATCGCGTCCAGCGGGTTTGAGACGACGATGAGAATCGACTCAGGCGAGTAGACAATCACATTCTTGACCACATCTGTCATGATCTTGAAATTCGTGTGCAGCAGGTCGTCGCGGCTCATGCCGGGTTTGCGGGGAAGGCCGGCCGTGATGATCACGATGTCGCTGTTGGCCGTGTCGGCGTAGTCGTTCGAGCCGGTGATATGGACGTCGGAGCGTTCGATGGGAAGAGCCTGGAGCAGGTCGAGCGCCTTGCCCTGAGGCACGCCTTCAACCACGTCAATCATCACCACATCAGCCAATTCCTTGGCCATGAGCCAGTGCGCTGCCGTTGAGCCGACGTTGCCGGCGCCGATAATGCTGACCTTCTTGCGCATTTGTTCTCTCCTTGGGGAATTGTTGAAACAGTGGTCAGTGAACAGTAATCGGTGCAAACCGGCGACCTGCTTCTATATTGCCGATGATGCGGGTGGCAAACTCATTGGCACCATCTTGGTTGCGCCAGAGGCGCATTTACCGCCGTAAGCCGTTTCCATTTCGACTGGTCGTTTTGGGGCAGTCAAGGCCGTTATAGGTGGCTTGCATGGCGCTCAGTGACCACTTCTCCTTCGTGATTAGAGAAGGAGGCTACCAGACTGGATTCAAGAGTTGCAACGAAATTGAGGAAAATGCTGTTTTTACCCATGGGAATGAGATAAACTCATGCGGGTACCTTTCACATAAACACCCATCTTCAAATACACGGAGGACACATAGAAATTGGGAAAAAGCATGGTCCCGAAGAAGCTGTTTTTCACTAAGGGCGTAGGCAAACACAAGGAGCGTTTGACCTCCTTTGAACTGGCGCTTCGGGATGCGGGGATCGCCTCGCAGAATCTGGTGAGAGTCTCTTCCATCTTTCCGCCACAGTGCAAGCTGATTACGCGCAAGGAAGGCCTCACCTACCTGAACCCCGGCGAGGTGGTTTTCGCGGTGATTGCTGAGAATTCGACGCGCGAGCCGCACCGGCTGGTGGTTTCGAGTATCGGCGTGGCCATTCCAGCAGACCGGAATACGTATGGCTATCTGAGCGAACACCACAGCTTCGGCGAGACCGAGGAGCAGGCAGGCGAGTACGCCGAGGAACTGGCCGCCGAGATGCTGGCCACCACCCTGGATGTGGATTTCGATCCGGATAAGAGCTGGGATGAGAAGAAGGAGATTTACCGCATCTCCAACAAGATTGTTCGCACCAGCAATGTGACGCAGTCGGCTGTGGGCGACAAGCGCGGAAAGTGGACCACCACGATTGCCGCGGCCGTCCTGATTCTGGCAGAGTAGGGCAATTTCAGGGTTAGTGTGGCGTAGCGAAGGTCCTGCGAAGTGGCTTTTTCTTAAGGAAAAAGCCATTTGAGTTCATCGGCTCCATTACAGCAACCCTGAAAATGCTCTAGCCGCGCATCCGGCAAAGGCAGTGGAGGCCAATTCCGCGTGGCGGGGTTGGCCTTGCCGCATCGATGCGGAGGAATGTCTAGCGATCCTATGGAAAACAGACGCAAATATAATGTGGGACTCGTGCAAATGCGTTTGGGAGCCGACCCGGAGGCCAACTTTGCCGCCGCAGTTGGTCACATACGTGCGGCGGCGCGGCTGGGCGCCAACATTGTCTGCCTGCCGGAACTTTTCCGCACCCAATATTTCTGCCAGCGCGAGGAGCTTACGCTCTTTGACCTTTCGGAGGAGATTCCCGGCCCATCCACAGTGCGGCTGGCTGAGCTGGCCCGCGAGCTCGGCGTCGTGATTATCGCCTCGCTCTTTGAACGTCGCGCGCCGGGGCTTTACCACAACACAGCCGTTACTTTGAACGCCGATGGCGCAATTGCCGGCGTTTATCGCAAGATGCACATTCCAGACGATCCGCTGTACCACGAAAAGTACTACTTTACGCCGGGCGATTTGGGCTTTCAGGCTGTAGACACTGCTTTTGGCCGCGTAGGCACGCTGGTTTGCTGGGACCAGTGGTATCCGGAAGCCGCGCGGATTACCGCCCTCCAAGGCGCCGAAGTGCTCTTCTATCCCACCGCCATCGGTTGGCACCCGGCTGAGAAGGACGAGTTCGGCAAGGCGCAATATGATGCGTGGCTGACCATTCAGCGCTCCCACGCCATCGCCAACGGCGTCTATGTGGCCGGTGTAAATCGGGTGGGCATGGAGCATGGCGATGTAAAGGGCAATCGCGCCGCTGGAGCGGGCATCGAGTTCTGGGGCGGCAGCTTCCTGGCCGATCCGTTTGGCCGAGTCATCGCCAAAGCCTCGCACGACGCCGAGGAGATTTTATTGGGCGAAATCGACCTGGGCTTCATCGAAGACACCCGCCGCAACTGGCCGTTCCTGCGCGACCGCCGCATCGACGCCTACGCGCCCATCACCCAGCGTTTTCTCGATCCGGTGACCACACGGCCGGCGGACGGAGATTCCAAGTAAAAATGTCCGTTCCCGTTTCAACAGCGACAACGCCGCGCGACCTGAGCTACCGTATGCCCGCCGAGCGGGAGCCGCACGAGGCCACTTGGCTGGCGTGGCCGCACAATCCCGAGGACTGGCCTGGCAAGTTCCAGCCCATTCCCTGGGTCTACGCGGAGATTGTGCGCCTGCTGGCGGCGCATGAGCGGGTGCATCTTCTGGTTGAAGACGCGAAGGCTGAACGGCGCGCCGAGAGCATTTTGGAGCGGGCCGGGGCAAATCTGGACCGGGTGAGCTTTCACAGGTGGCCAACCAATCGCAGTTGGACCCGGGACTCTGGACCGATTTTTGTAAGGAACCATGAGGGCCACGTGGCCATCACCAACTGGCGCTTCAACGGCTGGGCGAAGTACTCCAACTGGCAGCTCGACGACCAGTTGCCTGGACGCGTGACGGAGCTGCTCGGCCTACCCGAGTGGCAGCCAGCGCTTCGGCTGGCGAATGGTTCGACGCACCGCATCGTGCTGGAAGGCGGCTCGATTGACACCAACGGGCAGGGGGTTCTGCTCACCACCGAGGAATGCCTGCTCAGCGAGGTGCAGCAGCGCAACCCCGGCGTCAACCGCGCGCAACTGGAGCAAGTTTTCCACGACTTTTTGGGCATCGAGCAGGTGATCTGGCTCAATCGCGGAATAGCTGGCGACGACACCCACGGCCACATCGACGACATCACCCGCTTCGTCGGGCCGGCGACTATTGTTACCGCCGTCGAGCCGGATACAAGCGATCCCAACCATGCGCCGTTGGCCGAGAATCTCGCCCGGCTCAAGGCTGCGCGCACCCTCGACGGCAGGTCGTTTGACTTAATCGAGCTGCCCTTGCCGCGCCCGGTCATCTTTCGCGGCCAGCGGCTCCCGGCCAGTTACGCCAACTTTTATATTGCCAATGGGCTGGTCCTGGTTCCCACTTTTCACGACCCCAACGACCGCGTTGCATTGAACACGCTGGCCGAGGTTTTTCCGGACCGCGAAGTGATCGGCATCGACTCGGTTGACCTAGTTTGGGGCCTGGGCACGCTGCACTGCATGACCCAGCAGCAGCCCGCCGCGCGATAGGATTGAACCCATGATTGACGACCGCCAAGCCATGCAAGCTGCGCTCGCTGAAGCCCGCCTGGCGGGGGGGGCCGGCGAGGTGCCGATTGGCGCGGTCGTCGTGCGCGAGGGGGAGATTATCGCGTGTGGGCAGAATCGCGTGCTGCGTGATCTGGACCCCACAGCCCATGCGGAGATTATTGCCCTGCGCGCGGCAGCCTTAGTCGTGGTCAACTACCGGCTGCTGGGCTGCACGCTATATGTGACGCTGGAGCCGTGTGCCATGTGCGCCGGAGCCATGATTCATTCCCGGCTTGAGCGGCTGGTTTTTGCCGCCGCCGACCCCAAGGCGGGCGCGGCCGGCTCGGTGCTTTCCGTCGTCAACCATCCCCAACTGAATCACCAGATGCAGGTGGAGCAGGGAATTCTTGGCGATGAGGCGGCGGAGTTGCTGAGAAGTTTCTTCCGCGAGCGGCGGTAGCAGTACACTAGGCGCATGAAAGTCGAAATGTACGCTACTTCCTGGTGCGGGGATTGCCGGGCGGCCAGAGAGTTCCTCGACTCCCACGGCATTGAATACACCGAAATTGACGTGGACGCCGATCCCGCCGCCTCAGCCGAAGTGCTGCGCCGCGTCGGCAAGCGCGCCGTTCCGCAACTGGTGATCGACGGCGTGTGGTTCCAGCCCTACAAGCCGGGCCGCGGGCTGCTTCTGGATGAGTTGCACGAGAAGCTGGGCATTCCTCGCGCCTGAAAGCGTTCTCCTCGTACAATCAAGTGTTGGTGCAGGGCCGGCCAATGCGGCTCTGGCAAGGAGTCTCCCTTGATCGAACGTTATACACGTCCCGGAATGGGGCGCATCTGGACCGATGAGAACAGGTACCGCTGCTGGCTCGAAGTCGAGTCGGCGGCGAGCGCCGTGCTGGCTGAGGATGGCGTAATTCCCGCTGCCGCGGCTGAGGCCATTGCCAATCAAGCCGGTTTTACCGTGCCCCGCATTCAGGAGATCGAGGCGGAGGTGAAGCACGACGTCATCGCCTTCACCACCACCGTAGCCGAGAGCCTGAAAGCTCAGGGTCTGGACGCCGAATCGCGCTGGCTGCACTATGGGCTCACCTCGAACGACATTGTCGATACTGCCCAGGCTCTACAGGTCAAAGAAGCATCCGCGCTGATTCGCTCCGGCATCGTCGAGTTGCTGGCCGTTCTCAAACGCCGCGCCCTCGAGTTCAAGCACACGCCCATTATCGGCCGCACGCATGGCGTCCACGCCGAGCCGACGACCTTCGGTCTGGTGTTGCTTAATTGGTACGCCGAGATGGAGCGCAACCTGGTCCGCTTCGATGCGGCAGCCGAAGATATGCGCGTGGGCAAGCTCTCCGGCGCGGTGGGGACCTTTGGCCACTTGAAGCCGGAGCACGAAGAGCGCATCTGCGTCCGGCTAGGCCTCAAACCCGCGCTGGTGGCCACGCAGGTGATCCAGCGCGACCGGCACGCGGCGTATATCTCCACGCTGGCGATTATCGGCTGCACGTTGGACAAGATCGCCCTCGAAGTGCGCCATCTGCAGCGGACCGAGGTGCGCGAGGCGCAGGAGTACTTCAGCGAAAAGCAGAAAGGCTCCTCGGCCATGCCGCACAAGAAGAATCCAATTACCGCCGAACAAATCTGCGGCTTGGCGCGCGTTCTGCGTGGCAATGCGCAGGCGGCTTTTGAAGATGTTCCGCTGTGGCACGAGCGGGACATTTCGCACTCTTCGGTCGAGCGGGTGATCTTTCCCGACTCGACCATCTTGGTGGACTACTTGCTAGCCAAGACCGAGAACCTGATCGGACGCTTGCTGGTCTATCCCGAGCGGATGAAGAAGAACCTCGAAAGCACCGGCGGCCTGATCTTCAGCGGGCAGTTGCTGCTGGACTTGGCCGAGGCCGGAATGATGCGCGAGGACGCGTACCGGCTGGTGCAGTCGCACGCCATGAGCGCCTGGAAAGAGGATTTGGTTTTCCGCGAGGAGGTGGCAAAGGATCCGGCGATCACCAAGCTGCTCAGCCCGGAAAAGCTGGCCAAGACCTTCGATTGCACGCGGCAGTTGGGCAACGTGGACGCGATCTTCAAGCGGGTGCTGGGCGAATAAAGCAAATGAACCAACTGGAAGAGGACAATCTCAGACGGGTGATGGAAGTCATCCGGCACGCAGTGGAGTTGGACGAGAACGGTGACTCAGCCTTTGCTACGCAGATCCTGAGGGCGGTGGTTGATGAGTTTCCAGGACTAGCGATCGGCCACAGCTACCTGGGCTGGATTCTCTCGCGGGGCGAAGAGCATTGCGAGGCAATTGAACAGGGGCGTATTGCCGTTCAATTGGAGCCTGCATCGGAAAGGGTTTCGCTGTTGCTTTTTCGGGTGCTCTGGTCTGCGGGGGAACGCGATGAGGCGCTCAGTGAGATGAGACGTTATATGGCTATTGGACATTCGGAGGAATACTCCAGAATGATGACTGAGTGGGAGCAACTGGTAGATTAGCAACAAAGTTCAAGTCAGTTTTCCGAAATGGAGACTAAGTGGAAGCCGCAAATCTCACTGTCGCGCTGACCGGCGCATCCGGCGCAATTTTGTGCCAGCAGCTTTTGCGCACTCTGGAAGTGGACGAGCGCGTGGCTCAAGTCCACTTCGTGCCCTCGGAAAATTCGTTGCGGGTGCTGGCCGAAGAACTGGGCCTGGCCGGACGCAATGACCTGCTGGGGAAGCTGCTTGGCCGCGCGCCCGCGAAGACAGTGCAGCACTCGGACGCCGACATCGGCGCGACCATCGCCAGCGGTAGCTACCCCTCGAACGGCATGATTGTCCTGCCCTGCTCGATGGGCACGCTGGCAGCCATTGCCAACGGTTTGGCCAACTCGCTCATCGCCCGCGCCGCCGACGTTACGCTCAAGGAGCGCCACCCGCTGATTCTCTGCGTGCGGGAGACGCCCTTCAACCTTATCCATCTACGCAATATGAAGCTGGCCGCCGAGGCCGGCGCAGTCATTTTCCCCGCGATTCCGTCCTTCTATAACAAGCCCGTCGATTCGACGGAGATGGCGCGGCAGTTTGTCTGCCGCATGCTGGCGCACATCGGTTTGCCGCAGCCGGGAGCCTATGTGTGGAAGGCGGATGAGTAAGGTTTCTCTCAATTTGCTCGGCGCGATTTACCGTGCTGCAATCATTTTGATTTGACACACGCGCTGGCCAGAGCAATACTATTTTTATGCTGAACTCAAGGAATCACGGAATTGCGGTCATGTGCATGTGTATGGCGTGCGGACCCGTCCGTGTAGCTCTTGAGAGGCGAATGCGCTAGTCGCAACCAATCTTGAAGCCAGGCGGCCCGGGTCCGATGAGGATTCGGGCCGTTTTGTTTTGGGCGCGATCCACAACCTGCCCGGTTTGCATCCATAAGCCAAAACCAACAGGAACCTGAAGGAGTTCTAGATGTCCGAAGAGAAACAGCAGCAGTTTGCCACCCTTGCCGTTCACGCAGGTCAAGTGCCCGACCCCACCACGGGAGCCGCATCCACGCCTATCTTCCAAACCTCTTCTTATGTCTTCCATGACGCCGCTCATGCCGGACGTCTGTTTGGTCTGAAGGAGCCTGGCTACATCTATTCCCGCATCATGAACCCCACCACTGACGTTTTGGAGCAGCGTGTGGCGGCTTTGGAAAGCGGTGCGGCTGCGCTGGCTACGGCTTCAGGGCTCGCGGCGGAGGACTTGGCGCTCTCCTCACTCGCCGACTCCGGAGACGAGATCGTTTCCACGACTTCGCTCTATGGCGGTACCTACTCTCTGTTGGCTCATACTTTTCCGCGACGGAACGGCGTCAAGGTGCATTTTGTCGATGCGGATGACTTTGCCGGTCTGAGCGCGGCGATCAACGACAAGACCAAGGCTCTCTATACAGAGACGCTGGGCAACCCCAAGCTGGATGTCTCGGACATCGAAACGCTGGCAAAGATCGCGCATGACCACAAACTGCCGCTGGTCATCGACAACACGGCGGTTTCACCGGCGCTGGTGCGGCCCATCGAGTGGGGCGCGGACATCGTGGTCAACTCGGCCACCAAATACTTGAGCGGCCATGGCAGTGTCATTGCCGGCGTGATTGTGGATTCGGGCAAGTTTGACTGGGCCGGGTCAGGACGTTTCAAGAATTTCACCGATCCGGACCCCTCCTACCACGGGCTTTCCTATGTGGATGCTTTCGGCCCACTGGCATTTATCTACAAGGCGCGGGTTCAGGGCTTGCGCAACACCGGCGCGACGCTTTCGCCTTTCAGCGCCTGGCTAGTGCTGCAAGGCATCGAGACCCTGCACCTGCGGTTGCAGCGGCACTCGGAGAATGCGCTGGCCGTGGCCAAGCACCTGGAGAAGCATCCAGGCGTGACCTGGGTCAACTATCCAGGCCTGGAGTCCAGCAAGTATTACAAGCGCGCGCTGAAATATCTACCCGACGGGAGGGGCGGTCTGGTCACCTTCGGCATCAAGGGTGGCCTTGAGGCGGGCAAGAAGCTGATCGACTCGCTGAACTCGCTGAGGGTCTTCTCGTTGCTGGCCAATATCGGCGACGTCAAGTCGCTGGTGATCCATCCGGCTTCGACCACGCATGAGCAGCTTTCGGTGGAGGAGCAGGCCTGGACCGGCATTACTCCTGAGCTGGTGCGGCTGAGCGTGGGCATCGAGGATGTCCGCGACATCATTGCCGATCTGGATCAGGCGATTACGATTGCCAACGGCCAAGTTTTCAAGGCTTAAGCAAAGGCTGAGGATCATATTGCACAATGAGTACTATGACTGAAAACCGAGCCGGGACCGAAATCTCTTCACCGGCAAAGTCTTTTCTGGAACCCACCTACGAGGGCGACTTTGTACTCGACGAGCCTTTGTTGCTGGACTGCGGGCGCGTGCTGACCGGCGTGACGCTGCATTATGCGGTGTATGGCCGGCTGAACGCGACCAAGGACAACGCCGTGCTGGTGTGCCATGCGCTCACCGGCTCGGCGCAGGTGGGTTCCTGGTGGCCGGAGATCTTCGCGCCCGGCGCAGTTCTCTCTCTGGAAAACGATTTCGTGATCTGCATCAATATGTTGGGCTCCTGCTACGGCTCGACGGGGCCCGGCTCGGTGGACCCCGAAACGGGCGACATCTACGGGCCGGACTTTCCGCTGGTTTCCATCCGCGACAACGTGCGCGCTCAGGCTAAGTTGCTGGACTCGCTTGACATCCGGCGGCTACGGCTGGTTCTGGGCAGTTCCATCGGAGGCATGCAAGCCCTGGATTGGGCCATCTACGATCCGAAGCGCGTGGAGAACGCGGTTGTCATCGGCGCCGCGCCGCTTCCAGCCATGGGACTGGCGCTGAATCACTTGCAGCGCCAAGCCATCCAGGGCGACCCGGGGTGGGCGGGCGGCCACTACCTTCCGGAGCGCCCTCCACGACAAGGGGTGTCATTGGCTCGGCAGATCGGCATGATCAGCTACAAGTCCGCGGAACTGTTTGACGAGCGTTATGGCCGCAAGCCGAACCGTAATGGGGAAGACCCGTGGGGGCTGGACAACGAGGGAGGTGGCCTGGTCGGAGGGCGTTTCGATATTGCCGGCTACCTGGACTACCAGGGAGAGCGCTTCATCGACCGGTTTGATGCCAATTCTTACCTGGCTATCATGCGCACCATGGACACCTGGGACCCGCAGCGCGGGCATAGCTCGCCGGAGGAGGCCTTTGGGGGGATTCGCGCCCGCCTCTGCTTCGTTGGCATTAGCTCCGACTGGCTTTTTCCTCCCCGGGCAGTGCGCGATTTTGCCTATACAATTCGCGCGGCTGGGGTTTTCGTCGATTACTGGGAGATGACTAGCGCCCACGGGCACGACGCCTTCCTGGCCGAGCAGGCTGAACTGGTGCGCCTGCTCCAATGAGGCTGGGAACAGCTTTGTCGGCCAAAACGGCCAAACCCTGCATTTACTATTCCGAAGAGCCAGCAAGCCGGGGAAACGGAACTTCACGGCCTACCCTGGGACGAGAAAAAATTTTTCCGTGCAACTCCGCTTGTCACAAAGGGCAGGGCTTTCTATAATCCATCCAAGACCGCACTGGAAACCGAGGTGGTATGTTTATTGTCACCCCGGCGCACAACCGCCCCAAAAGCGCGGTTATGCATTCCGGAAGCGAGCGCATGAACATTGATCTCCATTTTGGCAATTCCCAGGAGCACTGAATGAAGAAGTTAGTCTTCGCGTCTGTGATGGCATTGGCGAGCCTCAGCCTCGTTTCCGCGCCCATGCTGCGTGCCCAGGATTCAATCACCATCAAGGATCCGGCAGAGTACAACACCTACCAAAACGCCTCTACACAGAGCGACCCCAAGGCCAAGGCAGCGGCTCTGGAGAGCTTTTTGACGGCTTATCCGCAGAGCGTCGTCAAGAGCGCCGTTCTGGATTCTCTGATCGACACCTACCAGGGCCTGGGCGACGCCGATAAGACTCTCGGCGCGGCCAGCCGCCTGCTTCAAGTGGATCCCAACAATATGAAGGCCATCTTCATTTCGGTCTTCATCAAGAAAGGCCAGTGTGCCAAGACCAACGATGCGCAAACCTGCGACGATGCCGCGGCGCTTGCCCACAAGGGTCTTCTAGCACCCAAGCCGGCCGGCACGTCCGACGCTGACTGGAAGAAGCTGACGAGTGGGACCTATCCGGCTTTTCATTCGGCTATCGCTTTCGACGATGCGGCCTCCAAGAAGGACTTCAAGGGCGCAGTTGCCGAATATACAGCGGAATTGATGATGTATACGGATGACCAGAGCAAGACCGTGGGGCTGCAGGACACGCTCCTTCTTGCCAAGGCATATGCCCAGCCCGACGCCAAGGATTTGGTGAAGTCGATCTGGTTCTACGCTCGCGCCTGGGACTTTGCCCCCGCCAATTACAAGTCCACGATTGAAAGTTCGCTCGAATACTACTACAAGAAGTACCACGGCGACCTGAAGGGCCTCGACGACATCAAGGCTCAGGCAGCACTTACGACCTTCCCTCCGGGAACCTTGAAGATCGAGGCGGCCAAGACGCCGGCTGAGCAGATTCACGACATTATCCTGAGCACTACCAACCTGACCTCCCTGAACCTCGGCGACAAGGAATTCATTCTGGCCGCTGGCGCCAAGGAAGACACCGATAAACTTTGGGCCGTGCTGAAGAATGAGGTTACGCCGGTTCCGGGGATCGTCATGGAGGCTAATGCCTCTGCGATCAAGGTCTCAGTGACCCAGGGCGTCAAGCCAACCGAGTATATTGTCAATCTGACTACTCCGGTGGCGTGCAAGGACTTTCCGGTGGCGAGTTCCGATCTGAAGCAAGAGCAGGATTTCATCCTCGCCTCTGGTATCAAGGAAGACACCGACAAACTGAATGTGGTTCTCAACGACCCCAAGGCGCCAGTCAAGAAGATTGGGATCGAGCCCGCCGTTGCGACGATTAAGGTCGCCGTAACTCAGGATGCCAAGGATGCCAAGACTCCTGACTTCATCGTCAAACTGAAGGCGCCTGTCGCTTGCAAGGAAGCTCCTGGCTTAGGGTTCGCGTTCGGCCAGGAAAGCAAGGGAGAAGCGGAACTGGATGGCACCTATGACACCTACACGCAGGTTGCAGCAACGGCCACCATGCCGCAAACTGCCCAGATTGTGCTTCGCGACGGAGTGATTGTGCCGAAGAAGCCTGTTGCAGCGCACAAACCAGCACCCGGGCATAAGCCGGCGAAATAACCCCTGGATCGGTCCGATCCGTTGATTGCGCTGGATCCGGAAAGGGTCCAGCGCCCCACACGGTCCTCCTGGGCCATCAAGGGCAGCCTGCATTGGCTGCCCTTTTTGTTCTTCCACGACGCTAAACCAAAACTCCGTCCAACGCAGTGGCAGGCCAGAGCAATTTCAGGGTTGATGTTGCGGAGCAAAGATCCTGCGTGGTGGCTTTTCTTGAGGGGAAGGCCATTTGAGTTTATCGGCTTCAAGTACCCCAACCCTGAATTGCTATAGGGGCAATATGGAACGATTCAGAACCCTCCCCATCCTCCTGGCTATTGCCGCCATCGCTCTCGTCTGCGCTCCCGTTGAGGCTCAGACGGATCAGGATCTCTCAGCACCTCAGTACAGCCGGGTGCGCAAGGCTGCTCAGCGCCCCATGCCGTTTCCTCCCGGCAGCGAAACGATGGACCATGTCGCTGCACTTGAGTTCCGTTCCTATGACCGTATGAGCGAGCAGGATCGCGATCTGTTGGCGGACGCAGAGTCCGCAATCGGTGAGCGCGCCGGGTTTGCCGGCCTGGAATTCAACCAGGGGAAGTGGAGTTACCAGCAGATCGTCTGTCCCGCGCTACCCAATCACCTGTTTCTACAGTTCACACGCAACAACGGAAGCGGCGATATAAGCGTATTTTCGGCATCGATTCCGCGCGGCAGTGAAGGGCGCGTACGCATCATCCCCATTCAGCGCCGCAGCTATTCGCTCTTCTCGCCAGCGCCCATCAACGCTCTGACCATCTCGGCCTTCAACCACATTCGCGCCGAGGAGAATCCGGCCAATGCACCGGACTGGCTTGCGACCGCCCTCTGTTACGCCGCCTTGGCGGGAGCGCATCCACAGATCGGATCTCCCGAGGTCACCGACTTCAAGAAACTCCCCGCAGCCCCGCCAGGCCGTCTGGAGATTCCCATGAACGGGGGCGCCATCCTCCGGTTCACCGATGTCTCCGCAACTCCCGGCCCCATGGACTGGATCATGACCTTCAACGGCAAGGGAAAGCTGATAAAGGCTGCACATTCAGCAGCCCCAAAATCAAAAGGAACGGTTGTTGAACGGACTCCAGCCGAGGTCCAGGGAAAGCCTGTCCAGGCGGTTGATGTGGACGGGAAGGCCACGCTGATCAAGTGAGTGGTCAGCGTGAATGAACGCAGATTCCGATGTTTGTCGAGCGCGCTTGAGACTCTACTTGAAAGGCAATGCTTTTCGATTACCGTCAACTGTCCACTGATCACTGTCCACTGCTCTTGCGCTACTCGCCCAGCATGATCCGCTGAATCCGCGTGGCGCGCCCGGTCATCGGATCGCAAGTGACCAGCGCGGCGCACATTTTCGGGTTTCCCTTGGCGGCCTCGAACTTGCATGGCATTCCGGTGAGAAACTTGCGCAGCACCAGTTCCTTTTCGACGCCGATCACGCTGTCATAGGGGCCGCTCATGCCCACATCAGTCTGGAAGGCGGTTCCACCCGGCAGCACCCGCTCGTCGGCGGTAGGAATGTGCGTGTGCGTACCTAGCACCGCAGTGACGCGGCCATCCAGATGCCAGCCCATCGCCACCTTCTCGCTGGTGGCCTCGGCGTGGAAGTCCACCACGATGACCTTGGCCTTGATGCCGGACAGCAGTGCGTTGACAGCGTAAAAGGGGTCGTTGGTGGTGTTCATGAAGACGCAGCCCTGCAGTTCGATGACCGCGTAGTCCACACCGCTCTGTGTCGTTCCCTCATAGACGCCATAGCCGGGCAGGCCAGGCTGGAAATTCGCCGGCCGCAACACGCGGCGGGGCCGCTCGGAGCTTTCGGCTGGGGCCGAGTTCATGTAGTCGATCAGGTCGCGCTTGTCCCATGCGTGATTGCCGGTGGTCAAAACGTCCGCTCCCAGATCGAAAATCTCCTCGGCGATTTGAGGGGTCAGGCCAAAGCCGCCGGCGGCGTTTTCCGCATTGATGATGACAAGTTCCACCTCATGCGCCTTACGGACATGGTCAATGTGCTCGCGCACGATCTTGC
>Ga0255356_1000319_pt1 | contig 32898 bp, 26 predicted proteins | sample HBST100metaG_FD_189944 | JGI IMG/M metagenome (GOLD analysis project Ga0255356, IMG submission 189944) | Peat soil microbial communities from Stordalen Mire, Sweden - H.B.S.T100 | ecosystem: Environmental > Terrestrial > Soil > Wetlands > Peat | place: Sweden: Norrbotten County, Stordalen Mire...
GAGGACGGCGGCAGGGGTGGGGTGGGTGGAGCGGACGCCAAGGGTGGATTGCACGGTGAGGGCGGTGATGCAGGCAGTGCCGAAGAGCGAGTGGGCGGCGAAGACCATGAGGTCGGCGGTGACTCCAGCTCCTGACGACGGATCGAAGCCGGCGATGGTGAGGACGGTCTGCATGGGCGACGGGGAAGCAAGAGTGGTAAAAACAGTAATTTAGAAAAAAAGTTGAGTTTGCGGCAAACAGGCGAGAAGTAGTCCGCATCTAAGCATTCTGCGCTGAAAATGCAAACTTTGAGGCAGTTTCACGGGCCGCGACCGCGTATTTCCCATATCACGGAAAGGGTGGTCCGGTCAAGCTCTGACACGCGATAAACACTTACAGATGATTGACTTGAGTTGCTCTCGCAAAGACAATAACAGATGGAGCGTGCCAATGAATAGGATTACTTTCAGAACTGCATCAACAGGGACAGCCCGGCGGCTTGGGGCTGGGATCCTGGTGATGGGCCTGGCGCTCAGCGCGTCGGCCAAGGACGGTTCCCCCTCCGGCACAGCCCCGCCGCCGGTTGTGAAGACGAAGCCGAATGCGAAGCACCGGTTTCAGGTCGGCGTGGCGTCGTGGTACGGCGAGAAGTTCCAAGGGCGCAAGACGGCCGGAGGCGAACGCTTCGACATGAACGGGATGACCTGCGCGCACCGCAGCCTTCCCCTGGGCACCTGGTTGCGGGTGACCAATCTGAAGAACCACCGGACGGCCTACGTGCGGGTGAACGATCGCGGCCCCGTTCTGGAGGGACGGATCGTCGATCTGTCGCTTGCAGCGGCACGGACGCTGGGGCTTACCGGCCTGGGCAAGGTGAGTCTGGAGCCGCTCTTCAGCGGCGATTCAGGTCTGATGCTGGCACAGGTGGCGCAGTTGCAGATTCCGGTGATGCTGATGCCGCCTGTACGCTGAGTCTGCGTGGCTTGCTGCTGTTGATTCCCTAGAACCTGTTTAAAAACTACTGGACTCGCACACAACGAGGAGACAGACAACGACGAAATACGGGGATTCTTCGCTTCGCTCAGAATGACAATTTGTAAATCTCCGCTGCGAAAAGCAGTATTTAAACAGGTTCCTAGACTTCCCGCTGCGTTTGAACTGGGCCCGTTCGTTCCTGTGTGCCCCCCCGGGGTGGGTAGCATAAAGTATTCAAAAAAAGCAGGTTAAGCTCGCGCTAGGCGCGTGAGACGTATTAAAAGCGAAGATCCGGCGGGTTGGCCGGGTCTGTTTGATTTTGCTTACTGATTTAATTATACGCGTTGGATGGAAACTACTATGCCAAGTATTTGAAAGATTTAAGTTGTTTGGTTGGTGTTTGTTAGGGGGAATTTGGGGCGTCGAGGGGCTTGACAAGAAATGCAGGGGTAAGGGAACAGGCAACGGCAAGGGCCAATACGGAGAGACGATTATGCAGTTAGCTCCGGCGCACACGCCGCAAGGCCCAAAATCGAGCGGATGCGCGGGCGTGGCCCTATGGGTCGGGCTTTCAGCCCTCGATTTTCTCCTCCCGAGCCTTCATGGGGCTGCGCCCCATGCTGGTATAGGGCGCGCCGTTGGCGCTTTTGCGGTCCTGCCTGAGCAGACTCGATAATCATCAAAGCCAATACGGAGATTCTGGCTTCGCCAGAATGACGACTCTTGGGGGCTTCGCCAGAATGACGATGCGGGGCGGGCTGCGCCAGAATGACGACCTTTGGACGTTGCGCCAGAATGACGACTCTGTGGGTTGCGCCAGAATGACGTGCAAGAACAGACAACAGCGAAATGTGGGGGTCCCTCCACTGCGGCGGCAAAGTACGCCGCCTCCGGTCGGGATGACGCAAGCCTTGCGCTGCGCTCCGGTCGGGATGACGCAAGCTTTGCGCTGCGCTCCGGATGAGAACGTTGCCGGCAGGTCATGGAACGAACTATGTAGGGACAATGGGGCGGGTTTGCTCTAAATTGGAGCGATGGACAAGAAGGCGGTTCGACCACAGGCACAGAAGGAAGCCGCGGGGCTGCACAAGCAGGCGCAGAGCGATGGCGCGAAGACCGGGGAGAGCAGTGAACGGATTGAGGCGAAGGAGCGGCTGATTGTGGCCCTCGACTTCCCTTCCGCCGGCCAGGCGATGGACCTGGTGGACCGGCTGGATGGCTGCTGCCAGTGGTTCAAGGTGGGGATGGAGCTGTACTACGCGGCTGGGAACCGGGTGATCGAAGGGCTGCTGGAGCGCGGGTACGAGGTTTTCCTGGACCTGAAGCTGCATGACATTCCCAATACGGTGGCTGGCGCGGTGCGGTCGGTAGCCGGGGTGGGCGCGTCGCTGCTGACGGTGCATGCGGGCGGCGGCGAGCAGATGATGCGCGCGGCGGTGCAGGCGGCCCGCGCGCCGGGCGCGCCGAAGTTGCTGGCGGTGACGGTGTTGACCAGCATGGACACGGCAGAGTTGCGCGCGGTTGGCGTGAGCGGCTCCGCCAACGAGCTGCATTCGCAGGTGCTGCGGCTGGCACGGCTGGCCCAGGCGGCGGGAATCGACGGGCTGGTCTGTTCCGCCGAAGAGGTTGAGGCGGTGCGCGCGGCGATGGGGCCGGACATGAATCTGGTGGTTCCCGGAATTCGTCCGGCAGGCTCGGCTGGCCGGCGGGACGACCAGAAGCGCGTGGCCAGTGCGACGGAGGCGATTGCGCGCGGCGCGTCGATGCTGGTGGTGGGACGTCCGATCACGCAGGCGGCGGACCCGGCACAGGTTGCGGCGGGGATTCTGGCGGAGATTGCCGGGGCGGAGTAAGTGGGTGCCGCATTGGGGCATTCCGCGAGCGAAGACAAACAAAGAAATACGGGGATTCTTCGCTGCGCTCAGAATGACAAATCTGTGGGCTGCGACAGAATCTGTGGGCTGCGACAGAATGACGAGCAAGAACGGGCAACGGCAAGAGCAAGGGCCAATACGGAGATTCTGGCTGCGCCAGAATGACGACTCTGTGGGCTGCGGTCAGAATGACAAATCTTGAGGGTTGCTTCGTTACAGGGGAATGAGCGTACCCGTTCGTGGGATTGGGTTTGAGCGAAGAGACGATATAGTGAGGGTGTGGCAAACCAACCAATTGCGTCCAATGCCCGGCCGGGAGTGAAGGACGAGGCGTTGCCGGTCGAAGACGCGGGGGCGGGAGCTTCCGCGCCGATGAGCACGCATGGGCGGGCCGAGCAGGTGGCCCAGACGATGGTGCTGGCGGTGCTGTTTGCCGTTCCGGCACTGATGTGCGGCCATGCCGCATGCGTGGCGGACCCGGACATCTGGTGGCATCTGAGGACAGGCGAGTGGATTCTGGCGCATCACGCTGTGCCGAGGGTGGATCTGTACTCCGCCGAGTTGGCGGGACGACCGTGGCTGGCCTATAGCTGGGTCTTCGAGCTGGTGGTGGCGAAGCTGTACCAGTGGCTGGGACTGGCGGGCATTGCGACGTACACCAGTGCGATGATCCTGGCGATTACGGTTGCGCTGTTTCATATGGTGCGGCGGCTGGAGCGAGACTTCACGCTGGCGGTGCTGCTGACGTTTGCGGCCTGCTTCAGCATAGGGCATTTATATACGCCGCGGCCATGGCTGTTCACCATCCTGTTCTTCATTCTGGAGATGGACATCCTGATGCATGTGCGCAGGACAGGGCGGGTGCGCGAGTTGCTGTGGCTGCCAGCGATCTTTGCGCTGTGGGCGAACGTTCATATCGAGTTCGTGGATGGGCTGCTTGTGCTGGGGTTGGCATGGGTGGAGGCGGAGGCGGCGCGCTGGTGGAACGCGGCCGAGACGCGAGTGCGGCCCGCGTGGATGGGGGCCATGCTGGCGGCAAGCGGTCTGGCGACACTGGCGAATCCGTTTGGCTGGCGCATCTACCGGGCGGCGTACGACCTGGCGACGCAGGGAGGCGCGCTGAACAAGGTTTCGGAGTTGCAGGCGATTCCCTTCCGCGGGGCCGTGGACTTCACGGTGCTGCTGCTGGCACTGGGAAGCGCGGCGGCGCTGGCCTGGCGGCGGCGGTTTGTGTTGTTCGAGACGGCGCTGCTGGCGTTTGCCGCTGTACTGGCGTTCCGCTCGCAGCGCGACGTGTGGGTGATGGCCGCGGTTGGGGCGATGATTCTGGCGTCCACGATTACAGGCAGCGAGAAGGCTGCGATGCGGTTGCCGAAGCTGGGCTGGGCGGCTGCTGCGCTTGCGGCGGGGCTGATCGTGACGGCCGGGTTCGGCGCGATGGGAGTGAACGATGCGCAGCTTGCGACACAGTTGGCGAAGAACATGCCGGTGGATGCGGTGAAGGCGGTGCGTGCGAAGGGCTACCCGGGACCGCTCTACAACGACTACACCTGGGGCGGATACCTGATCTGGGCGCTGCGGATACCGGTGAGCATCGACGGGCGGCAGAACCTGTACGGCGACCAGCGGATCGACCGCTCGGTGGCGACATGGAACGCGGAACCGGACTGGGCAACGGATGCGCAGTTGATGAAGGCAGGGGTGGTGATTGGGCCGGTGAAGGCACCGTTGAACCAGGTCCTGCGGATGGATTCGCGGTTCCAGCTTGTGTATGAGGACAAGATGGCTGCGGTGTTCGTGGCGCGGCGATGAGCTAGAGTTTCTCGAAGAAATCGCAGGCGGAGCAGGAGATGTAGACTCCGCCGGGAATGCCGCGCTCGCGGTCCTTGACGCGCTTGACGATGCGGGTGGGCTTGGAGCACTTGGGACAATCTGTGCTCTTGGTGGTGTCCATTGCTTTCTTGCGGTCGCCGGTCTTGGCAATCTTGGCCATTTTAGTCACATCTCCTGGTTGTTGAACTGTTGGTTCCCGCTTGCGCAGCCGGAGTACGGACGACTTCTCGCGGGGTAAATCGCAGGAGAAGAGGCGCGGCGGGAATCTATTGGTAGTTTACATGATTGGCGAGGCGAGGTTTGTGTTTCGGCTTTGAGCTGCGGACCATGAGCTGTGAGCGGGAGGGCGGTTCCGAAATGGATTTGAGGGATGAGGTGAAAAATGCAGGCGTAACCGCCGTCACAAAAAGAACCGCGAGGTGATGTGTAAAATGACAAGTGAAGATTAAAGTGCAAATTTCATAGGACACAGGAGAAGATCGCACATGAAGCTTACCCCCGGAAAACTCGCAGGACTGAAGGCCGTCTCCAACGAGCGCGGCGTGATTGCCGCCGCCGCCATGGACCAGCGCGGCTCGCTGCAGAAGTCGCTGGCCAAGGAGCGCGGATCGGCCGCCACAGGCAAGGACCTGGAAGTCTTCAAGACACTGGTGGCCGATGTGCTGTGTCAACATGCGTCGGCCATCCTGTTGGACCCGGAGTACGGGCTGCCGGCAAGCAAGCATCGCCACGGCAAGGGGCTGTTGCTGGCCTACGAGAAGACGGGCTACGACGCGACAACGCCGGGCCGGCTGCCCGACCTGCTGGATGTGTGGTCGGTGCGGCGGTTGAAGGAAGCTGGCGCGGACTGCATCAAGATCCTGCTGTACTACACGCCGTTCGAGAAGCCGGCGGTGAACGACCTGAAGCAGGCGTGGATCGAACGGATCGGGGACGAGTGCCTGGCGCACGACATTCCTTTCTTCCTGGAGTTTGTGGGCTACGACGCCGAGGGCGGCAATGAGAAGAGCGTGGCGTACGCCAAGAAGAAGCCGTCGATCGTCTCCGGGGCGATGGCGGAGTTCGGCAAGTCGCGCTACAACGTGGACGTGCTGAAGGTGGAGGTGCCGATTATCACGGAGTTCGTGGCGGGGACCAAGTGCTTCAAGGGCGAGGCTGCGTATACGCGGGCCGAGGCGCTACAGCACTTCCGCGACGCCGAGTCGATGACGCACAAGCCGTTCATCTACCTTTCGGCGGGCGTGTCGAACCCGGTGTTCATCGAGACGCTGGAGCTGGCGGGCGAGTCTGGGACGAAGTTCAACGGCGTTCTGTGCGGGCGCGCGACGTGGAAGGACGGCATCCCGATCTTCGCCAAGCAGGGCGAGGCGGCCTTCCGGCAGTGGCTGGAGACGACCGGCGTGGAGAATATCGAGAACGTCAACCTGGCGCTGGAAGCGGCCAGCCCGTGGTACCTGAAGTACGGGGCCAAGAGCCTGGCGGAACTGGGCTAAGTCCGGCACCGGTCGAAGTCGTGGACCGGATGAAGGAATACAAAAGGAACGGGCCGCGATGAGAATCCGCGGCCCGTTCTGCATGTGGAGCGGCCTCAACCGCGCAGAAGATGGACCTTGACGCCGGTCTTCAACTTGAGCCACGCCGCATCGGTCGTCCAGGCGACAGCACCGCGACTGGCCGCCAGTGCGAGACAGGCACGGTCGCCCAGCGAAAGGCCGAGCGGGCGAGTCAACCGCGACAACTCTCCCGCATATATGCCTTGTTCGGCGTCGAAGTCCACCACATACGGGGAAAATGGCCTGAGACTTACCGTGACATTCGAGCTGCTGGCGCCTCCCAGCACGAGCTTCGTGACAACCTCGCACAGGTTCACCGAGCTAATAAGCACTGTCCGATCCGGATCGGCAGCCGCCTCAAGTACTGCAAGCGAACCCGGTTCTTTGTACAAGACCGCGAGGATTGCCGAAGAATCGAAGACCACCGTCTCAGCCAAATTCTTCCTCCTCGCGCTTCGCTTCAAGCCGGCGTTCCGCGATGAGTTCCTTCGACAGCGACCGGCCTGGACCAAAGAGCTTACGCACAACGGCCTGTGCCTGCGCTATTTGCTGTCTTAGCGTTTGAATGCGCAGACCTTCCTCGTCCAGTGAAACCTGAAGCGCCTCGCCGGGCTTGAGGCCCATGGCCTCACGAATTTGGACGGGAATCACCACTCTGCCATTTTCTCCCATGCGTGCCATTTGCGATTGCATCTGCCACCTCTAACTAATTATGCCATGAGCGGCGGCAGATGGCATACTCGCTCACGGCGACGGCAGACACGGGTCCGAGCCAGCGACCAGCGGAGCGGGCGTTTACGGCGCACGGCGTGGGAGTGATGCGGGTCACATTTATTGCCTTGATGCGGGATTGACGGTGGGATTTGCTGCTAGACTGAGGCTATGCGCGGGATAGCTCCGATCAAGATTGTGGCGGCTGCGGTGTTGGTGCTGGCGACGGTGGGATGGCTTGCCTATACCGGCGTGCGCGACACCAAGAGCTACTACTGCACCATCACTGAACTGAACGCGATGGGCAAGAAGGCGTACACGCGCAACCTGCGGGTGGCGGGCAACGTGCAGCCGGGAAGCATTCAACGGTCGGGGACGAACGCACGCTTTGTGCTGCTGGAGCAGGGGCTGACGTTGCAGGTGAACTATCAGGGGGCCGAGCCGCCGCCGGACACCTTCAAGGACGATGCGCAGGCCCTGGCGGTGGGGACGTACGGGCGAGATGGCGTCTTCCACGCGACGCAGTTGCAGGCCAAATGCGCGTCGAAGTACGCTCCGGCGAAGGCGGGCGATGCTCCGGCGGGCAATACCGCGATGCTGGCTCCGGCGAAGTGAGACGGCGCTGCACTCTATACTTGGATAGATGAACGAAGCTCGACAGGCAGGTGAATCGGCGCGCACGACCGGGTTGGCGGCGGCGGCGCGGCTGGATGCGGTGTCGAAGCTGTATGGAGGATTTGCGGCGCTGCGCAAGGTGACGGTGGAGTTCGTGGTGGGCTCGTCCACCGTGGTGCTGGGAGACAATGGAGCGGGCAAATCGACGCTGCTGCGTCTGGTCGCGGGGCTGATTGCGCCGACGCGCGGCACGGTGCATGTCTTCGGCGACGAGCCGCGCTGGCAACGGCGGCGCATCGCGTATATGAGCCACGAGGCGATGCTCTACGACGAGCTGACGGCGATGGAGAACCTGCGATACTTTGGACGGCTGCACGGCGAGGAAGGCTGCGGACCGGAGCAGGCGCTGCGCGCGGTGGGGCTGGACCCGGCGCTGACACGGCCCGTGGGGCAGTACTCCCAGGGAATGAAGCAGAGGGCATCGTTGGCGCGTGTGTTGCAGACCGACCCGGAGCTGCTGCTGCTGGATGAGCCGTTCTCCAACCTGGATGTGGATTCGGCGAGGCACATGGTGGAGCTGCTGATGGAGTTTCGCTCGCGGCCGCTGAGTGGAACTTCCTCCGAGCAGGGCGCGCGAGGGCGGACGATCCTTCTGACGACGCACCAGGCGCATCTGGCCGGGCCGCTGGCCGAGACGACGCTGACCATGCGGGCGGGGACGATTCTGTCTATCGTTGGCGCGGCGCGGGAGGTGGAGCTGTGAAGGCTGCGAAGACGGCAAAGACGAATGCGGCGCGGCTGCTGGACTCGATGGGAATTGCATACGAGGCGCGGGCTTACGAGGTCGATCCCGAGGACCTGAGCGCGATTGCGGTGGCGCGCAAGGTCGGGCTGCCGGCGGAACAGGTCTTCAAGACGCTGCTGACGCGGGCGTCGAGCGGCGAATATTTGTTTGCGGTGATTCCCGGCGACTGCGAACTGGACCTGAAGAAGCTGGCGGCGGCGGCGGATGTGAAGCGGGTGGAGCTGGCGTCGCTGAAGGAGGTGGAACCGCTGACGGGATATGTGCGCGGAGGTGTGACGGTGATGGCCGCGAAGACCCAGTTCCCTGCCTATGTGGACGAGACGATCGAACTGTTCGATGTGGTGTCGATCTCGGCGGGACTGCGCGGCGTGCAACTGTTGATGGCACCGGCGGATTACCTGCGCGCGAGCAAGGGCACGCTGGCCGACCTGACCAAGATTCTACGCAGCGCGGCTGGTGGGGAGGCGCACGTGTGAACTACTTCGGCTACGTTTTCTGTCACCTGCGCAAAGATCTCCAACTCGAGTGGCGCTCACGCGACTCGATCAACGGGATGCTGTTCTTTTCGCTGCTGGTGGTCGTCGTCTTCTCGATAGCCTTCGATCCCACGGCGGCCATGTCCCGGCAGATCGCCGGCGGAATCCTGTGGGTTGCCCTGCTGTTCGCCTCGATCACCGCTCTCAACCAGGCCTGGACGCGCGAGCTGCGCAATCGCGTTCTGGACGCGCAGCGGATGTCGCCCGCGCCGCCATCGGCGATGTTCCTTGGCAAGGCGCTGGCGAACTTTCTGTTCGTGGCGATTGTGGAACTGGTGATGGCGCTGCCATTTCTGTTCTTTTACAACCTTCACGCACTCGGGCAAGGATGGCTCATCCTGGCGATCCTGCCGCTGGGCACGTGGGCGCTGGTTTGCAATGGGACATTTTTTGCGGCCCTCGGCTTGCGGACGCGGAACCGCGAATTGATGCTTCCGCTCATCCTGTTTCCCATCTCCATCCCCGCGCTGCTGGGGATGATGCAGGCGACGACGGCGGTCCTGACGGGCGAGTTCGCGCCGGACCCCTGGATCCGGCTGCTGGTGGCGTACAACATCATCTTCACGACGGCGTGCCTGCTGCTGTTCGAGACGGTGCTGAGCGCGGAGTAGGTACTCTTAGGACACCTCACGGCAATGGTGATCAACCTTGCAAACCAGAATTGCTGCAATATTCTTCATGGAGTACATTGGGACATGAGAAAACCCTCATGCCCGATCCAAACACATCCCCGAGCATCACCCGCGAACAAGCCATCCTCATCGCCAGCCGCGTCATCGTGGTATACCTGCTTTTCTGGGTCATCGACGATCTCACCCTATTGCCCCGAGTACTCTTCTCTGTTGCGCATTACATGCGTAAGACCGGGTCAGTTTTGGGCACGAACACTAGCTTGCCGGAAACTTCGAACTTACTCCACTACTATATCCAGGAACTACTCGGCATCGTTCTCCGGATGACTCTCTGGCTCATGGCCGCTGGCTGGTTCTATCGCTGTGGCCCGCGCATCCGGGACTTCTTCGCGGCAGGGACCGAATAACTTCTTTATAACTTGTAACGCACCCTGTAGAACACCACAGAGAAGGGGAACTCGATGCGGCGATGCTGTCTTCTTGGTAGACTCAGAAGACGATGAAGCGCTCGCACATCTATCGCGCGGCTGGCATGGGTTGGTTGATTCTGACGGTGATGGCGATTGCTCATGCCACGCGGCTGGCGCTGGTGGTGGCGCCAACCGAAGCGACGATGGGCAACGTGCAGCGGATCTTTTATTACCACGTTCCGACGTCGATGCTGAGCCTGCTGTTTCCGTATGTGAACTTTGCGGCGTCGCTCTTCTATCTCTACTGGCGGCGGCGCGATCCGATGCGGGCGCTGACGGCGGACGCGGTGGCGATCTCCGCGGCGGAGGTCACGGTGGTGTACAGCAGCATCTCCCTGCTGACCGGGATGCTGTGGGGACGCGCGGCGTGGGGCATCTGGTGGACGTGGGACGCGCGGCTGACCAGCATGTTGCTGCTATGGCTGCTGTATGTGAGCTACCTGATGCTACGCAAGCTGTCGTCTACCGGGCAGACGCAGACGCTGGCGGCGGTGCTCTCGGTGTTTGCGGCCATCGATGTGCCGATTGTCTTCATGTCCATCCGGTGGTGGCGGACGCAGCATCCCGCGCCCGTCTTTGGCGGTGGGCCAGACAGCGGCATCGACCCATCCATGATGCCCGCGTTCGGATGGAATGTGCTGGGGTGGGCGATGTGGGGAGTATTTCTACTGGTGCTCCGCTACGCGCTGGAACGGCGGCGGCAGGAGACGGAGCAGGAAGCGGCACGTAAATCCATCGAAGGCCCCATGGAGATCGCACAATGAGACTGAGCTGGATATTCGGCGGCAGCATGGAGGCGCACCACCTGTTGGCCGCGTACGTTGCGGTATGGCTGATTCAGGGTGGATATGCAGGGTGGATTGCGTGGCAGTGGATGCGCGCCGGCAAGTAACTACAGCCGGATCTCTCGCTCAATACAGAGGCGGACGAAGATCTGTGAGGTAAAAAAGCAACGAAGCCGAGAATCTTCTCCCCGGCTTCGTTGTCCGAGGGTTATCGCATCGATGCGGAGATCCCGACTTGGGGCGGAATTCCGCGTCATTGATATAGACCCCGATAGCCGGCAAAAAGTTTCGCGCCTGTTTTCCCCTCTCGATTGCGATGGAGCTTGCCGATGCGCGACAAGGCCGCTAGACTCGCAGAGATGCAAAAAATGCCAAAAGTTGGGGCGGCTGCGCTGGCTGTGCTGCTGCTGAGTGTGGGCTGCCATCGTGGACGCTTCCCGGATGTGCCGCCGGGCTACAGTGAGTTTGCCTACATCACGAATGGCGCGTCGAGCACGGTTTCGGTGCTTGATCTGGTGTATCTGCGAGCGGACCGGACATTGCAGGTTGGCATCCAGCCGACCGGCATGGCGGTGAACCCGAAGCGGGACGAGGTGTATGTGGTGAACGCGGGAACGGCCACTGGCACGGGGTCGGTTTCGGTGATCGACACGGATGCGAACCGCGTGGTGGCGACGATTCCGTTACACAAGCTGCCGTACTTCATTGACGTGGACGCGGCGGGCGCGCGGGCGTACGTGGCCAACAGCGGATCGAACACGGTGAGCGTGATCGACCTGGCGCGGAGGCGCGAGATCGGCGTGGTGGGCACCGGCGAGCAGCCTGGGCTAGCACGCATCTCGCGCGACATGCGGTCGCTGGTGGTGACCAACCGGGGCGGCGGAAGCGTTTCAATCTTCACGGTTGAGCCATACGCGGCGACGGAGGATGCGGGAGATTCCGGCCATGCGGCTGCTCCGAAGATTACGGCGAAGGGGGAGTTGCCTCGTCTGCGCACGGTCTTTACGGGCTGCCCGGGCGCGACCGACGCGGTGATACTGGACGACTCGTCGAAGGCGTTTATCGCCTGCTCGGGCGGGCACCAGGTGATGGCGGTGTCGCTGGCTGCCGCGCCGGAGTCGTGGGCGGCGAAGCAGAATGCAACGCTGCTGACCGACCACATGCTGGCGCTGATGGACGTGGGGCAGACGCCGGTGCAACTGGCCCTAAAGCCGGATGGCGGCGAGATATTCTGCGCCAACTTCGGATCGAACTCGGTGAGCGAGATTGAGACCGGGACGAACGAGGTGGGCGGGACGTACACCATCGGGAGCAAGCCGGTGTACGGGGTGGTGAGCACGGACAACGGGACGCTGTGGGTGTCTGACTTCGGCGGCGACTCGATCAACCTGTGGAGCATCGACGACGGCAAGCTGGCGGGCAGCGTGCGCACGGGACATGCGCCGGACGCGCTTGCCTTCTCCGCCGACGAGCACCTGCTGCTGGCGGTTGACGCGCGCTCGGGCGACGTGTCGGTGGTGCGCACGGCCAACAAGACGGGCGAGGCAACACTGTTCACGATCCTGCCGGCGGGCGTCTCGCCAAACGCGATCGTGGTGAAGGCGATGCAGGCCAAACCGTAGGACGGACAGATTTCAGTCAGTGAAGAGCAGACGGAAAGCGAATGGTTGCAACCCCTGCTGCACTTGCTATGGTTAGCGTATGCCCATTAATGCCGATAAGCCTCACCTGTGGAAGGCGGACACCCGAGCGTCGGTCGACCAGTTCAATCAATGGTTCGTGCTTTTCGCGCCGAAGGCATATCGCGATACTCGCAAGAAATCCATAGAGACTGTCGAGCGCGGCCTCGCTCTGACGAATCACCTCACCAAGATTGGCCCAGACACAATCAAAGCGAATCCAGGCATAGTTCAGATGTTGCGCATGGTGACGTGTCCACCACTCGCCCGGGACCGGCTCGTCGGCCTCGCCGACTCCAGCAAGAACCTCGTCGGCAATCTCGAACTAGGCAAGATTCCCCCTCGCCTGTCGCCAAAGCTCCTGGATGAGCATCTGGCAAAGATATGCGGCGTCATTGCAAAGATGCTCGATGTCGATATATTTCCGTGGCTCGGAGAAAAACGCATTCCCAGCGGAGAAGAGCTTTATCGTTCATCAACCATCGTGGCAGACCGTCTCTGTGGTGCCGTTGCCGAGCCAATTGTCAGGAACGCTCAGGAGAAGCGACAACTAACCCTTCTGGAAAAACGGCTCGTCAGCAAAGGCTATACGCTGAAGGCGCACCCTCCCACCGTCCCGCTCAATGAAATGGAGCCAGGAACGTTCACGTTTCATCTCAATGTTCTCGTGAAGTCCCATAATGAATATGCGAAAGACATAAGAATCCCGGTCGATGCCGTGATTCAGCCCCGCAAAGCTAAACTTCCTCGCCTTCCCTTGCTGATTGAGGCTAAATCAGCCGGCGACTTCACTAACGTCAACAAGCGGCGCAAGGAAGAAGCGACCAAGATCAACCAGTTCAAGGCCACCTATGGCAAACAGGTTGTCTTTGTGCTGCTTCTCTGTGGATATTTCGATGCAGCGTACCTCGGGTACGAAGCCGCGGAAGGAATAGACTGGGTTTGGGAACACCGTATCGAGGAGATGGATCGGCTAGGAATCTGAGGGCAACGATGGCGACCACCGGCCTGTACAGCATCGAGGAATGCCGCTTGGTGGAGCAGGTGCGTCTGGATGGTCTTAAGACCGCATCCGAGCGAAACAAGTGGGGTCAATTTGCGACCCCAACAGCCCTTGCTCTAAGCCTCGCACGGTATGCCCACATCCTTCTCGGCAATCAAGCGGTGCGCTTCTTAGATCCTGCCATTGGTACAGGTTCCTTCTATTCAGCTATCCGCGAAGTGTTTTCGCCAGCAAACATCGAAGCAGCACACGGCGTTGAGCTTGACCCGCTGTTCGCAAGTGCCGCGATGGAATTATGGGCAGAGCAGGGGCTTCGCATCACGCAAGGAGATTTCACACGCCAGCCAATACCGGATCGCGGCTACAACCTTGTGATCGCCAATCCTCCCTATGTGCGCCATCATCATCTGTCCGGCGAAGATAAAGACCGGCTAAAGGCGAAGCTGTCGCAATCCTTTCGTTTGGAGATGAGCGGACTTGCTGGACTTTACTGCTATTTCCTGCTCTTGTGCCACGACTGGATGGAGGAGCAGGGGCTTGCGATCTGGTTGATCCCCTCCGAGTTCATGGATGTCAACTACGGCTCGACCGTCCGCCGCTACTTGACGGAACAGGTAACGCTGCTACATCTCCATCGCTTTTGCCCAACCGATGCGCAATTTACGGATGCACTCGTATCCTCCGCCGTCGTGATCTTTCGCAAGTCGCCGCCGCCGCCAGGTCATAGTGCCCGATTCTCATTTGGAGGTTCGGTCGAAACCCCGGACACAGAGGCACTCGTAGCACTGGATACGTTGCGCGAATCTCAGAAATGGACACAGTTTCCAGCCAATCCCATCATATTTAAGACCGATGACATCAAGCTTGGCGACATCTTTTCGATCAAGCGCGGCCTCGCCACGGGATCGAACGGCTTCTTTATCCTGACTGAGGCTGAGGTAGAAAATTGGCAGATACCCCGGAAGTTTCTCAAGCCAATCCTGCCCGGTCCGCGCAACCTGACGAATGACATTGTTGAGTCGTTGCCCAACGGACTGCCAACTGTCTCGCCACTCCTCTTTTTGCTCGATTGCGACGCCACAGAGGAAGAAATCCGGCAGAACTGGCCGCGCTTCTATGAATACATCCAGCAAGGGCGAGAGCAGGAAATCGATATTGCTTATATTGCAAGCCACCGCACTCCGTGGTACTCACAGGAAAACCGGCCGCCTGCCCCGTTTCTTTGCACCTATATGGGCCGTTCGCGCAATGGGAAGCACCCATTCCGATTTATCTGGAACCGTTCACAAGCGACTGCTCACAACGTGTATCTAATGCTCTACCCGAAAGGTCCCCTGCGCGACCTGCTCAACGAGCATCCTGAAAGTGCGGCCCAGATATTCGAGACGCTACAGAATATCAGCCCGGAACGGTTCATCTCGGAAGGAAGAGTCTACGGAGGCGGTCTGCACAAGGTGGAACCCAAGGAACTCGCCAAGATACCCGCAGGCTTCCTGTTAGAAAAACTCGATTTAGCCTTACAAGTTGGGCGTCAGCAAGTGCTCTTCGCCTGACAACTCTTAAACGGCTGATGCATGTTTCACACCTGGCGGGCGAGGGCTAGACCTGCCTTGCTAATACGAGGGTGATGTCGTCGGGCTGCTCGGAGGCGCCGATCCAGGTGTCGAGGGCGAGCAGGACCTGACGGGAGATGACCTCCAGCGGCTGGTCGCGGTAGCGGGCGACGATCTCCATCAGGCGGGCCTCGCCGAACTCGCCGAAGTCGTTCTCCGGCTCGGTGATGCCGTCGGAGTAGGCGACCAGGATGTCGCCGGAGTTCATCTTGAAACGGGCCTCCTCGTAACGCATTCCGTCCATCAAGCCAACGACGGTGCCTCCACGGTCGAGGCGGCGGACCACATGGCCCGCGCGATTGATCACGATCGGCGGAAGGTGGCCCGCGTTGGAGTAGGTGAGCTGCGCGGTTGCCACGTCGTAGTGGGCGAGGAAGAGCGTGGCATACTTTTCCGGCTGCGTGCTGCGATAGAGATGGCGGTTGAGCAGGGAGAGAATACGGCCGGGCGACTCGAAGAGCTTGCCGCTGTCTCCGGCCAGGTCTTCGCGGCTGGCGGTGAGGGCGGCGATGGCGCTCTCGCTGTAGACCAGGTCCTCGCTGGCGAGGCGGTAGGCGCGCACGGCGGAGTGCAGGGTGGCCATGAGGAGGGCGGCGGAGATTCCCTTGCCGCTGATGTCGCCCAGCGCGATGCCGACGCCGGACTCGCTGCCTTGCGAGCCGTCGGGATTGTCTGGGTGGTGGAAGATGAGGAAGTCGTAGTAGTCTCCGGAGACGGTGCGCGCCGGGCGGCAGACGCCATACAACTGGAGCGTGGGCAGGTCGTGTACATGCTGCGGGAACAGGTTGGCCTGCACCTCATGGGCGATGGTGAGCTCGCTCTGCATGCGCTCTTTTTCCTGCTGTTCGAGGAGCAGGCGTTCGAGTGATCCGGTCATGCGGTTAAAGGAGCGGGAGAGCTCGCCGAGCTGGTCGCGCTTGCCGGTGGGCGCGGCGGGGATGCGATGCACGAAGTCTCCGCGATCGACGCGCTGGGTGGCGGCGTAGAGTTCTTCCACCGAGGTGGTGATGTTGCCGCTGACGCGCCGCGCCATCCACAGGGCGAGCGCCTCGATGAGCGCGAAGAGGATGCACAGCCCCACCAGGCCGTAGCGGATGTAGCTGGTGACGATGCCGCCAAGCGAGGAACCGAAAAGCTGGCGGTACAGCACCGACGGACGAGAGTGTACCCGGATAGGAACGTTATCGGGCAGGCCCGTCTCCCAGCTGCGAATGTCCATGGTGGAGAGAAAGGGCACCTCGAAGTCGCAGAAGTTGACGGCCTCGGGCTCCGCGCCGCCATAGACCGAGGTGCGCTTGAGGTCGTTGTCGAGGGAGCGGGGACCGCTGTTTGTCGCGCCGGAGGATGGAGCCGAGGCGGCGGGGGTTGTCTGTGGGCCGCCGGTCATCAGGCCGGAGAGGCCAACTCGCCCCAGGCCCTCCGCTACGACGTCCATCAGGGCGCTATCGACCGGCAGGCTGGTGACGACACTGAGCAGGCCACCGCCCTCGACGTGGCGTTGATCGATGGCGACCAGATAGAGGTCCTGACCGTCGAGAACGAGTCTGCGGAACTGATTGCCGTGCAGGTCCGCGGCCCAGGGTGGAAGACCGAGCGGCGCCGCAGGCTGACTCTCGGGCACGGTTTCGGGCTGCGCAACGGACGTGTTGGATTGAGCGCCGGGCTGCGCGCCGTTTGCACCGGGTTGTGCTGCGTTTGCACCGGGCCGCGGGAAAAACGGCGCTTCAACGTAGGGCGCACCGTTCAGATAGACCGCGCTGTGCCGGTGCTGGCGCAGGCGCGCGAGAAGCGGGTCGGGAGCAGTTTCGCCCAGCGTTGTTGACTGAGTTGCTGTCTGGGCCGCTGTCAGGGCCGAGGCAACGGAGGCGGTTTGGCTGGCCGCTGTTGGAGCGACGGCTGTGCCGTTGGCTGTGCCTGAGGCCGTGGGCTGCGGCCTGCGCCGAAAGCCCGGCGGTCCGGGCGGACGCGGGTTCATCGGCTGCTCGGCACGGTCGCGCATCATGCGCGCAATACCCGAGGCTCGGGAAGAGCACTCCACGCCAAGCGCGTCCAACTGCTGGTGAATGCGCGAGTCGGCGAGATGGATGGAGAACTGTCCCGCCGCGATGTAGGCTGAGATGGCCGCCAGAGTCAGGAAGAGGACGACCGGCGCGAGACCGATCAGCAGATAGGTGAGGATGAGCTTGTTGCGCAGGCTCCACATCAAATGCTGGTGTAGCAGACGCCAGGCCAGTGGAACCGCCAGACCGAAGAGCGCCAGACCGGCCAGAAGCTGCATCCAGCCAAGCAGGATGCTGCCTCTGCTGGGCGCTAGGCGCAGCAGCCAAATGAGCCCAAAGCCGAGCGCGAGCCAGAAGACCGCTCCGGCCACTCCGGTGGGAGGGCGGCGACGCCACCGGCGGGAGGCGCGCTCCGCGGGTGCGGGGGGCTTATGCCGTCCACCGGATTGAACCGTCTTCTGCATTGGCCTCATTCTACTGCGCGCTGAGCGCTCTGTTGCTCGCGCTCGGCGCGTTCTTCCTGGCGGGCCACGGAGAGAGCATAGCGCGTGGCGGAGAAGTGCGCTCCGGCCAGCAGCAGAAGGCCGGAGAGAAAGGCCCACATCATCAGGCTGACCGAGACGTAGAACGGGCCATAGACAGACGGGAAGTCGAGATGCGGAAGCGCGAGGACGTAGAGACACTTCGCGCCCTCCCACAGCAGGCCGATGACGATGGCCGTGGGCAAAACGGCGCGCGCCGGGACCTTGCGGTTGGGCAGAATCCAGTAGATGAGGAAGAAGATCGAAATGCTGACCGCCGCGGCAAGGACCTGCAGCGTTGCCGCGGTGAGGAATTGGAAGACGAAGTTGTCGATGTGGCCGAAGAAGATCCAGGAGAGCGCCGTCTGCTGCCCGGCGGTGAGGGCGACTGAGGTCATGGCCAGCGCACCGACCGCAAACGCCAGGCCCAGCGAGACGATCTGGTTGCGGATGTACGAGCGGTTCCTGGCGACTCCCCAAACCTGGTTCAGCGCGACCTCCAGCGGAAGAAATACGCCGGTGGAACTGATCAGCAGCATCACGATGGAGAAGACCTGCGTACCCTGGTGCGGATGCGCCAGCTTGTCCATGTTCTTCATGATGAAGTCCTGCGAGGTGGGCAGGAAGTTGCCCATCATCTCTCCGACGACCTTCTCCATGATGCGCGAGTGGAAGACCTGGCGGGAGATCGTCAGCATCATCACGATGAACGGGAAGAGCGAGAGGATGACGTTGGCCGCAACCGAGAAGGCGTATGTGTGGACTTCGGTCTGCACCATGTAGTGGGCCAGCGCGGAGAGCTGCGACCCGGGCTTGTTGCCGCGCACGACGGGACGCACCTGCGCGATGGGAACGGCAGAGGGAGCTTCGAGGGGCGTCTTTGTGGAATTGACTTGGACCATTGCGTCGATAAGTGCTCCAGGGCTGGCGCGAACCGGAGAGAGGCCAGCCAGTCCCACGCGCTGCACGGGAAACTTCAAGACCGGCCGGCAGAACGTGACTCTGTTATTAGGCTAGCAGACGGACGCGGATTGAATAATGAACGCGCATTGCAGGCCGCAAAAGACAATGCGGGGATTCTTCCCCGTTCCCCTTCGACTTCGCTCAGGATCAGGGTCAGAACGACAACTTATGGATCATCTGGCGCGCCCACTGCGCTGCATCGGCAAGCACAGGGTCGTCGCCAACGGCCCAGGCTTCGAGTTGTGGCAGGAAGCGCGCGTTGCCGCTGTTGCCCATGGCGATGGCGACGTTGCGCAGCAGGCGCTTGCGGCCGGTGCGAGCGAGCGGCGAGCCCTTTAAGCGGAGCTTGAACTGGGGCGCATCCATCGCGGCCAGCCAGTCGAGCGCGGGATTGACCAGTTCTGGTCGCGGTTGCATCGAATCCCACCCATTCCGCACAGAACGCGGCATGGATGGGATACACGGCGGAATGGAGGACGATTTGCGGTTCCAGGGGCAGACTTCCTGGCAGATGTCGCATCCGAAGACGTTTCGGCCCACCGGCGCGCGCAGGCTGGGGACGATTGCGCCCTTCTTCTCGATGGTGAGATAGGCGATGCAGCGCGAGGCGTCCATCTGGCGCGGAGCGCCGAGAGATTTTGAGCCGAGGAGCGCGCCGGTGGGGCAGGCGTCGATGCAGCGAGTGCAAGTGCCGCATCTATCGTTAGATAATCGTGAAAATGAATGCGTTACTGGAAGTTTATCGGGAGCTGATGCGGCGCGCGCGCCGCCCACATCCCTCGCCTGTTCCTGTTTATTTTCGTCTTTAGTCAGCTCCACCGGCAGGTCTGTGAGAAGGACGGCGAGCAGGAGCCATGAGCCAAGCTGCTGGTTGATGAGGCAGGTGTTCTTGCCGATCCAGCCGATGCCAGCCTCGGCGGCCAGGCTACGCTCGACGAGCGGGCCGGTATCGACATAGCAGCGGGTGGTGCAGGCGGCGCGTGCCAGCAGGCCGGTCTCGATTGTGTGCAGGCGGGCGAGCAGTTCTTCGTGGTAGTCCGTGGGAATGATTGTGGTTCCATCGTCGAGCGTGCGGCCGGTCCACGCGTAGCGGGCGATCCAGCCCGATCCGGATGGAGCGGGATCGATGGAGCGAGGAGACGCGGAGCGCGGCGGCTGGGCCAACTGATCTTCTCTGCGAACAAAGGGCGCGGCGGAGTTGTAATTCATGGCGCAGACGATGGCGGAGCGGGCCCACGGCATTGCGACGCGCGGGCTGGAGCGGACGAGGGTTCCCGACTCGTTGCGGCGCTTGAGGTAGTCCATCTGGCCGGCGTGGCCCGCGTCGATCCACGCGGAGAATCGCGCCGCCTGCTGCGCGGCGGCCGGGTCGTTGGGAGAGCGGACCTGGGCGACGCCAACGACGCTGAAACCTGCGGCGCGCGAGGCTTCGTCGAGCCAGCGGCGCAACTGCGAGTTCCATCGGGTCGATTCCATTGCTCTCATCTAGCCTCGCGTCTGCCCTCGCGGAGAGAGCGCTTCCGCTTTGCGGAGTTACTCTCCTGCTGGTTCAAGGGTAAATCGCCTACAATCGAAGGAGATGCTTACATCCTCTTCTTCCTCCTCAAAAAACATCAAATCAGCGACTGCGAACGATGCGAATCGTGCGAAAAACACTGTGCAGCGGACGGAGAACACCGCGAAGCACATTGATGCAGTTCTGTTCGACTACGGAATGGTGCTCTCCGGGCCGCCCGATCCGGTGGCGTGGGCCGTGCTGCGCGCGGTCAGCGGGCTCGACGAGGCGCGGCTTCATGCGGCGTACTGGGAGTTTCGCCACGACTACGACCGCGGCGCGCTGACCGGGAGGAGTTACTGGGATGCGGTCGCGGCACACGCGGGAGTCCGCTTCGACACGGCGCAGGTGGATGCGCTGATGGCGGCGGACATCGACCTGTGGAGCCAGCCCAACCTGCCCATGGTGGAGTGGGCCGGGCGGTTGCAGCACGCGGGAGTGCGGACTGGGATTCTATCGAACATCGGCGACGCGATCGGCGAGGGAGTGGTGGCGCGGCTGCCGTGGCTGGCTGGCTTCGACCACTGCGCGTGGTCGCACGCGATGCGTACGGCAAAGCCCGATCCGGCGATCTACCTGAAGACGGCAGAAGCGCTGGAAACATCGGTGGGCAGGATTCTGTTCATCGACGACCGCGCGGAGAACGTTGACGCCGCCGCGAAGCTGGGAATGCAGACCATACATTACACCACGCACGCGGAGTTCGAGCGCGAGATGCGCGGGCGGGGATTGGGCTGGCTGCTGGACGCCTGAGTGGCTGCAAAAGGGCCGTAGGAAAGCGAAAGCCGGGCGCGCAAAGACGAATGCGGACGCAGACAAAGTAACGGTACCCATTCCCGAATAGACACGGTATAGTTTCGTTTCATTAGAGATTCTCAGATTCGGACAACTTAATCCTTTCGGTTCCATGGATATTGAGGGCAGGCTGCACTCCGCACAACGCCGCAGCCATATGACCATGACGAAGTCCGTTCAGAACGTTAGCGCCGCGGATCGAGCCTCGGACGATGAGGCGATCCGTGAAAAAGTGCGCTCACAGTTTGCGGTGGGCGGAGCGTGCAAACGGAGCGGTGCGCTGGTCTGGAGCCTGGAGCGGGGGCTGGCATGTGGACTCGCATGGTTGCTTGCTTGCGCACTGACTCCGGCGCTGCACGCGCAGACTGTGCCAGCGACGGGCCCGCAGCAGCTTGCCTTCGCGGGACTTCGCGCGATGCTCAACCAGGGCCAGCCGCAGGGCCAGATCAATGCGGTGCGGGTTGGCGCAACGGGCAACCTCTATCTGCTGATCGACCAGAAGGACGGAGTGCGTGTTCTGGAGACGGACCCCAGCGCAACCAACATTCTGAACCAGGCGCAGATCGGCGCGAAGGGAGACATCGGGCTGGCGCTGGCTCTGGACCCGGCGGCCAATGTCTACGTCACTGGGACGACGACCTCCGGCTCGCTCGCGGCGACTGGCGGCGCGGCCTTCACGAGCTTCAGCGGCACGGCAACCAACTCGTTTGTGGCGAAGTTCGGCGCCAGCCTCGGCAGCCCGGTCTTTGTGACCTTCTGCGGCGGCGGGTCGATGGATGCCAGCTCGATTGCGGCCACCAGCGATGCGGTCTTTATTACTGGCGGAATCTACGCCACGACGCTGCCGGTAACGGCGGCGGGAATCATACAGGCTCCGGCGTTTGGCAGTCAGTGGAATGGGTTTGTGGAGAAGTTCTCCGCGACGGGCAGTTCCCTGCTCTACGCGACCTACCTGAGCGGGGCAAGCGGCAACACCACGCCCGCGGCCATCGTCGCCGACTCCTCCGACGATGCGTACATTGCGGGCACAACGACTGCTCCGGGCTATCCGACCGTCGCGGCGCTGGTGCCGAACCAACTGGCGACTACGGCGCTGGGCACGACTTCGGGCTTTCTGACCAAGCTGACTCCAGCGGGCGATGGGATACCGTTTTCAACTTATATTCCGGGCGCTGGGATCAGCTCGCTGGCCATTGATCCGGTCGCGGGCAACCTGCTGCTTGCAGGTTCGATTTCTCTGGGGCAGTTTCCGGTAGCTAGCGTCTCCACACCGCTGACTGCGACCGGCTACCAGGTACTGGTGCGGATGACTCTGGACGGGAGTACGGTGCTGGGATCGACCGTGCTTGCGCCGGGGACGCAGTCGTTTGTGGCGGCGGGGGCGTCGGGAACGGCGTGGGTGGATGGGAGCCTGGGGCTGCCGCTGCTGCCGTTGACGCCACTCTCGACGATTGGCAACAGCTTTGCCGTGCGTGTGAACGCGGCGAATATTGTCGATCAAACAGCCCGCTTCGGCGGGATTGCGGCGTCGAATCCCAGCAGCGCAAGCGCTCCGGTCACGCTGACCAGCGTGGCAATCGACGCCAGCGGCGACGCTGTCGTCGGCGGAAGCTTTGCGCCGTCCGCCAGCCAGAGCCTGTTGGCGACCGAGACCTTCGATCTGCCATTGAACGATGCTCCGACCACAGCGTTTCCATCGACGGTGCGCGGCGCTGTCCTTCCTGTGTCGGCGTGCAGCGGGAGCCTGTGCGCGGGCGCAGGCGCGTATCTTGCCAAGCTGACGATTCCGGCGAGCGCGGCGGCGGAGACGGCGGCGCTGTCGCTCTCGGTGGACGACTCGCCGAATCTAACGCTGCGCAATCTGGGATCGGCGCAGGCGACCGGGTTGCAGATCGCGGTGCCAGGCTTCACCCAAGCCACCAACTGCGGCACGACGCTGGCCGCGGGCGGCGAGTGCAGCATTGCGCTCGCGGGCACGGGGCCGGGAAGCATTACGGTAACGGCTACAAACTCCATCACGCAGACTCAGGCGCTGCCCGCGCTGGCCTCGGGCGTGGTGCAACTTCCGGTTGTCTTCTCGCCCAAGGAGCTGGACTTCGGCGTGGTGAGTGCGGCCAGCGGCGCGGTGACACGGACCATTACGGTGACGAACCTGACGCAGCAGAGCCAGAGCTTCGCTTCGCAGTGGGACATCGGCTCGAAGACGACGCTGCCCTATACATTTTCCCAGACGGCGACCGACTGCACACTGGCGGGGAGTAGCTTTCTGCTGGCTCCCGGCGGGGTCTGCCACATTACGATTGGGCTGACAGCGTCGAGCACAGCGACGAACGACGGCGCGATCCAGCAGAACTGGCTCGTCGGCACGCGCGACGTGCAGATGACGGCCTACGGACAGGCCGCCGCGCTGTCGCTCTCGGCCCCGGAGATAGACTTTGGCACGCAGTACGCGGGCGGGCTGCGTTCGGCGCGCTATTTGTATCTCTCGAACAACTCGACCGTCTCATACACGCACGCCGCCGTGACACTGCCCGCGACGACTCCCTTCACCGTCAGCGACAGATGTCCCTCGACGCTGGAGCCGCAGACCGTCTGCCAGCTTCAGCTTGCGTACCAGAATGCGAAGACGCCCGCGGCCGATGCGGTGACGCTCTCGCTCGACCAGGGGCTGACGGCATTGGTTACGGGCCGTTCGCTGCCGCAGCCCGCGGCCAACGGCGCGAGCGTGAATCCCAACCTCAGCGTCTCATCCACATCGTTCAACTTCGCCAATGCAGTGGTGGTGACGGGGGTATCGAGCACCACGCAGACACTGACGATTGGGAACACGGGCACGACTGCCTTTGCGCTCTCTCTGGTGCTGTCAGGCGACTTTACGGATACGACCAACTGCGCTGCAACACTGGCTGGCGGCGCATCGTGCAAGGTCGTATTCACCTTTGTGCCGTCGCAGCCGGGCACTCGTCAGGGACTGCTGGCTGTTACGGCGGGCGCGGGGACGACGCCCGCCTACGTTACGCTGTCGGGCGTTGGCACCGGGATTCTGACGCCTGCCAACAACGGCACATTGAACTTCGGCGGCGTCATCGCGGGCGAGCCTTCCGTGCAGTGGTACAAAATTACGCAGTCGTTTACCAGCTTTACGGTAGCGACGGCGTCTACGACGCTTGGCTCGCCCTACACTGCCATCCTTGTTGAAGACACCGGCTACGGTCACGGGCAGCCGCCCAGCAGCGCGTTCACCACCAGTGCGACAGGGACTTGCTACAACTGCTGGGTGGGCGTGCAGTTCACGCCGCCCGTGACTGGGCCGATACCCGGAACGCTCACGCTCACCTCGGCAACCAGCGGCAGTCCATATGTGCTCTCGCTGACCGGCAACGGACTGCCGCTCACCGGACTGCTGCTGACGCCGGTGGTGCAGGACTTCGGCCCCGTGCCGATCAACAGCGCGAGTACGACGGAACTGTTTGCGGTGACGAACCTGGTAGCGGGCGGAAGCTCGATCACGGTGGCAACACCTGCTGTCAGCGGCGACTTCAGCGTCTCGAATGCGGTCAGCGGCGGAGTGTCATGCGGAGGCACGCTGGCCTACACTGCGACCTGCTTCGTTCAGATTGTCTTTGCGCCCTCGGCCGCGGGACCGCGTACGGGAACGCTCAGCGTGCAGGCGGGCAGCTCGAATGCGACAGCAGCGCTCACTGGATATGGGTCGGCCGATCCGGGCCTCGCGCTTACACCCAATGCGCTGGTCTTCAACAATGTTCCCGGCAGCTCGTCCACACAGCAGACGGTTACGCTGGTCAACACTGGCACGACCGCCGAGCAGGTTGGCGCGGTCTCTGCGACGACCACAAGCTCCAGCGCGGCCAGCTTCAACGCAAGCAGTAGTTGCAGCACGCTCAACGCTGGAGCGACCTGCGCGATTACGGTCACGTTCACCCCGGCGACCGCATCGGCGGCTGGGACGCTCACGATTCCCGTCACCAGCACGGTGGGCGGCGCGCCGGTGCTGACCACCTACACAGTGCCGCTGACGGGCGCGTACACCACGGAGGACGAGGGGCTGGAGATTGTCGCCGACGACGCCGAGTACGGGCCGCAGGCGACCGGCTCGATTGGCGTGACGCGGCAGTTCACCATCGACAACCTGACGGCGAAGCAGCTCAGCCTGGCGATTGCTCTGCCGCGCCAGTTTGTGTTGAGCGGAACGCCCTGCGCGGGACTTGCGCCGAATGCAAGCTGCAACTTCTCGGTGGCGTTTCTGCCGCTGGACAACGGCGACCTGACCGGCACACTCTTCGCCACGGGCACTCCCACCGACGGCTCGGCCACGCTGGACGGGCTCAGCTATGTTGAAGGATACGGCGTGGGCGGTGGAACGCTCTCGGTGACGGGGAACATTCTTCCCGGCGAGGGCGAGCTCGTCAACTTCGGCACAGTCCCTTCGGGCCAACCTTCCGCGAAGCAGAACCTGACACTGACGAACAGCTCAACCACGGCGACGCTTACCATCCGCCGCATCACCAGCGAGTGGCCGTTCCTATCGACCACGACCTGCGGCACAACACTTGCGCCCGCCGCGTACTGCACGGTCACGCTCACATATACGCCGATCAACCAGGTGGCAACGGGCTCCAATCCGCCGGTCTCGACCACCGACAACGGCGAACTGGCGATCGAGAGCGACGCCGCATCCAGCCCGGACCCGATCGACCTGACGGGCAGCTCCACTCCGGTCTATGTTTCGTCGCCCTCGAATGCCGCGCCGCTGGCCACAATTACTCCATCGCAGAGTTCCCTTACCTTCGCCAATACCATGGTGGGCAACGTGAGCGCGCCGCAGACGGTGACGCTGGACAACACAGGGACGGCGACGCTCATCATCAACAACATTCTGACGTCGCCCGACTACACGGTGTCGACGAGCAACTGCGCGACGATCGTTCCCGGCGCAAGCTGCACGCTGACCGTGACCTTCACGCCGCAGAGTTCGACGCAGCAGGGACCGGGCAGCGGGATGCGCGTCAGCTCCATCGAGGTCTCCTCCAACGCCAGCACATCGCTGGAGTTCATCTCGGTGGTTGGCACCTCCAGCCCGTCCTCGCTGACCCTCGTGCCAAGCTCGCTCAACTTCGGCAACGTGCTGGTTGGCACTAACTCAACCCAAAGCGTGCAGCTCACCAACACTGGCTCCAGCACGATCACCATGGGCATTCTCTCCGCCACAACCAACCTGAGCGCTGCCGCCGGGGACTACACCGTGGCAGCCGGAAGCTGTCTGCAGCCTGGCCTCACGCTCGCACCCACTACAAGCTGCACCGTACAGGTCGCCTTCGCGCCGACGCAGCCGGGGACGATCGCCGGGACGCTCTCGATCGCAAGCTCCGCCTCGACCCTGCCGCTGGTGGTTGGGCTGACCGGCGCGGGCGTGCAGTCGCACATGCAGATTCTGCCCGCCAGCCTGAGCTTTGGCCCGATTGCGGTGAACTCGCCGTCCAGCCTGTCGCTGACGCTCTTCAACAACGGCACGGCGCCGATCACCGGCGTAGCGCTTTCCGCCACGGGCGACTATGCCGTCACGGTTCCCTGCCCGGTGAGCACGCTGGCGCCGGGAGGAAGCTGCGGGGTCACCGTCACCTTCACACCGACAAAGATTGGCGCGGACAACGGGACGCTTACCGTGACCAGCTCGGATGCGACCTCGCCCGACGCCGTGCCGCTGACCGGCACGGGCTTCGTCAATGGGACGTTCACGCTCTCGGTTGACGGCGGCACAAGTTCAACCGCAACGGTCGCCAGCGGATCGCCCGCGAACTACAACCTGACCGTGACGCCGGGCAACAACTTCAACGGAACGGTGGTGCTCACCTGCACGCCGATTGCAGCGGCCGAGTACGCCACGTGCTCGCTTCTGCCGTCGAGCGTGACGCTCAACGGGGCCGCGCAAAACGCTGTCGCAACGCTGAACACGGTCACCGAGGTGAGTTCCAACTCGCTTCCCGCAGCGCCCGGCGGACGCAGACGCAGCTTCGGCGGGACAGCGCTCTGCCTGCTCTTCCCTGCACTTGTCTTCACCTGGAAGGCGCGCACCTCGCGGCACAAGGCATGGCGGCGGGACGGGCCGATTGTGTGGGCGATCTTCTCGGCCATCCTACTGCTCTCGGCCAGTGGATGCGGCGGCAGCAGCGTCAGCTCCAACCTGCGCCTCTCGCCGGTGGGGACCTACCAGTACCAGGTGACGGCAAGCTCGGTGAGCGGCGCTGTGCAGATTACGCAGACGGTGACGCTGAACCTCACCGTAAAGTAGGTACGGCTGCGGCGGAAGCGCCAAGCGGAATGCGCACCTGCTCGACGATCTCGATGCCGAAGCCCTGTAGCGCGGGGATGTGGGTGGGCGTGTTGGTGAGCAGGCGGATGCGCTGGATGCCGAGGTCGGAGAGGATCTGGCTGCCCAGTCCGATCTGGCGCAGGGTGCGCCGTGCGCGCTGCATGCGCTCCTGGCTCAACTCGCTGGAGCGCGGGTCGCGGTGCGGTTCGCGGTGCAGCACAAGCCGGTTGGGGGCCATTTCGCCAGAGGACGCCATGCCGCTGCGGTCGATACCGAAGCCGCGCGCGCCGTTGTGCAGATAGATCAGCGCGCCCTGACCCGCCTCGGCGATCATACGCAGCGAGTTGTCCAGCAGCGCACGGCAGTCGCAGAGGGTTGCGCCGAAGACTTCGCCGGTAAGGCAGTGAGTGTGGACGCGCACCAGCACCGGATCGTCGCTGGTCTGTGGGTTGCTCTGGCTGTCGATCTGGCCGCCGTAGACCAGCGCGACGTGGGATTCCGTGCCATCCATCTCGCTCTCGTAGGCGATCATGCGGAAGTCGCCGTACTGGGTGGGGAGAATGGACTCGGCGACGCGCTGGATATAACGCTCGTGCTGCAGGCGGTAGCGGATGAGCGAGGCGACGGTGAGCATCTTGAGGCCATGCTCGGCGCAGAAAGAGATGAGGTCGGGAACGCGGGCCATGGTGCCGTCCTCGTTCATGATCTCGCAGATGACGCCGGCCGAGACCAGCCCGGCCATGCGCGCCAGATCGACGGAGGCCTCGGTCTGCCCGGCACGCACCAGCACTCCGCCCTTGCGCGCGCGCAGGGGAAAGACGTGGCCCGGTCGCGCCAGATCGTGGGCGGTAGAGCGGGGGTCGATGACGACGCGGATGGTCTGTGCGCGGTCGGCGGCGGAGATTCCCGTGGTGACGCCCTCGCGGGCCTCGATCGACTCGGTGAACGCGGTGCCGAAGCGCGATGTGTTCTCGCTGGTCATGGGGGCGAGGCGCAGGTAGTCGGCACGCTCCTCGGTGAGGGCGAGGCAGATGAGACCGCGCCCGAATCGCGCCATGAAGTTGATCGCCTCCGGGGTGACGAACTCAGCGGCGAGCGTCAGGTCGCCCTCGTTCTCGCGGTCCTCGTCGTCGGCGACAATGACCATGCGTCCGGCGCGGATCTCTTCGATGGCCTCTTCCACGCTGGCGAACGCGCTCTTCTTCAATCCGTCGGGCATCTCACTCCCTCAGCAGATGCTCCCGGTAGTTTTCCAATAGCTCCCGGCAGCTTGACAAACAAAAACGCCGCCCGTTGAAAGGCGGCGCTTGCCTAATCCTGTATCAGATCTTACAGCATGGACTCGATCTCGAATCCCCAGGCTTCGAGCAGCGCCTCGGGGATGTACTTGGAGTTCTTGTTATGCCTCGCCCACTCACGCAGGCGGGTGGAGCGGATGTACTGGTCGGGGGTCAGTTTGAACTCTTTGACGACCTGTTCGAAGGAGGTTACGGTGGGGACAACCGGGCCGATCGGCTCGGGTTTGCCCCAGTTAGGGTTTCCACGACGCTTTGCCATTTTTCCTGGGTCCTTTGTTCAGTCAGGGCTCATGCCAGCCAAACGCCGCACATCGCGCACGGCATCTGTCACATTACTTTCTAGGTTCATTCTAGGGCATTTAAGGGCAAAAAGCAAGGGAAAACGCCACAAAGCGGAACTGCAACGATGCATCTTCGCGTACTCCGGCGCTCAGTTGACGGGGATTGTCTGAACCAAGACCGTGCCGACGGGCTTGCTATCCAACGTCGCAGGCTGAAAGACGTTGTCCCGTTCCGATTTTGCGGCGCTTTCATCCAGGGTGGCGCTCAGGGGTTTGGCCAGCCACACCTCATCCACACGGCCCGCATCGGTGATCACGTAGATCAGCGTAATTGTGCCCGACAATTTCTCGTCGATCGCCATCTGGTCGAGGCCGGGATTGGTTGCCTTCTTGATGTTCACCGGAGCGGCGAAATTCGTGCTTCCAATATCAATATTGGTCCACTTTGCATCCTGACTTACATGAAAACAATGACAGGGCGGCTGCAACTTGACGTCGACCGGGAAGGGCAGCATGTCCGCTACATATTCGGGCAGGCTTTTCAATGCCGCACCCAGGCTGGGGAAGAAGAGTAGTGCCTGAAGCTGCGGAATCACCACCTCCGGCTTGGCGCCTTGCAGTTCCACCTCAAGCCGCATTGGCAGTGATTCCGTCAGATGGATACTACCGCCGGAGAGAACCAGGCTGCCGAACTTGCCTTCGATCAGGATCTTGCTTCCCTTCTGCCGGACCGTGTCCGGGGTGAATGCACCCAGCCCATGCAAGAGGATGGGGTCCTGAAGGAGTTTGCCATCGACATAGGTAAATTGCGTCACCGAATCCGCCGAGAAGCTGCGCAATCCGAGATGCTTTCCGTGCAGCGCGGTTTCCAAAGCGCCGACGTCTGTCTGGCCAAAAACCGGGCGCGCAAGCAGCGTGGCTGCCGCCAGAATACAGATGCAAATCGACTTTGTTTTCATGCAATCCATCCTATCCCGGCGAGCGGGCCCGCCGTGTGATGTAGAACACAGCATCTCATTTTGCGACTGCCTGCTGGCTGGATGCAAGCTCCAGCCGCACCACGTCATAGGCGACGCCGCTGGTGATTCCACCAGCCGGAACGGTGAGTGTCAGCGTGTTTGCGCCAGCGTGCAGGAGGGATGCGTCGAAGGTCAAGTCCTTTTCGACCCAGGAACCCTCCACGCCGTCGCGGTTGATGGTGGCGTTATAGACCAGTCCATCGATGGAGCCTGCGTCCTTGCCGTTGACCTGGACCGCGATGCTGCGCGCGCTGGCGCCGGCGATGGCCAGGCGCAGGATTCCGTGCTCGCCTGTCGCGGGCTGCTGCGGGAGGCTAAAGTTGACCTTCCACGGCGTGGCGCGTCCCTGTCCGTGGCCGAGCAGGTCGTTGGCCAGCTCGTCGTGCGGCACCTGGTAGATGAACCAGTCCTTGCGGAAGTCGCTCTGGCCGATGGTGAAGTTTACGTCGTTGGGGAAGAGCTTGGCGTACTCGATGTACTCTCCCCAGTGCCAGTGGTCGCCGCCACGCAGAAACTCCGAGGCGGAGCGGTTGGGAATGCCGATCTGCCAGAGCTGACGGCCATAGCGCACGGGGACCCAGACGAGCTTGCCCAGATCGACCTGGCCGCCTGGTCCGACCGTGATGTTGGCCTTGGCGTACTCGCCCAGTACGCCGTCGGCGATGGCGTGCAGTTCGTAGATTCCGGGGCGCACGTTGGGGATGGAGAAGCGTCCGCTGGAGGAGCCACGCGTCCAGAACTCGTAGTGCTTGGCGTCGTTCTGCCATGTCAGCAACTCGGGCGTTCGTCCGCCCGGCTGGCTGGGCTGCGCCGCCGCCGGCGTCTGGTCTGGATAGGCCAGGCCTACGAGAAGATGCGGCAGCATCGCTACGGGAGCCTGAGGATCGCGCAGGAGGAGTTGCCCGCCGACAGTGGCGCGCTGGGCGGCCTTGGGGTAGTCCACGCCGTCGACCCACGCGTAGGGCCACTTGGCGGCTTCGTGTTTGGCCTGCCGCTTGGCATCCGCGAAGTTGGCGGCGGGAGTCGCGCCGGTGGGCACATAGATCAGGATGGGGCCGACCACCTTCGTCCAGTCCTCGCCGGCGGCGATGGGCAGAATTGCGCCGCCGTAGTGCGAGCCGCGCCAGTAGTCGAGCAGCGTGGGATCGCCGCCGTCGCCATCGTCCAGGTGGCCGGTCAACTCGAAGTGGGTCGGTCCGGCGGAGAGGAACTCAACCGAGGGATTGATGAAGTAGATGCCGACGCGCTCCTTGGTGCTGGACCATCCGAAGGCCGGGGTGTCGAACTGGTCGGCGCAGTAATCGTACTTATGTTCGGCGATTCCCTTCTTTACGCCGGTTGTGAGGCGGCGCGCCTCCTTCATGTTGAGATCGGTACCCTTGTCCCAGTCTGCGCCGGTGGGCATGGCCATGTTGCGCTGCGAGTCGATGGAGAGCCAGTCGAATACGCCGCCGTTCAGCTTCATCCCGTAGCGGCTCTCGCCGATCTGGGTGGCTCCGTAGCTGGGCTGGTGGGTGAAGATGGCGTAGGTGTAGATTCCCTTCTCGCCACGCCCGAGGGAGTAGCGGATCTCCATGTCAACCAGGAGACCGGGGCCTCGACCGGCTGCGCCGGGTGCGCCTGCGGCACCTGCCGCGGCACCGGGGCGTGGGGCTGTCGCGGTACCGCGGTTGCGTTGCACTCCAGGAGGCAACTGTACCTGCGCGGCCGTTCGAGCGCCGGCAGGAATCTCACTCTCAGGCGAGACCGAGCTGGGTTCACGGCTGCCGGCGTTCAGGTTCTTGCCGTCCGACCAGCCCTTGATCGAGACCTCGACGCGCTTGCCGCCATTCGTTTTGGGATCGATCGTGACCTTCGATTCCATGCGCGCCGCGCCGTTGGGGTTCTGCTCCCAGTAGCCCGCGTGGTGGCCGGAGACGTATCCCTGCGTCTCCAGGCCGTACACCTTCAGCGAGGTCATGTCTCCGGTTTTCTTGTTGATGGTCGCGGTCAGGTAGCCATTGGAGAGAATGAAGCTTGTGCCGTCGTCGGTGACCGTGACCGGCTGCGATGGGACTGGTGTCTCGGGGTGCAGCCCCAGCGACTGCCGCTGCTGCTGAGCGAACGCCGCAGAAGAGAAGATGGGCAACAGGCAGACCAGCAGCGATGCAGCGAGCCACGCGAGCTGTGACGAACGAACTCCGCGGAGGAAAGCTGTGGGTTTGGCAGAGAGAGCGAATGAAGCGGGGCGGAGCGGCGTCTGAGACATGAAGTGTCCTTTGCTGAGGGAGTACGGCTGTAGTGTTACAGTACGCTTCCCGGTCGCTGGAAGACGCGGAGGATGGACGGGGAGGCTCCAACTTCCCGTGCAGGATTGACGATAGAACAAGCGCGTCAGGGGCGCGGTGCGGGAGAGCGTGAACGTGCGTCCAAAGCTTATCGCGTTGGCGCGGCGCAGGCGAGCACTCGTACGTCATGGGTATCCACCACTGCCGGCAGCGTCCAGACCCAGGCGCGCGGGTCGAACCACACGGCGTCCCAACGCGTGGCGATAAGATCGTCCACTGCCAGCCTGGCGCACTGGTCGCGCGCCTCGGACGCGGAGAGTGCCCCGCCTGAGGCTGACCCTAGCAGTCCTTTGTCCGATAAAGTCCCCGGCGGAGTGTTACCCGGTGAGGCTCCCGGAGAATCGTTTGGCGAAGAGTCTGGCGAAAACAGCCGCGCCACGCCCTGCTCCACTCCCTTGCAGTCGCGCACATCGCCGCCGAAGGCTGCTCCGCAACCCGGCGTTGCGAGCGCCATCTGACGGCCCGCCTGCATCACCTCCGCCAGATAAAAAAACTCTCCGGGCTGCTCGGGGTTGTACTGCACCACAGCGTTCCGAGCAACGCGCGAATGCATCGCATCGAAGCCGAGCCGCAACGCCATCGCGCTCTCCGCCAGCTCACTCACCTCCGGCCGCCCCAACCTCTCCTCCACAGGTAGATAGACGCGCAGCGTGACTACCTGATAGACCGATCCGGCCAGCCCGATCCAGGCCATGGCAAGCATCGCGCCGCGCAGGAATCGTTTGGTCTCGCCCAGCCCTCCCT
>Ga0255356_1000323_pt1 | contig 32814 bp, 32 predicted proteins | sample HBST100metaG_FD_189944 | JGI IMG/M metagenome (GOLD analysis project Ga0255356, IMG submission 189944) | Peat soil microbial communities from Stordalen Mire, Sweden - H.B.S.T100 | ecosystem: Environmental > Terrestrial > Soil > Wetlands > Peat | place: Sweden: Norrbotten County, Stordalen Mire...
AATGTCGGCTGTAGTTTTCGATTCCGGAGCAGAATCCCACTTCCTTGATCATCTCAAGGTCAAACCGTGTCCGTTGCTCGATCCTCTGCGCCTCGATCAGGTCGCCGCGTTGCTTGAAGTAGGCTATGCGCTCCTGAAGCTCCTGCTCAATTGTGACAAGTGCATGTTCCTGCTTTTCAGGCGACGTCACAAAGTGCGATGCGGGAAAGATCGTTAGCTCGTCCTTCGATTGAAGCAATTCGCCGGTCAACGGGTCGACCGTCGTTATTTTCTCGATCTCGTCGCCAAAGAACTCGACACGGATCACGACCTCCTCGTCTGCCGGTTGCAGCTCGAGGACGTCCCCACGGATACGGAACGTCGACCTTGTCAGCACCATGTCGTTGCGGGAAAACTGCATGTCCACCAGTTTGCGCAGCACATCGTCGCGATCCATTTCTTCGCCGCGGCGAAAGGTGAGGATGATCCGGGCATACTCCTCCGGTGCGCCGAGACCGTAGATGCAAGACACGGATGCCACCACGATCACGTCTCGCCGTTCGAGCACAGCTTGCGTTGCCGAGTGCCTCAGGCGGTCGATCTCGTCATTGATGCTGCTGTCCTTCTCGATGAACGTGTCCGTTTGCGGGATATATGCTTCCGGTTGGTAGTAATCGTAATAGGAAACAAAGTACTCGACAGCGTTGTTTGGAAAGAACGTCCGGAACTCGGAGCAGAGCTGCGCCGCAAGGGTCTTGTTGTGCGCCATCACCAGGGTAGGACGCTGCAGGCGTTCGATGGCATGCGCGATCGTAAAAGTCTTCCCCGTTCCAGTCGCCCCGAGCAGCGTCTGAAACCTGTCGCCCCGCCGAATACCTTCTACCAGTTTGTCGATGGCCAGCGGCTGGTCGCCAGCCGGAGTATACGACGATACCACTTGAAATTGAGGCATGTGCTTGCTGCTCCTGTAGCATATCATTATACCCGCATGCGAATAAACGTTCGTAATATCGGTTCATTGGTATCATTCTATGGCGCAGAGATCTACAATGTGCGTGACGATATCGACAAACCCCGGTTTTCGCTCAGGAGATCAGCGGAATGCAGCATCACTTTTCGCATGGCCATTTCAAGCTTGTTCGCGCGAATCTGTACGACCAAACAGACACGCATTCGGAACTGTTGCAGGAGGACGAGTGGCTTTTGCACCCTGCAGCGGGCGACATGAGGCTGCGTGGCAACGCTTTTGCGCTCGAAGACACGCTCGATGGAAGCGGACGCGTCTTCTTGAAACTCGCCCCGCTCCCAGATTCGCGGGCGGTTCAAAGTGCGTGGGACGTCTGTGCGGATCGGGACGGAACGTTTGAGCTCAACACCGGCGATGGCTACTCTTGGCGAGATTGTGCGTACGAAAATGGAAAATGGGGGCGAATAGCGGCCGCACACTCGATTCAGCGCGATATCCGGCCTTACGACCGTGACCACGACGGCCTGTTTCTTACCAACACGTGGGGAGACCGCAACCGCGATGGCCGGCTGAACAGCGAGTTCTTGATCGGTGAGACGGCTGCTGGGGCCCGTTTGGGCGCAGACGTCCTGCAAATCGACGATGGGTGGCAACAGGGCGTTACCGCCAATTCGTCGCTGGCGCGCGGAGCGGGCACTTGGAATGGGTTCTGGGCAACCGACCCCCATTTTTAGGACATAAACAGGCAGCGATTTCCAGACGGTTTGGAGCACCTGTGCAACGAGGCGCGGGCAAGAGGTCTGAGAATTGGGCTGTGGTTTGCCCCGGATTCATCGGACGGTGCGGCGAACTGGGAGCGTGACGCCGGCGTGCTTCTTGGGCTGCATCGCAGCCTCGGTGTCGAGTTCTTCAAGATTGACGCGATGAAAATCGGCTCGCCTCAAAGCGAAGACAACTTTAGAAAGCTGTTCGCCAAAGTGCTCGATGAATCGCGGGGCTCAATAGTGCTCGATCTGGACATTACGGCTGAGCGGCGGTTGGGCTATTTTGGCGCGGTCGAAGCCGGGTTGCTGTTCGTCGAAAACCGATACACCGACTGGCACAATTATTGGCCGCATCAGACATTGAGAACAGCTTGGCAGCTCATGCACTGGATCGACCCAGTGCGGTTGCGGATCGAATGGCTCAACAACGCCCGCAACGAGCAAAAGTATGTGGACGATCCTCTTGCACCGTCGCGGTATGCCAGCGACGCTCTCTTTGCAATCACGATGTTCTGCTCACCGCTGGGATGGTTCGAAAATCAAAACCTGCCCCCTTCGTATTTTGAGAACGCGGCACCTCTGATTGATACGTGGAAACAGCACCGACAGGCGATGCAGAACGGGACTGTCTTGCCTGTGGGCGACACACCGGACGGGAACGCTTGGACGGGCTTCGTTTCGATCGCCGCAGATCACAAGAGCGGTTACGCATTGCTGTTTCGTGAGCTAAACAAGGAAGGCTCGTTCACGCTCAAAATCCCAGGATTGGGCAACGCATCTGGAAACACAGAGATATTGGGCGGCTGCGGCGATGCCAACCTCTCAGGCGGGCACCTCGCCGTGTCGATTCCTAAGACGTTGCACTATGTTTGGATGCGGTTTGCGGTAGCATTGTAACGGCACGTCTGTGATGCCAGGTACCGCCGAGTGCGCGGTTATCGGTGGAGGAAAATGCTGGTATGCTGATGAATGTCGGCGTACTTTTTTGTACATTGTTGTCAGTTCGAAGTAAATCCTGATTGGGGAGGCTGAGAATGAGCTCAGATGTAGAACCAGGGCACGCAATTGAAGCGTATTTGGCCGAGCATAGAACTTTTGCTCCGCCTGAATCCGTTGCTGCTGAGGCCAACTGTGGCGACGCGGCGATTTATGAGCAGGCTGCAAATGATCCCGAGGCGTTTTGGGCGGGTTTCGCGCGCGAGCTTCATTGGTTTAAGCCGTGGGACAAAGTGCTGGACTGGCAATATCCACATGCTCAGTGGTTTGTTGGCGGCAAGACCAATGTTTCGTACAACTGCCTAGACCGTCATCTCACTGGCGCACGACGAAACAAGGCCGCGATCATCTTCGAGGGCGAACCTGGCGATGAACGGGTGCTGACGTACTGGGACCTGCACCGCGAAGTCTGCAAATTCGCGAACGTGCTCAAGGGGCTTGGCGTTTCCAAAGGTGATCGCGTCACGTTGTACTTGCCGATGATCCCTGAGGCGGCTATCGCAATGCTGGCCTGCGCACGCATCGGCGCCCCTCATTCCGTGGTGTTTGGCGGCTTTTCGGCCGAGGCGCTGCGGGAGCGAATCCACGATAGCGCGAGCACTGTGCTCATCACTGCTGACGGCGGGTGGCGACGGGGAAACGCTGTGCGGTTGAAAGCTGCGGCCGACGAGGCGCTTGAAGACTGTCCGACGATAAAAAATGTGGTGGTGGTCAATCGAACCGAGGGCGCCGCACACGTGCCGATGCAGGAAGGCCGAGATCATTGGTGGCACCGATTGATGGAAGGTGCCAGCGCGGTGTGCCCTGCGGAGGAATTGGACAGCGAGGATCTGTTGTACATTCTCTACACATCGGGAAGCACCGGAAAGCCGAAAGGAATTGCGCACACCACTGGCGGCTATCTCACCGGCGTTTACGCCACGAGCAAATGGGTGTTCGACCTGAAAGAGGACGACGTTTACTGGTGTACTGCCGACGTCGGGTGGGTGACCGGCCATTCGTATGTGGTGTACGGGCCGCTGGCAAACGGTGCCACTGTGGTTATGTACGAGGGTGCGCCCGATTTTCCGGCAAAGGACCGTTGGTGGAGTTTGATTGAAAAGTACGGTGTCACAATATTGTACACTGCGCCAACTGCGATCAGAGCCTTCATGAAATGGGGAGTGGAATGGCCCAACAAGCACGATATGTCGAGCTTGCGATTGCTCGGAAGCGTTGGCGAGCCCATTAATCCGGAGGCATGGATCTGGTACCGGGAAGTGATTGGCCACAAAAGGTGCCCAATCGTCGACACTTGGTGGCAAACCGAAACGGGGTCGATCATGATCACTCCTTTGCCGGGGCTTACCACGACGAAGCCAGGCTCGGCCACCCGGCCGTTCCCCGGAATTTCGGCGGACATTGTGGACGAGCATGGTAACAGCGTTGCGCTTGGCGGTGGAGGCTATCTTGTGATCAAGAGGCCATGGCCATCGATGTTGCGGACGCTGTGGGGGGACGATGCCAGATATCAGGAAGTCTATTGGCGGCGATTTGCGGAACAAGGATATTATTTTGCGGGCGATGGCGCCAAGAGGGACCTCGATGGCGACTACTGGCTGCTGGGGCGCGTTGACGATGTGATAAACGTGGCTGGGCATCGGGTTTCAACAATGGAGGTGGAAAGCGCACTGGTAGATCACACTTCTGTTGCCGAAGCCGCAGTCATCGGCAAACTCCATGACATAAAAGGGCAGGCCATCTCTGCGTTTGTTACCGTTAAGGACGGCATTCACATGGACAGCGATCTGCAACAGGAGCTACGAGAGCACGTCGCCCACAAAATCGGGGCAATTTGTCGACCTGACGACATATTCTTTGCCGCAGAGCTGCCGAAAACGCGCAGTGGCAAGATAATGCGGCGGTTGTTGAGAGACATCGCCGAGGGACGCGCATTGGGCGATACGACGACGTTGGCTGATCCGTCTGTGGTATCGACATTGAGGAACCAGTACGAAGAAAGCTGAATCATGTCGGGCAGGACATATGGCCATTTGCCGATGTCCTGCTCCGATCTTAGGCTAGCAGCTAGCCGTCAGCTTGTGCAGTCTGCTTTGTGGACACGTGCAGCGCGTGGATGCCTTTCGGGCCCATCTCCATGTCGAATTCAACCACTTGCCCGGGCTCCAGAGTTTTGTAGCCATCGATGTCAATCACCGAATAGTGTACAAAAACGTCCCGCCCCGGTTCCAACTCGATAAATCCATAACCTTTCAAGTCGCTAAACCACTTAACTGTGCCGGTTCTGCGATCAGGCATATGCAGAGATCCTCCCATATTGTGAGCCATACAACTGCTCATGGTAACTTGATATTTACATGAGAAACAACGGTTCGCTCAGCATGGTTCGCCAAAGGCGAGCACCATTATGACTGGCGGTCCACGCAACGACATTGCTCCGTCCGTGATACAATGAAAGCTATGATCAAATGGAATCGTGTCAGATTAGTGTTATCCATTCTGACAGCAGAAGGCTTTTGGGCAACCATTGCTGAGAGAATTCAAATAGTTGGCAATAAGAGGGGAGCGGACAAGCTTGCGGAGAGTGTTTTCGCACGATGTCGCCACGACTATGCTGGCTCCGTTCATGTCCATTCCACGTACAGCGACGGGATGGAATCGATTGGTGAGATCGCTGTGGCCGCAGCGAAAGCGGGCTTGGATTTTGTCGTCATGGCAGACCACCACTCGCTCGATGCAAGAGAGACGGGGGAAGAGGGATGGCATGGCAAGGTGTTGATGGTCATTGGAACGGAGTTGACCACGGACACGGGGCATTTGCTGACGCTTAATCTCCCGAAAGCCGCTCTTCCTAAGGCGAGTGGAGACGCATTGGACGTAATGCGGCAAATCCAGGACGCCGGCGGTTACGCGTTCATTGCGCTTCCCTGCGACCTGAAGGGATGCTGGAAGGACTTTGATCGGAAAATCCCCGGCATTGGCCTGGAAGTGTTCAACCTCAGCTCGATCGCGAGGACGAAGATAAACATCATATCGTTCTTGCTGGCGTTGGCGCGCTACCGGGGAGCTGATCCTGTAAAGGCGTTCAACATGGTTGCCGCACGTCCAACACGAGAGATCAAGCTGTGGGATCAATTGCAGGACGATGCGGGACGTGCCGGTGAGCCTGTGGTTGTCGGTATCGGTTCGGTCGATGCGCACGCCACCATGCGGATCGCCGGCCAGTCGTTTCCGTATCCCAAGTATGTCGAGGTGTTCGGATCGTTGCGCACCCATGTTCTCTCCAACACTGCGCTTTCGGTGGGTGCTTGCGAACCTGCGGCTGACCTTCAGATCGTTCATGATTGCCTGCGCAACGGCCGCAGTTACACATCCTACGACAACTACGGCGATCCCAAGGGGTTCACGATGGACGTGATCCAAGACGAGCAACATGTAGGTGAAATGGGAGACACAGTCACGTCCCACAACCTGACAGAGCAGCACACTTTTCTGTTTGTTCGTTCTCCCCATGCCAAGTCGATAATCAGGCTGTTCAAGAACGGCGCACCGGTGATCTCTGTCGCCAGCAACGTCCTTGTATACCCGGTAACGTCATTCGGCATTTATCGCGTGGAAGTGTATCGGTTCAAAGTGCGCATTGGCTGCATTTGCTTTGGCTCACAGCCCTGGATCTTCGGCAATCCCGTGCGCATTGTTGCCCGTGGCCGCTCCAACGGCATGCCTGAGACGGCCAACGACGCAGTTCAAACCGATGCCACATAGAGAATAGTCGAATTATTTCATGGTGCGCCGGTAATTACTTAACTGCTTGCTTGACGAAACGGAATACGAAGGTATAATATTTGCCGCACCTCGTGGGGGATTAGCTCAGCTGGGAGAGCGCCTCAATGGCATTGAGGAGGTCGTCAGTTCGATCCTGTCATCCTCCACCACGATCTTACGATCAAATCCCGAGAGCGGCGACGTTCTCGGGATCGTGATCGCCATGTTTTTCCAGCCTTTTGATATCCTCCCGAACCTCAACATCCCTGCATAGATTGCGTGGTGCCCATGGCATGTTAAGGATAATTAACATTCATCGGCGCATGTTGTTGGTACAATGACCTGATAGGATCTGCCAGGCACACTGTTGATTGTCATGGTTATTGTTCTGCACAACTTATTCGGGGAGTGAATCGAGATGGAATGCACGGCGTGTGGATATATAATGGGCCCGCGGGACGAAAGCTGTCCGAGATGTGCCCGGATGCGCAGCGTTTCTGTTAAAGCGGTCACGTCGTCGGCTGAGAATCCTCTGGGCGACGAGCCTGTCGCCGTTATAGACCGAAGCCCGTATCCGATCTACAATCGTCGAACGTGCGCTTATTGCGGTGCTCCTCTTCACGGTATCGCAGTCTACTGCGGCATGTGTGGTTTGAAGAATGGCGAGGACCCTGCCAAATCGTCCAAGCCTTCGTCAGCCTCGTCGGACAGCTCGGGTGCGTTTGCCATCGGCTTTGCGCCTGTAAAGGCGATTGGCTACGGCAGTGTCAGCGGCGAAGTTCGAGTGGACGAGGGCGGGCACGCCAGTGTGCGTGTCCATGCAACCAACAGCACGGGCCACGTGCATATATTGGTCAATCGAAGTTCGCTTGACGAGATCTGCGCGCTGCTTGTGGACGTTCGCAATCGCGCGGACGAGCTAAAACATGATGGCAAGATCAACACGGGCTGGTAATCACTGCCGGCCGCTTCGTTTGTCGGCGCACTACTGCCAAAATTGGTAAGTCGGCATGCCGGTGACAATGCCCCATATGTTGAGCAGGCTTCCGGGAATGAACTGGCCGAGGATAAGGCCATAGAAGAACGGAAGCGCGTTTTGATAGCTTCGCGGTCCCCCGTAGCGTAACATGACGCTTTTGACCAGCCACGCGACGAAGATAGGCATCCAAAGCAGGTTCATTTCCCACGACCCGCTGACGGCGTAGGCCAGCGGATGGAACGGCCACCAGGAAAAGCGAATGCGCATCGCTTGGAGAAACGCCGCGAAAAGAAACCCGCCGCCAATTGCAAGCCCTACCTGTGGAAGCCCCGCTTTGGGTTGCTTGATTTGCGATGAAAGGCGGTCCCAGGCTTCCGGCCCAAGAGTGAACGCCACCTTTGCCATGCCTCCGTAATGGTAGTAGCAATGGAGCATTGCCCAAATGCCGCAGATCATGCCGAACGCCCCGGCGTAGAGCATCACCCAAAACCACTTGCGCAGCTCCCTGCCACCGTTCGTTTGTTCGGCCAGACGAAAGCCTTCCATCTGATGTGGCATTGGGTGCGCTCTGTAAGCCCTGTTGAACCAGAACAGCACGCCGAACACGGTGAGGTTTTGAGGGCCGAGCGCACGTGAGCCCAGCAAATCGGTGAGAACGTAGTTCGGCCCGGTGAAATGGAGGTCATGGACCGGCGTGCCCAGCTCTGCGCGCATTCTTGTAATCGCTATCGCCAGACTGAAGTAGATCAGGAAGAACGCCACTCCAAGCCACGGTGCAAGCCCCATGGCAGTCGTAATTGCCGTTAGGATTGCCAGACCCGCGATTATCCCGAGCACCGAAGCACGGTAGGACATTGGCTCCGCAGAATCGTCCAGGTCGGACGGCCTGCCGAGCACCTTGTTTAGGACGTCCTTGAGGTAATGACGACTGAGAGTGACGCTCGACACCATAAACATGGCATAGGCGCCAAATGCCTGATAGTTTGCGTAGGGCATGAGCGGGTCGGCATCCCAACCCTGTGCCGCCGTCACCACAAACTGCAACTTCCAGAAGATGTAGAAGAACCACGACGAAAAGAGGAAGTCCATTGGCATGAGCACGCCAAGGCCGATGATGAACGGATAGAATGTCATCGGAGTCCATCCAATCGCGTTCCACGGTTTGTCCAACACAAAGAGGCTCAGATCGGTCATGCTCTGTCCGTTGCCGGGGGTGAGAATTGGCGGAATGCTTGGAAAGTAGTAGTTTAGCGAGTTGTTCGTGTCAATCGTCATGGCGATCAGGAAGCCAATCCAAAACAACTTGTTGCGAGTCAGACCAAGGCCGTTGCTGCGCCCGCCCGGCATGCCGTCGGTGATCTCCAGAGGTATCTTTGTGAGAGGATAGGTCAGATGCTCGTGGTCGCTCCACTGCTTTCGAATGATCGAGTTGATGCACTGCATCACAAAGAGCAGAACAGTCATGAACGCCGTCCACACAAGTGTGGGGCCAATCCACGCCTGGAGATGCCGGCGGGTGTAGAGGGTGTCATGCCCGGCCCAGAATCCTCGCACAGCGTTGACGTCCGTAACCATCGCCCATCGGGGAAGATAGCGTTGGAAGAGGGACGCATAGCCGTTTGACGTCGTTGCCTCAGAATATGGCCAGGTAATATGGGGCACCAGAACTTGGGTGAGGTCGACTGCGGCCAGGCACGAGCCAATGCAGAGCATTGAGTACACCAGGAGCAGCTCCCCCTGTGTGAACGCGAAACGCCCTTTGAACAGACGTGCAATGAAGCCGTTGATGCCCGTGAGCACCACGAGGATAAAAATGCAATTGAAGAAGAGCGAGACTGTGGTGGGATGCGCGGAGTCCCGCACACGTTCCATCTGGATCACCCAGTAGGCGTTGACCGGCAGCAGCAAAGTCCCGAGCACCACAGCGCGCAACGTCACCGACGAGCGCATGGCGCGACGGTCTTGCGCGCTGTCCGATTGTACGACGGATAAATCAGGCATCAATATTAGAACCGGCCTGTGCTATAGGTCAATCAGGCCATTTGGCGCAATGCGAACGCTACTGCCAAAACTGGTAAGTTGGCGTACCGGTAACTATGCCCCAGATGTTCAGCAGGCTTCCTGGAATGAACTGTCCCAAGATCAGGCCGTAGAAAAACGGCAGTGCAGCTTGAAAGCTCCGTGGCCCGCCATATCGCAATATGACGCTCTTAATGAGCCAAGCGACGAGAATCGGCATCCAGAGCAGATTCATCTCCCACGAGCCGCTCACGGCATATGCAAGCGGATGAAAGGGCCACCAATGGAAGCGGACGCGCATTGACTGGAGGAACGCCGCGAAAACAAATCCGACAATGATCGCGACCCCGACCTGCGGCAGCGCCGCCTTCGGCTGCTTTATTTGAGACGCCAGCCGATCCCATGCCTCGCCGCCGAACGTCGTCTGCATCTTTGCGAGCCCACCGTAGTGGTAGTAACAATGAAGCATCGCCCAGAACATGCAGATCATGCCAAAGGCACCGGCCCATAGAAGCACCCAGAACCATGCCCTCATCTCTCGCTTTGCGTTGCATTGCTCGGCAAACCGGAATGCCTCCAACTGGTGCGGCATGGGATGAGCACGGTAGGCCCTGTTGAAAAACAGAAACAAGTTGAACACCGCGAGGTTTTGAGGGCCAAGTGTTCGAGCTCCGAGCATGTCCGTCAGCATGTAGGGCGGGCCGGTGAAGTGCAGGTCATGGACGGGTGTGCCGAGTTCCGCGCGCATTCGCGTGATGGCGAGCGCAAGACCAAAATAGATAAGAAAAAACAAGAGCCCCAGCCACGGCGTCATTCCCAAAGCTGCGGAAAAAGCAGTCAACGCCGCCAAGCCGAGCACGATTCCGATAACGGCACTGCGGTAGCTCAGCGGTTCCGTGCTATCGTCAAGCTCAGACGGCCGGCCCAGCACCTTCTTGCCCACCTGTTTAAGGTAATGGCGGCTGAGGTAAATGCTGGAAACCAGGAAGAGGAAGTACGCACCGAAAGCCTGGTAGTTCGCATATGGCATCAGCGGATCGGCGTCCCAGCCCTGCGCGAGGGAAATTACCGACTGCAGCTTCCAAAACAGATAGAAGAACCACGACGAGAACAAGAAGTCCATCGGCATGAGCATTCCAAGTCCGATGACAAAGGGATAGAACGTGATCGGTGTCCAACCGATGGCGGTCCACGGCTTTTCGGTGACAAATTGGCTCATGTCGAGCATGCTTTGGCCGTTTCCAGGGGTGAGGATCGATGGGATGCCGGGGAAGTAGTAGTTTAGGGAGTTGACAAGGTCTATCGACGCCGCAATGCCAAAGCCGAGCCAGAAGACGGGGTTTTTGGTCAAACCTATGCTGTGACCTTTACTGCCCGGCATTGACGCAGTGATCTCCAATGGAATCCTGGTTAGCGGGTAGCTCAGCTTCTCGTGTTCGCTCCACTGTTTTCGGATTACGGAGTTGACGCATTGCATTACAAACAGCAGCAGCGTCATAAACGCAGTCCATATAATTGTCGGCCTGATCCACGCGCGCAGATGTTCGGCCGTGTACAACGTGTCGTTTCCCAGCCAGAACGTGCGAACTGCCTCGTTGTCCGACACCATTGCCCATTTTGGAAGAAATCGCCACATCAGGGGCGCGTAACCGTTGCTTGTTGTCGCTTGCGAGTACGGCCATGTGAGATGCGGCACCAGAATTTGCCCCATGTCGTGCGCCGCCATGCACGAGCCGATGCACAGCATGGAGTAAACCAGCAGCAACTCGCCCTGATAGAGCGCAAATCTTCCTCGTGCGACTTTGGTCAGCAGCCAATTTATCCCGGTCAGCACGACCAAGATAAAGACGCAGTTGAAAAACAACGAGACGGTGGTGGGATGGGCGGAGTACCGCACAATCTCCATCTGTATCACCCAATACGCGTTTATGGGCAATAGAATCGTGCCCAAGAGCACTGAGCGCAGGGTCACGCTTCGGGACGATGGGCTCTCAGATAATTGGTCCGTGTCAGGCGATGCTTGTTCGATGGCTCGTGGTGTAATCATCAATATTTTGTGATTGATATACTTCGACGTTTGCGGCAATTGATCCTTCCGGCGATTCAGGGATGGAAATGCTCTCATTGCATTGAAATAAGTCAGGTGCTATAATGCGTTGTGCTCGGAGTAGAGGGGGATGTCAAGCGAATCAAGGCGCTTCAAGTGGAGGCGAGCCTATGTAAGTGGTACGGAGATCGTCCGTATAGGCCCGACGCTTACGATGCCGACATCGTTGGTGCCGTGATCGCAACAATCCTTAGCCAGCATACGTCCGATATCAATTCGGGCAGAGCATTTTTATCCCTGAAGTCGGCCTATCCGGATGGATGGGACTCGGTTCGCAAGGCGGCGAGCACTGAGCTCGCTGACGTAATCCGATGCGGGGGGCTGGCCCAGATCAAGGCAGAGCGAATAAAACAGGTGCTTGCCGATATTTACGAGCAAACCGGTCGAACCGATCTCGACTTTCTAAAGACGTGGGAATCTCCGGCCAAGATAATCGAGTTCTTGACGGCGTTTCATGGTGTTGGCCCAAAGACCGCAGCATGTGTCGTGCTGTTCAACCTTGGCCTTCCCGCCGTACCAGTCGATACTCATGTCCATCGAGTTGCTCGGCGAATAGGCATGGTTCCGTTCGTGGCGTCGGCCGCGAAGACACAAGACATATTGAGCGCATTGGTACCGGGTGAGCTGGCATATTCGTTTCACGTTCACTTGATCGAGCACGGGCGCAAGACCTGTAAGGCGCGCAACCCTTCATGTGGTGCGTGCCCGGTGTCTCATATGTGCGATGCGTTTGGGGGGCTTATACCAGTTGCAATCTAACGAGCAACTATTGGACGATGGGTACTGTTTCGGTTGTGGGCCGCAGAATCCCATCGGCTTACGACTGAAGTTTGGTTGGGACGAGTCTACGGGAGACTATACGACGACTTACACCGTATTAAGGGAACATCAGGGATGGCAGGGCCGCATTCATGGCGGAATGATGGCTGTGGCTTTTGACGAAGTGCTCTCTCGGGTGGCACTGGTGCAACGAGGTTCCGAATGGGTGACGGCAGAACTAACCGTTCGCCTGCAACGTCCGGTAAGCATAGGTGCCTGCCTGACGTTTCGATCAAGAATCAGGTCGGAAAGATCCCGGCTTATAGTAACCGAAGCTGAGGCATATTTGCCTGACGGCACGGTCGTCGGGCGAGCCGAGTCGAAACTGATGAAAGCGCCTCGCTAAGTGGCGCAAGAAACCGGAGTAAGAAAGATGGAAGAGAAGACACCGCTTACGCCCTTGGAACAAGCAGTTATCGATAGTGGGAAGACCGATGAAGACGATATTGTCGAATCCACTGAACCAGTAGACGCCAGAGAGCCTGTTCTGGTTTTCACTGCAAGCAGCATATCGGAAGCAGAGATCATTCGAGCCATGCTCCTTGATGAAGGCATTGACGCAGAGCTTGGCACGGCCGATGATTCGCAGTTGCTGGGCGAGTCCTTTCTTGGTGCCGCAGGCGGCGCTGCCGTTCTCGTTTCGGCAGGTGACGAGGCCAGAGCGGAAGCTGTGATCGCGGATGCGATGGCGGGCAAACAGAGCGAGGAGCTCGAAAAGAACGATACTTTATGAAAATATGTACAATCATCGCTGCGGTTTCCCTTTGCACATGTCTTGCGACGGCCGTGGCAGCGGACCAACCCAACGGCGCAAAGACCGGCCAGTTTGACGAGATATTGACGATCACCGTGCAAGGGGCGACAGATGCGACGCCTCGCCTGACTGAGAGAACCGTTGCGACGACCCAGTTCAAAGGACTGTCGGTGCGAATCGATACGGTGGACAACAAGTACTACCGCCCTATCGAAATGGTCTCAGACGGTCAGTTTCAATACGTTTACGATCCCAGTGCGCACTCCGCTATCCGGAAGGCTCTCACTATTGCCCCCGACTCCGTGCCGGCTCAACTTAAGAAGAAGGCGGATTCCCTTGTCGCCGGGGCAACAAAGTCTGGATCGGAAACGGTGGACGGGTATCCGTGCGATGTTTATACAACCACTGTGGAAAACGGCACCGTTCAGGTGAAGATGTGGCTGAGCAAAGATCCGCACTTTCCTTACGTGATTAAGTCCCGTGCCGACAACACGGTAATCGGTGCTGTCACCACAACTCAACTTGAAAACATTCGATTGGATCAGAGTATTCCAGACTCCACTTTTGCACTTCCGCACGCGACGCGGATAATTGAGCAAAACGAGGGACAACCTGGAGCTTCCACGCCGTCGAGTGGCGCTAATCAGTAATGTGGAATGTCTGAAAATTAGACTGTCGAAGGAACACGCTATGTCATCTTCTAACCGACACGTACTTGCAATCGTGGCTGTAGCCCTATCGTTGCAATTGTGCTTCTGGCTGGCTGCCAGTCGTCAAGCTTTGGCGCAGAACGACCAGGGAGCGGCGCCGCAGGGGAAGGCCGTCAAACTGCTTAACCCGTTGGACGGTGCCACAGTGAGGGAAAAGGTGCCGATCAAGGTATCGCGAGACGCACTTCCTGCGAATGGCGGCTACGTGTCGGTCTTTGTCGACGGTGTTTTTCTGTCTGCCAACGTGATCCCAGATAGCGGCACGACGGTATTCGAATGGGACACCAAGGGAGATCCCATTCTGGCAACGGACCCATCGCAGGTGACGCCGGTGCCTGACGGCCCACATGCCATAGTTGTTAAGATCTTCGACCATGACAGCAATCTGACCGGCACCGCTACGGCCAACGTACTTGTTGCAAACAAAGTGAAGGCGCTGCCAGATGGGGTGCAGTTGGTCTATCACTTCCCGAAAGATCAAATGCTCACTTTTCGCCGCACCAGCAAGTTGTTGGATGTAACGGACGTCACCAATCCACAAGGCACGTCCCTGCAAGAGAGCTCTGTGAAATTTGAACGGAGCGTGGAAGACGTCACGGATTCGCATGACTTCTTGATCCGAGATCAAATTCTTCCCGGTGGCACCATTTCGATCAGCGGTACGCCATATTCACTTGATTCCCTCTACATGATCAAGTCGAAGTACCAGACTGTTAACAAGTTTGGTGAGCTTGTTCAAAACAACCAGGCATTCACTGCAGGCGATCATTTGGGTTTTGAGGTTTCAGAGTTGCCTAATCGGCGAGTTTCGGCAGGCGATTCTTGGCAGACACATATTCGAATCAGCATTCCGTGGAACACGTCCAAGCCCACGCTGCTGACGGCTACGGGCCTGCTCGAAGGCTTCGAGTGGCAGAACGACTATCCAACCGCAAAGATCGTAGAGACCTATGATGGTCCTGCAACGCTTTATGCGGGGCCCGAGGCCGCAATGATACCGATCACTGCTACCAACGTGCATGTTGCCCGGAACATCTGGTTTGCCTATGGCTCAGGTCGGATCGTTCGGGAAACCACTAGTTTCACGGTGACGGCCTCTGTCACGGCGACACAATACTCCGCGATCTCTGGCGGTGCCACTCAGCCTCAGCCACAGCCAGAGCCTGGTGCTCAACAGAACCCGGCTAATCCAACGTTTAATCCGGTAGTGCCAAACCAATTCGGTCAGGGAACGCAGGCGGAACCTGTTCTGCCACTGAAACTGCGGGAGACGGACGTCACGAACTTGGTTCCCGCATCGGAATAATTTAGTAAGGAAGGCGGGGCCGAACGTATGGTATTTTCGCTAATTCGTAAAGCCCTCGTGGCGGAGTCGGCATCGGATGCCGACTTCGATCGCAAGCTGGACCTCACTGAGCACCTCGCCGAACTGCGTACACGCATCATTCGATCAGCGTGGTACCTCGTGGTCGGCGCTGTGATCATGTACAATTTGTTTCCGTTTGTCTTCAACACGCTGACGCATCCCATTATGGATGAGATGAGGATCGTGGCGCGTCACCTGCCACCAGACCAACGAACGTACGCGTCGACGTTCGTGTTCCACGGCTTTACCGAGCCGTTCTTTATGCGGGTTCAGCTCAGCGCGATAGGCGGCATTATCATCGCAGTGCCGTTTATCACGCTTGAGTTCTGGGGGTTTGTCGTGCCTGCCCTCACTCTTAAAGAGAGGCGTCCTTTTCAAGCCATTGCACCGTTTGCGGTATTGCTCTTTATCGTTGGCGTGTCCCTCGCGTACTATATCATGCCGTTTGCGGTGAAGTGGTTTCTCAGCTATCTCACAGACTTTCAGGGGGCCATTCTGCTTCAGGACCCACAAGACTACATCGTCTTCGTGGTTAAGATGCTCGTAGTGTTTGGGCTCGTGTTCCAGCTCCCGATCATCATGATGGCTTTGGGCAGGTTTGGCATTATACGATCCGCCATGCTGAGCAAGTATTGGCGGCATTGCGTCGTTGCGTTGACGGTCATTGCCATGGTGGTGACGCCATCTAACGACCCCTTCTCAATGTGTGTGATGGCCGTTCCTCTGGTTGGTCTTTTTCTCATCAGCATCGGCCTTGTTCGTCTCGTCGAGCCCAAGCCCAGCTAGAGTGCCTTGGCCAAAAACAGGGCCGTCGGTTGCTGGAAGGCTGTTCCCCATAGTAAATATACCGGTTTTCTCGCCTGCACCTGGAAAAATGGAGTAATTATAGGCTAGTCTGTATAATCAATAACCATCCTCGTTCGTAAGGTGGGCAAAGGTCGTATGGCGGTGTCGATTGGTGTCAGCAAAGTAGATCGCTCGGCGTCAACAGCGGTGGCGTTGCTCTCTTGGGAAAGCATTGCGCTGTTCGTGATCTGCACCGCAGACATGCTCACGACCTTATGGTGGTACGAGCACGGCATGGCGAAGGAAAGCAACCCTTGGCTAGCGTTCTGCCTGGCAAAAGGCGCGGCCTGGTTTTGTATGGCAAAGTGTTTGAACTACGTCCCCGTCATCGTCGTGGCAGCGCACTATCGTTCTCAATTTCCTGATCTCGTCGCCTTTACACTTCGCTTCGTGATCGTGGCTTACCTGTCCATTTACACCGTCTTTGTAGGCGTGCAGTTTTTCGGAAGGTAAACAAAAAGGCACCCGGATAATTCCGGGTGCCTTGAGATAATCGAGAGTGGTGGGGAAGTCAATAGGCCTGCACTTCGTCAGACCCAATGAAGCCCACGCCCACTCCAAGAGACTTCATGAATGCGATTGCGCCGTCGAGTTGTTCGTCCGTGCCGGTCATCTCTAGCATGATGTATCCGCCGACATTGCTCTGCACCTGTGCCCTTCGGATATCGACCGTCACGTCGAACGTTTTTATGGCTTGGGCGAGCACCGCTTGATTCACGCGCTCAATCGGAAACGTCAGGTTTAATTTAAGGTGTTGCATGTCAGAACGAGTTTCGGCAGGCATTGGCGTTTATCCTTGTTGAATCAGTAAACTGCAACTGTCGGATCCACATCATTGGCCCAAGCTATAATTCCGCCCTTTAGGTTTTTAAGCTTTTTGAACCCAGCCTTTTTCATCAATTGAAGCGCTTCGGCGGACCGCTTTCCCGACTTGCAGTGTAGAACAATTTCGTCGGCCGTGTCAAATTGATGAAGCCGTTCGGGAATAGTGCCCAGCGGCACCAAGGTCGCTCGCGGAATTCGGGCAATCGCGTATTCATGTGGCTCACGGACGTCGACAAGAATAAGCGCGGGGTCATCGGCCAGTTTTGCGGCAAGCTCCTTGGCAGATATCTCCTCGCTGGCGTCAAGGGCGACCTCTTCCTCGTTCCCACGGCCAATTCCGCAAAATGCCTGATAATCGATAAGCTCCGTGATTGTTGGATGATCAGAACAGATTGGGCAATCCGGGTTTTTTCGAAGCTTCAGTTCTTTGAACGTCAGTCCCATCGCATTGAACAGCAGGAGACGTCCGATCATCGGCTTGCCGACGCCGAGAATGAGCTTTATCGCCTCTACCGCCTGCAAGCAGCCGATAACGCCGGGCAGTACACCGAACACGCCGCCTTCGGCGCACGATGGAACCAAGCCGGGGGGTGGGGGCTCTGGATAGAGGCACCGATAGCAAGGCCCTTCCTTCGCGTAAAAAACCGTCATTTGGCCTTCAAAGCGGAAAATCGACCCATAGACGTTCGGCTTTCCCAGAAGGACACATGCATCGTTCACAAGGTATCTTGTGGGAAAATTGTCGGTGCCGTCGATGACAAGATCGTAGTCCTTGATGATATCGAGGGCATTGTCGCTCGTTACCATGGTCTCATGCTTTATGAGCTTGACGAAAGGATTGATATCCGTCAACGTGCTCACGGCGCTGTCGAGCTTTGGCTTGCCAACCGAGCTTGTGCGATGCACGATCTGGCGCTGCAAGTTGGTGAAGTCGACTATGTCGAAGTCGACCAGGCCGATTGTTCCGACACCAGCCGCTGCCAGGTACATTGTGATCGGGGAGCCGAGAGCTCCCGTGCCGATGCAAAGCACCTTGGCCGCCTTAAGCCTCTTTTGCCCGTCGAGGGTCACTTCCGGCATAATTAAATGCCGGGAGTATCGCAAAATCTCCTGATTGTTGAGCTTTGTACTGGCTGGACTTGTGGCCAATTTAAAGCTGGTGACGCCGTTGCGTCCGAGTTGTGTAGAGGAATCTGTACCCATGCAACTACCTATATCAAAAAATCAAATGTAGAACATAATGCTGCCGTGCAGCAGCTCGGCCTTTGCCGCTACTCTGTCCTTAAGATCGGCAAACGTCGTTTCGTCCAATTTTGCTGCAATCGCCTCGTCGACCTCATGCCAGAGGTCACGTATGACACGGCAGGCCGGCTTGTCTTCGTCGCAAGGCGGCAGGCTAGACACTATACTGGTTTGCCCGTCCATAAGCCTCACTACCTCTCCCACAGAGATCTGCTCTGGACGACGAAGTAGATAATACCCGCCCGCGACACCGCGTCGGCTGCCAAGGAGCCCGTGGTTGCGCAGCACCACGAGGATTTGTTCAAGGTACTTGACGGGAATGTCGCACACTTGGGCTATGGAGGGTATTTGAGTTAGGTGCGATGCATCGTTGGCGTCGTCTTGTAGCGCGAGATACAACAGCGCTTTCGCGGCGTATTCGCTTCGTGTGGAGATTTTCATTACCTGTATACCGGTCGGGTTAGTAGACAAATGATACCCCTGAATCGCTCCGAAAATCAACGAGCGCCGCATGCTATAATGGCCCCATGAAGTTGACGGTACTGGGATCGGGGACGTCACATGGGGTGCCCATGATCGCTTGCGAATGTGCTGTGTGCATGTCGGAGAATCCGCGAAACAAACGAAATCGCCCCTGCCTGCTCGTAACCACAGATGACGACCAGAACATACTCATTGACACGCCACCGGAACTGCGCCTGGCCGCCACGCGATTTCACGTGAACCGAGTTCACAGCGTTCTTTTGACGCACTCGCACGCGGATCACATCTTTGGTATGGACGATCTGAGGGCATTTAACTACAGGCAGTCCGCACCCATTCCTGTGTACGGGGAAAAGCACACGCTTGCGGACGTTCGCAGGGTTTTCAGCTACTGTTTCGAGCAAACCCAGCAGGGAGGGGGGAAGCCGCAAATAGAGCTTGTGCCCATTTTCCCAGGCAACGAGTATGTGGTGTCGGGGCTCAAGGTGACGCCATTGAAAGTCCTCCACGGGACACTGCCAGTTACCGCCTATCTGTTAGGCGAGCATGTCGCTTACGTTACCGACGTCAGCGAAATACCAAATGCCACGTTTGACCGCCTTCGCGGGAAGGACGTTCTCTTCTTGGATGCAGTGAGGAGAAAGCCCCATTCCACTCATTTCCATCTTGACGCGGCTCTTGCTGTCATTGACGAACTGCGACCAAAACAGACGTACCTCGTTCATCTGTCACACGACTATGATCACGATAAGACTAACATGGAGCTGCCGGCAGGTGTGGAGCTGGCTTGGGACGGGATGACGGTGGACGTGTAGCTACATGCTCGCAGGCACGGACTTGAACGTAATCGTCGAGTCTGGATCGGAATCCAACAGGGCGACATACGAGCGGTGCGTCTCTGTGTGTATGACGGTCGCTCCGGCAGAGTCGATTCGGGCGAGAAGAGCCTCAGGTGCAGGCGCGTCACTTGCGTCTTGAACAGCCACAAGCTGAGGCCCTGCCAAATAGAGGAGTTCCGGGGAAGCTGTGCGGTCGTCCGTAGGTCTGGCTGTCACCAGCATGTCGCATGAAACAGGAGAATGTTGGGCGACGATGTAGTCCTCGTCAGTTCCAGACAAGCCGCCGTCATAAAGAAGCGTCTCGGCACCAAAATCGACCTTTACTGCCATTGCCGCGTAGTATTGCCCTTCGCGTGGACGGATCGGTTTGAGAAAGGCGACGTGGGCTGGTACCGATCCCAAGATCCTAGCTTGGGATTTTGCCGCATAGTCCGACCATTCGACAGCGGGCTCACCTGTTTTCTTAATTGCTGCAATAAGGGATCTTGCGGATTCGCCTCCTTGTGCCAAAAATGTCTGAATATCGGTTGGGAGGATGACAGGGCCTTTCAGACGAATTTGCGGAATCAGGTCCGCCGCGCCGCCAATGCTCCGAATATCGGTACTGGTGACGATCATAAGATCAACTTGCCTGCCAAGGCGCTGTGAAATGGCGCTTGCCACCACGGCGGCAGCGGATTTGTCGGGGCCAGTGTCGATGACCGCAGTCTGCCCCCCTGGGTTTTCGATTACCGCAGCGTCGCCATCCCCCACGTCCAGCACTTGGACAAGCAAATGAGGAGGGACGACCTCTTGTTGCGGCGAGCTGATGAGATGGCGGATGACTGCGCCCGAGAAAAACGCAAACGCCCCAGCCGTGACAAACATGAGGAAGACGATCGCTCGCGTGGGAAACGACTCTACGCGAGGATGGCGTGACGTATTTTGCTGATAGGTGGAATGATTGGTCACGATTGGCTTCGCGGGCGACGCCTGGCTGCGGCCGCTTCTTTGGCCTGCGCGGAATATGGCGGTTCGCAAGTATCATTATACTACGCTTGAAAAGGGGCATCTAATGTGAGCAATTCTTTGCGGCCGCCGGGTATATGACGATTGACGCTCAAATACGGGTAAAATATGGTGTTTTGCTATGGTTACCGGATAGTAAGTGCCGGCCTCGATTAGGAATATTTAGCTTTTGAAACGAATTGGGCTGGTACAGCTTGGCTGTCCGAAGAACCAGGTGGACGGCGAAGAGATGCTCGGCGAGTTGCTTCGCGCGAGCAATGGCGACTGTACGTTCGTGTCGCGGCAGCAGGACGCGGATGTCCTGATTGTCAACACATGCGCCTTTATCCAGAGCGCCAAAGAGGAAAGCATTGACGCCATCCTTCACGCTGTCGACCTAAAAAACCGGGGCAAGGTGGGCAAAGTGGTAGTTACTGGCTGCCTTGCTCAGCGCTATTCCGATGAGCTCATAAAGCAAATCCCCGAAGTCGATGCATTTCTCGGGATAGAATCTGCCGAGGACGTGCCGAATGTTGTGTTTGGACTGACGCCCAGTGCCAAAAACCTCGTCAATTTGCCGGCGGAACGGTTTCCCCTTGTGCCTCCTCGACGGGCGGCAATGGGTGTGTCCCCGTGGACGGCCTACCTCAAGCTCTCCGAGGGATGTGACCATGCATGCTCGTTCTGCTCGATTCCGTCTATTCGTGGTCGGCATCGATCAAAGCCAATGGAACGCGTCGTGGCCGAAGCGCGGTCGCTTGCAGGGCGCGGCGTTAAGGAACTGATCCTGATTGCGCAGGACACTACGGCATATGGAATAGACATCTATAGGAAGATGGCGCTTCCCAGCTTGCTGGAGCAGCTCAACGACGTGAGCGGCATCGAATGGATCCGATTGCTGTACTGCTATCCAACAATGGTCACTTCCTCATTGGTGGATGCGTTCTGCCATCTTGGCAAGGTGATTCCCTATATCGACATGCCATTGCAGCATGCGGATGACGCGATGCTGACGCTGATGCGGCGTGGGGGAGGGGAGGCCAGGTACAGGAGGCTCTTTGCCGAACTGCGCGACCGCATGCCCAGTATTTGCTTGCGCACCACTTTTATTGTTGGGTTTCCCGGCGAAACGGACGCTCATTTTGAGACGCTGTGCCAATTCACGCGAGACATGCGATTTGACCGCGTGGGAGTGTTTGCATATTCGCGTGAAGAGGGAACGCCGTCGCACGATATGCCGGACCAGGTTCCGCGCCATGTTGCCACCGATCGCCGTGATCGATTGATGCAACTGCAACAGGAGATAAGCCACCAGGCGGGGCTGGCGCAGGTTGGCAGGGATTTGGATGTGATCGTTGAAAAGTCCGGTGGCTTGTCGGCCGTGGGCCGGAGCTATCGAGAGGCGCCTGAGATTGACGGCGTTGTTCGTTTACATGACGTCAGGTCAAAACCCGGCGAGATTGCACGCGTCACGGTAACGGGCGCGGACGTTTATGATCTCTTTGCTGAGCCGGCTCGCTCTGCTGACACTGGCATTACGCCGGAACTTGCAGGCGTACGGTGATCAGGATTTTCGATATCGTTTTGGAGGAAGCATTTGGCAACGAAGACTATTGCGAAAGCTAGAGTGCAGGCTACTGATGTTGTGGCTGTGAGCGTTCCTGAAACGCCGGTCGCGGCGGACCTGCTGGTCACATTGATACATCGCTCGATCTCGCGAAGTTCCGAGCCTGCGAAGGTTGCAGACATTGTGCGGGGCATCGATATCGATGTTGTGACGCTTGGCCTGGTCCGTTGGGCTCTAGGGCACAATCCGGGTCGATTCGTGGCAATTGACCGCAGGTGGGACACCACGTCGCGCTACCTTGACCGGCAAAAACCGATGCTGGCCTTGTTGGACGAGATCGCTGCTCGATATGCCGCACCGATGTCGGCAGACCAAGCCGGAAAAGATCTCGCCGCCGTTTTAGGGCGTCAGCCGGACGCAATGAGGGAGATTGCAGCGCATCTTTTAAGCGGGAGCGATCACTTTGCAGCATTTGACGACGGTACAGGGACGAAGGTCTATGTGCCATCGTCTTGGATGCTCGATCTGGCTGACGAGTATCTTACCGAAGCCGACGTCCTCTTCTACAACTATTTGCCGGCGAATGCTCTAGAGCAGTTTGCAAAGTTGAAGCTCGACTGGTCCGATCCCGTTGCCGCAGCGAGTGCCGCGATTTCGGCGGTCAAGACAAATGGTGTTCCGGTCGTGGACAGCCGCTTGCTCCAAGCCCTTGCCTGGTCGCATCTGGGCCTTGACTATGACGGCATCGCTCTATTTGCCGCATGGTCCAATTCGAACCAGATGACTCTGTTGCCCGACCATCGATGGACCAATGCAGCGGGATTTCAAGCCATTTGTACCATATGGCGCGCGGAAACCGACAGAATTGCGCTTGAGCCGGCCATGTTTGAAGAGGGTGGCACGGAGCCGGTGCCCTTGGTGGTAGCAGATGCGGACTTGCTTGAAATGGCCCGGATCGTTTCGGACGATGTGGATGTGCCGGTAAGTGCGGAGCTGGTTTTGCAGGATGTGTACGAAATTGGGCGCGGGGATCGCACGTTTTCCACCGATTTGGCCACAGTGACAGCAGCGCTGCACGCTCACCCAGAATCGTTTATGTGGGTGGGCTATGATCGTTTCCGTGTCCCTGGCTCGCTTCCGCCGTATATCGGCCAAGTGCCGGAGAGCCTGCTCTTCCCTGCGGTGCCGCTGATAGAAACGCCAGAAGGCGATCTCCTCGATCAAATGTTGGATGACGAGGGATTCGAGCGGGGGCTTGAGAAGGAAGTTCTTTCGCCGCTGGCTCAAGACGTGGGCGACCAAGAGGCGGCGGATATCACGACATGGCCGGAGGGCCATGATGCCGACGCGAAGCGGCTGCGCCTCGTCCTCAAGCAACACCACAAAGAAATTGGGACGTTCCCTTTGTGCCAGATACCGCCAGGCTTTATCTCGCGTGAGCCTGAAATAGTCGAACTGACGCTTATCGATCAAGCTGGAACAGCGCGCCAGGTGTATGTGGACTATGAGACGCAATTGATTTATGGCATCGGGCTCTTCGACATCTATGCTGGCATCGCCGCCGACTCTGGTGCCGTGCTCTATATGGAGAAGACGCTCACGGCTGGGGAATTTTTGTTCATAAACGAGAACGAGACCGATCCGGACGTCTATGTTGCCCCAGAGCGTGCCGAACAGCTTGTCAGCCTCACGGCGGAGCTCGAGGTCGGTCCCACGAAAGCAACATACGATATAGTTCGCTACGTGCTCGAGCACAGCAATCAGGCAATGTCCTATTTGGCGCTGCTAACCGAAGTCAACATGGTGCGCCGTGTTTCTCGCAGGCAGTTGGCGTCAATATTAAGCGCATGGACAGGATTTGTTCATCGGGCAGGATTATGGAGCTTCGATGCGAAAAAGGCGTCACAGGGCTTCAATAAATCCAAGCGCAAATACATGAGGTAAAACATGACAACCCGACAGATTAGGTTGGACTTTCCGATTGACCGTCTTTACGAGCCAATCTTTACTCGACTGGTCAAGGAGTTTGACGTGGCACCGAACCTTCTGAGCGCTGATATCGACTCTCAGAAGGGTGGGTGGCTTATACTGGAGATTCAAGGAGACGACGGCAAAATGGATCTCGCCCTCGATTGGGTGAGAAGTCGCGGCATTTCGATTGAAGCTATCCAAAGCTAGTTGTTTGTAACGAACGACCTCGTTAGCTGGAGGGCATACAATTGACAGAAGAGATTCGGATGGCCGTTATAGGCGCTGGTGGCATGGGCCGAGCGCATATAGACCGTCTCGTGAAAATGAACGATGTCAAGATCGTGGCGATCTGCGACATCAGCGAAAACAGTCTTGAAAAGGTTCGCAACCAGTTTCCGACACAGATCGGCGACTATAAGACTTACGACGATTATCGGAACCTGCTCGATAAGGAGCGCCCGGATGCTGTGCTGATAGCGACACCCCATACGCTTCACTACCAAATGGCGGCTGACAGCTTGGATGCCGGGGCAAACGTGCTTATCGAAAAGCCAATGGTCAACCGTGTTGTTGACGCGAAGGCTCTGCTGAAAAAGCTCGAACATACCGACAAGAAGGTGGCGCTCGCTTACCAGCGCCACACGCAGTCCGAGTTCAAGTACATTCGGGACAAGATCGCATCTGGGGACTTTGGCCCGGTGCAGTTTGTGAACGTCTTGCAGCAACAGGGATGGAAGAAGGGGACCAAGGGTAGCTGGCGCCAAGATCCGGTGCTCTCGGGCGGCGGGCAGATAAACGACAGCGGCTCGCACCTGCTGGACATCCTTTTGTGGACAACGGGCCTCGCGCCCAACAGAGTTTCTGCATTCATGGATAACAAAGGAACTTCCGTGGACATTAACTCGGCTGTCACCGTTGAGTTCGTTGGCGGGGCATTGGGCACTATAAGTGTGGTCGGGGACGCGGCGGGCTGGTACGAGGACATAACCATCTGGTGTGAAAACGGCACCTTTTATGTGCGAAATGCCGCTGCGTTTCAGGTTCAGGGAACTGACGGACAGCGGATAACTCCCGATCTTTCGGAGTTGCCGCCCGGTTCTGACGTCGACACAAACTTCATTAGGGCGATTCAGGGCAAAGAAGAGATTGCCGCACCGCCAATCTGTGGGCTGAGAACAATCGAGCTCACAGAGGCCGCATGGGAGTCCGCTGCGGCCGGCGGAGCACTTACAAACGTGAAGCGATCAGATATTTAGCGCAAAGCACGATTGACGGGCCGCCATTGCATCATGCGGGCGGCCCGTTTTTGTCATTCTTCCTCTAGGCTTCTGAGTATTGCCGTGGCGTATTCCAAGGACGCGGTGAACGTTTGCAGCACGGTGTCGATCTGCTCTTGCGTGATGACCAACGGGGGCTCGAAGCGGATCACATTGGGATTGTTGAGCGTGTACGCGGCGATTACGCCGTTGTGGACCATAGAGCCGATCGCCAGCTTTGCCACGTCGTCGCTGGCAAACTCGACACCGATCATCAGACCAAGTCCACGCGCCTCCACAAGCAGGGCAGGGTATTGTTGGCAGACAGACTGCAACTTTTCGAGAAAGTACTTGCCATTCGCCGCCGACTTTTCCACGAGACCGTCAGAAAGCGTCACTTCGATTGCCGCAAGACCGGCAACGCAAGCTAGCTCGGACCCACCAAACGTCGACGTGTGTATGAAGGGGTTGACGCGAAACACCTTGTCCCAGATATCGGGCGTGGCCATGCACGCGCCGGCAGGGACGACGCCGCCGCCCAATGCCTTGGCTAGCGTCATGATGTCTGGCGCAACATTCCAGTGCTCGACGCCGAACATTTTGCCGGTCCTGCCAAGCCCTGTTTGCACTTCGTCCACTATCAGAAGCGCTCCGTGCTGTGTGCAAAGCTCTCTGAGCGCCGGCAGGTAATCCGGGTGGGGAAGGCGTATTCCGCCCTCGCCTTGAACTGGCTCGACAATAACGGCAGCGGTCTTTGGAGAGATTGCAGATGCGGCCGCATCAATGTCGTTCCACGGGACGTTCACAAACCCCGGAATCAAGGGCTTGAACGGTATCTTGTACTGCTCGCGCCCTGTGGCCGTGAGAGCGCCCATTGTCTTTCCATGGAACGCACCGATCGTGGCAACCACGTCTGTTCGGCCAGTCGCCATACGGGCTATCTTGAGAGCCGCTTCGACTGCTTCCGTGCCCGAGTTGCACATGAACGTGTACTGCAGGTCCCCGGGGGCAATCTCTGCCAGCTTTTCCGCGAGATCGGCAAGCGGCTTATTGAGAAATGTCTTTGATGCGAGAGGCATCAAGTCTAATTGGCGCTTCACCGCTTCAATTACGGCAGGATGCCGATGTCCAAGTGAAAAGACGCCGTAGCCTCCAAGGCAGTCGATGTAGTTGTTGCCCTCAATGTCGGTGACGATACATCCAGATGCTTGGGACTCAACGTGATCAAAGCCGCCTATTTTCAGAAGGGCGACTTGAGTGGGGTTAACGTAGCGAGAATACTTGTCAATCACATCCTGCGTGATCTGGTCGGATGTGAGGTGTTTTGCTGATTGCATGAAGTGATGATATTCCAATGGGGACAATGCTGTCAACGCGACAAGAAATAACTTGCGGCCATTGTGTTGACGCCAACGTGCCAGAGCCCGCACATGCCGGTGATGCAGGCACTGTAATTGGTATGGTGCGAAACGGATCGAGCCAGTCTCGGCCCGGGGGCAAAAGCGCTCATGCTGAGCCTAAGCTCAGCCTACCGTGGCGTCGGGAAGATCTTGGTAGACGTAAGTGATGTCACCAGAAATGACGCGCTCGCCGTTAACCTTGGCCTCCGCGCGGACGTTGACAACGGGGCCTTTGCTCCACAATCTCGTAGCTTCCGTGATCAGCGTATCGCCGTATTGTATCCGCGTTTCGAACTGAACGTTGTCGAGGGCAGCCAAGAACGCGTACTTTCCTTCGCGCCGGGGGATGGTAAGGCCCGCCGCCTGTACCATCGACTCGATGACCAATGGTTCGGGCGGTGCGTTCAACTCCAGGCAAGAGACGCCAAACGTCGTTTCTCCAGCGGAAAAGTTCTTTAGGGCAACGACGTGCTCCCCAGGCTCCAAGCTCAATATTCGGTCAATAAGAAGAACGGGATATCTGAGTGGGTTGACTCGTTTGACAAATTCAATATTCAGTGGTGAATCCGACATTTCTACACTTGGCGGACATTAGCGTCAATCGTTGCTTCGCCGCAGCTACTTGATTGTACCTATTTCTACCGTGTGAACATAGTCATAGGCGTTCCAGGACGTGCTACCTACCAAAATAGTGGCACCAGATTGCAATGTGTCATCCATGGCAGTGTCCACAATTACCTTGGCGAAGTCCGAAGGTGTCGGTAGAGTGCCGACTTCGTTCCGCCGTGCCTCGGTAAGCCCTGGATATTCTCGTTCCATTAATCTTGCGTTAATGGTTCCTTCGATAATGTCGCCGGAAACTACGGCGAGCCTTACTCCAGATCGTGAGATGGACGGCTCCATGGCTTGCAGTGTTTTTTCGGCTTTGTTCTTCGTGCTGGCCACGCGATCATAGCCTTTCATGACGGGCCTGACACCATAAAAATGGGACGGGTGGCTGGTCACGTAGACAATTGACGATCCAGACGGCATGGACGCAAGCAAGGCATTCACAAGGCGCACATTCGCCGCAACGTTCAGCTTGTAGGCATGATCTTCCGGGGCGTCGCGTTCCAAGCCGCCTGCCGCGTTGAGAATGAGATAGCAGAGTGGTGACGTGAGGCTTGAAGCATATTTTATAACGCGGTCAATGTCGTCATCGACGGTGAGATCGGCCTGAACCGCGCCGCACACGCCGCCCGCTGCTTCAATCGACTTCACGACTTCCGCAGCGCGAGACGCCTTGTTACGGTACGTGATTACCGTGTCGGTGTTTCGGCGCGCAAACTCGCGGGCAATTTCAGCACCTATTCCCCGAGAGCCGCCGGTGATCAACGCAACTTTCCGATTGTTAGGATTGTCTTCCAAAAAGTGCTATTTCTCCTCGTATCTGCCAAGTACGATAGTGGCGTTGTGCCCGCCAAATCCAAATGAATTGGATATGGCATAGGAGACCTGGCGGTGCTTCGCAACAAGCGGGACATAGTCAAGATCGCAGCCATCGTCTGGATTGTGCAAATTGATGGTTGGTGGCAGAACACCTTCGCACATGGCCATTAGTGTGCAAATCGCCTCAACCGCGCCGGCTGCGCCGATCATGTGGCCGGTCATCGACTTTGTGGCGGAAATGGAAAGATTGTACGCATGATCGCCGAACACTCTCTTAATTGCGTCGTTTTCGGCTGCATCGCCCGCTGGCGTGCTCGTCGCATGCGGATTTATATATTCGATGGCCGTGCAGTCAAGGCCCGAGCTTCGGATGGCGTTACTGATCGACAGCGCTGCTCCCGTGCCCCCGGGCGACGGATGAACCATGTCGTATGCATCGTTGCTCGCGCCGTATCCTACAATGCTGCCATAAATGCGCGCCCCTCGGCCCAAGGCGTGTTCCAGGCTTTCCAATACGAGCATTCCAGCGCCTTCGGCTGGCACAAAGCCGTCGCGATCTCGATCAAAAGGGCGGGATGCCGCAGTAGGATCGTCGTTTCGGCGCGTAATGCCGCGCATATTAGAGAAGGACGCTACTGAGATGGGATTTAGCGCAGCTTCTGTGCCACCAGCGAAAGCGATGTCAATTTCGCCCCTCTTGATTGCAGTGTAGGCATCGCCAATAGAGTGCGTTGACGAGGCACAGGCGGCGATGCATGCCTCAGACGGCCCTTGTGCGCCAACCAAACGTGCGATGAACCCAGCAGCCATATTTGGAAGCATGGCCTGCATCATGAAAGGGCTGACCTTGCCCATGCCGCGTTGGTAGATCGTGCGGTATCCCTCGATCATTGTGTTCATGCCGCCGACGCCGGTGCCGACATAGACGCCAACGCGTTCTGCGTTGTTGGCATTCACCGTAATCCCAGAGTCTTCGCGCGCCATTAACGTTGCAGCCACGGCAAAATGCACAAACCTATCGGTGTGACGGGCTTGCTTGCGATCAAGGTAGTCTTCGGGACTGAAGTTATCGACGGGAGAAACAACGTGCGATGCAATGTCTTTGCTATCGAACAAGTCGTTTGTCCGTGCGCCGGATTTTCCGGCTACCAGACCGTCCCAAAAATTCCTTGTGCCGATCCCTATCGGCGTTACGACACCCATTCCCGTGACAACCACGCGTCTTGACCGTGGATCGGTCGTCATGCAGTCATTCCCCCATCAACAACGAAAGTCTGCCCCGTAATGAAATCAGCGCGAGGCGTGGCCAGAAACGCTATAACGCCGCTAATATCGTCAGGTTGCCCAGCTCGTCCGGCTGGTATTCCGCCAAGTAATCTCGACAATTGCTCGCGGGTCAGATCCGACGTCAGCTTCGTGCTCACAAATCCTGGCGCTACGGCGTTCACCTGGATATTATGTGCAGCCAATTCAATTGCCAACGACCTGGTAAGGCCGATTATTGCCGCCTTGGACGCAGAATAATTTGCTTGACCGGGGCTGCCGATCAACCCTGCGACACTTGTCACGTTGATGATCTTCCCATGACCCGCCGGAACCATAAATCGCGCCGCAGCACGCGACATGTTAAGCGTGCCCCTGAAATTTGTATCAATAACGTCGCTCCATGCCGTTTCCGACATTCGCATCACAAGTGCGTCGCTTCGCGCACCTGCATTGTTGACCAGGACGTCGAGCGATCCGTATTCTTCAACAGCGGCTTTAGCGGCCTTTTCGCAGCTTTCCGTGTTGCGAATATTCGCCTTCACCACTGTCGCTTGTCCGCCGGCATCTCGAATACGCTGGGCAGTGTCATTTGCGGCCTCGACGGATGAACGGATGACGATCACAATCGAAGCGCCCAGAGATGCCAAGTCTTCGGCAACTGCTCTGCCGATACCTGTGCCCGCACCTGTGACCAGTGCTGTCTTTCCGACGAGGGATAGATTTCTCAAGACGTTGTGTCCAAACTCGACGCGCCCGGAAACGAAGGCGCGCCAAACCCGAAATTACTTCCAACACCGGTAAACTTGAAGAGTCCAGAGGTGACGGGACCTGCGCGTCTTAAAATCCAAGATGCCTTCGCGCTGAAGCCTGAACATTGTGTCCATGTTTTGGACAAATTCCTTGGGAAACGGCACATCCACTTCCTCAAGCAATTCGACGTTGCCGCTGAACGCGTCATTGGCGGCCGACAATGTCCTGGCAACGTTGGAAATTGATCCTGTTGCGAAGTACAGCACGCCGTGCGGGCTCAAATGGCTAGGGGCATCCCGCAACATCGGCACGATCATGTCCGCACCGTCCTGCCCGCCTGTCGGTATTGACGGCGGGTACCACGGAGAAATTCGAGCTATTTCGTCGGCTACTCCAGAGACGTCATTGACAATCGCGTCAAATTGCCTGTCCTCGACCGATGCGAACAGGTTGCTGCAAATGACGGTAACTCTGTCGGCAACACCGTTTAATTCAGCGTTGATACCCGCCAGCCTACAGGCCTCGGGCATAATATCGGCTGCAGTTACGGCGGATGCACCCTGGAGAGCGGCGACGATTGCGATTGCGCCGACTCCACAGCCCAAGTCCAAAACGGTGCCGTTCACCGGCACGACCGCGTTCTTCGCGAGCAGCTTTGTCGTTAGGGTGGGTGAGAACGTCTCTGGGCTGGTCTTGATTTTTATATCGTATCCACTTAAGTTGACTATTTCATAGTCTGGCGGCGTCGCGCACATTCTGGCCTCCGGCTAATAATAACAAACACGGCGACTGGAGTCGCCTTGCCCATAGGGCTTTATTTGTTTTTGGTTGTAATTTGAGCGTCACAGGGCTTGATACAAGTGTTCGGAGCCTATTCGCAGACCATGATTCCTGGGGAATCATCGAGGGAACTACCACTGAATTTGTACCATTATGACAGCGAAAACTCAATTAGCGACATCCGAACATTTTTTGCAGTTGAACGAGGTCAACGTGAACGTTGCTTCACGGCATCTGAGAGCTTGTTCCATCGGGGATCAAAACCATATTTGCGCATCTCGGCCCATGATCGGTCATAGGACCAGCCTTGCTGAGTTTCTCGCCAGATCCCGATCATGCATCCCGTGCGGTCTGCCCCATGCTGACAGTGAACAAACACAGCCTGCGCCGGCGCAAGCTTTAGCGTTGCAATAAACGTTGCTACTTGCTTCGTTGTTGGCGGATCGGCTCCCATTGGGAGGTTTATCCAATTAAAGCCTAGGTGTTGCGCCTCAGTTTTCTCTTGTTTGACCAGTTTGGGAGAGATTCTCAGATCAATGATGGTTCTTACACCCATTGCCTTCAGATTTTGCAATCCTACTACCGTCGGAGCGCCTCCGCGATAGATGCCAGGTGATACTGTCGCGAAGTTGGGAAGGTTGCCACTCTCATCTTTTAAGGGGGCAGCCATTAACGGAAGCAGGCAGGAAGCAACGAATAAACTAGCGGCGCACCATGTTGCGGCCGCGCGGATGTAATTTCTCACGTTAACCATTGTACCGCACAGTTGTATGCCATAGCGAAGGCGATGCAACTCTTCGAGCGATACGGAAGCATGTGATATCAAATCCTTGACAATGGCATGTCGCCCCGGTATAATCTGTGCTCGCGGGTGGCTTTGCCAATATGGGTCGGTGTCCGAGTGGTTAAAGGAGGCGGTCTGTAAAATCGTCGGCGAAAGCCTACGCAGGTTCGAAACCTGCCCGGCCCACCACTTGTTTAACGCCGGGATCAACATTTAAATTATGTTGGTCCCGGCGTTTTTAATGCCAGTTTCGCAGTGGGTAAATTGCCTGCGAGCATTAGCAGCTTAAGCTCGTCTGTTTCTTTCCAATGTCCACAAGCCTGGCGTCTTCAAGCCCCGCCTAGGAGTACTTCGTTTCCGTTTGCGCTACAAATGCCATGGCCTCTGCGACGAGCAGCGATATTTCGTCCGTAAGGCGGACGTTGCTGTCCTGCCAAGTCGAGGTGCCTGCCGCATCAGGTTGGGATGCGTGCGTGCTTATGTCCGGCGCGGGCGCCACAATTGAGGGGCGCGCGATACGGATCGTTGTCTTGCCTCGTTTTTTTGCTTGATGGGAGTTCATTATGCTCGCTTGTCCAATCTTAACCTTGGTCGCGCGAGTTCAGCTCCTCCGTACCAAAGCGGTTCGAACTGTGCCTGCACGGTGAACGTCAGGTTGTTGGAACGCCAACCGTTTTCGTTGAGCTGATGTGACAGCCCAAAGGCCTCGCGTCGGAACAGCCGTGCTGTTGCGGGCCTCTCGGCCCGCATGGTGCAAACGATGTTTCGGTGCCCATTTCGCGAAATATCCACTTGCACTCTCCCTAACGTTGGAAGCACTGTCCTTAGCGTGACTTTCAGATCCGGTCGCTCGGCATCTGTTGATGTTGGCACCGCTGTTGTGGGGCAAACGACCTGTACCTGGATCTCTGCCAACGTCACTGGGTTCGCGCCGATCTTTATGGGAATTATCGCGTAAAGCGGCCCTGCGCCGCCCGAAAGCTCACTGGCAACATGGTTCAGCCTCACTAAAGGACGCCATTCTTCGGCTGCGGCAAGGTCGGAGGACGTGTCGCTGTCGGCCCCGATCATCATGCCGACATATGGGCCGATTTTGGTGGCTAGGAGTTCAATAGCGGCTTGCGTCGTGTCGCCAGTGATTTCGATAGGATTTGTCACCATCAAC
>Ga0255356_1000325_pt1 | contig 32804 bp, 19 predicted proteins | sample HBST100metaG_FD_189944 | JGI IMG/M metagenome (GOLD analysis project Ga0255356, IMG submission 189944) | Peat soil microbial communities from Stordalen Mire, Sweden - H.B.S.T100 | ecosystem: Environmental > Terrestrial > Soil > Wetlands > Peat | place: Sweden: Norrbotten County, Stordalen Mire...
GCTACCGAACGGTGCACCCGAATCCGCCGCTCCAACCCCTGTGTCAGCAACTGTTCCATGACGCCATCGTCAAACCTGCGCAGCATGCCTGTCCAGAGGGGAAGACAAGACGCTTACCCTGGATCCGCCGGCCGGAATAGTAATCCGGATTCCGCGCTCGCCACGCCGCCTGCTTCTTACGGCGACGCAAGCACTGGCACGCGGGCCTACTGCAAGCTCGTTGTCGGGAGCCAATTCGATTATCGGAACGGAACCAGCGATGGCAGATGCAACAAGGACGTTTCCGGACAACTGGCATGATGATCCATCATCCACAAGCCTGCGCCGATCCTCAGTGACAAGCCTGGTTATACGACAGGTGGGTCACTTTTGGAAAGCAGACCCGGATCAGTCTTCAAAAGTACCGAAGACGAGTTCACCTTCCGCTTCAATCGACGCAGATCGCGCAGTCGAGGCAAACTGTTCTACCGCCTTGTCCAGCAAGCCGTGGCATTGGAACCAACGACGTACATGGAAATTGCCGCCTCCGCGCATCTTCCCGCATCCACCGACCACAACCCCTTGGGGTAACCTGAGTCAGATGGATAACCAGCTTGCGCAAAAAGGCATCGCCCGCCTATTATGGCGCCGGTTCAATTTGTACAAGGCATAATGTCGAGTGTGCGGAACGATAGCGCCTACGGGTAACGCTCGTGAGGTGCCATGGCATGCTGTTCACAGGGGCCGTTTTCGCGTTTCTTTCTTGTGTTTACCACGCTCAACCGGCGATAGCTCTCGTGTATCCTTATCGCGTCTTCCTGCGGGGCGTTTGCGAAGGCTTGAGGCGCGAATCACGATGGAAGGCTGAATCAGTTTCGTTTTCAGGCCGGTTTGAGGTTGGCTTTGCGCTAATTTTAAGGCCATAACTGCCGCAGTTTTGCCGATTTTTGCGCTGCCCTGGTCGACAGAGGAGAGGGGCACACGCAAGAAGTCAGAATATGCTAGATTCCCGCAGCCCACGACGGCTACGTCATTCGGGATTCGCAGCCCGGCGTCCAGAATAGCTCGCATTGCGCCAAGCGCCACCGGATCGTTAAAGCAGAATATGCCGTCAGGTTTGTCTTTGGCGGAGAGAAGGAGCTGGGCAGCTTCATATCCTCCCTTTTCTCCCCGGTGATCGCCTGAGGTCCCGATCGGAACAATATGATCCGGCAGAGGCACCATCTTATGAGCTGCAAGGGCTTCTTTGTAGCCCTCCAACCTTCCGATAGCCGTACTGACTTCGGGCCCCCTGATGTGTGCAATACGTTTGCAACCCTGTTCGATCAGGTGCGATGTAGCCAGAAGGCCAACAACGCGATCATCAACGCCAACGAAGTTGGCTGGCATTCTTTGGAAGCGGCGGTCCAGAAGAATGTAAGGAACTCCCTGTTCTTCGATTTGTCTAAAACTCTCCGTTGTAGACTGTGTGGATGCAACAATCATCACGTCGACTCGGCGGGCGAGCAATTGCTGGATCTCCTTCTGCTCAATCTCTGGTTCTTCATCGGAACTGGCGATGAGCATTCCATACCCTTGTCCTCGAATTTCAGTAGACATGGCATTCGCAACATTGGCAAAGAAAGGGTGTAGGAGATCCGGAACGATCAATCCCATAGTCCATGTGCGGCCGGTGATTAGGGCACGGGCCGCATAGTTGGGCTGGTAGTTGAGTTCCTTCATCCGCTTCAGAACTCGTTTCTTGGTGTGCTCGCTGATGTCAGGATGATTTCGGAGCACCTTCGACACGGTGACAACCGACAGTCCCAAATCGTGCGCAATGTCTTTAAGAGTTGTTGCCATAGTTGTCCATGTCCTTAATGCTTATACACAAGAAGAGTATAGACGATAGCAGGCTGATTCGTGTGCGGCAAACAGTAGAGGTTTTGGGCCCCTTCCGCTCATCGCGAGCCCCATTAGCCAAGCGACGACTTCAGTCTGACTTGACATTCCCAGTGTAGGAATCGTAATCTCTCCCTGAACTAGTAATCGTTAACTGAAGCGGATAAAAAGGACGTAATTCCATGCATGTACGCACACAGTGGGGCGCTGCAGCCGACGCAATCGACCCTGCACTTGTACCTCAGCGTCGGCTCTACACGGGTGCTATGATGCCTGCGGTTGGCTTGGGCACGTTCGGGTCAGACCATGTCTCCCATCCTGTTGTTGCGGAAACAGTCAAACAAGCGGCTTTGGTTGGCTATCGCCATTTTGATTGCGCGTCGGTCTATGGAAATGAAGCGCATATCGGCAATTCGTTCCATGAACTTTTTGCTTCCGGGTTGGATCGTGAAGAGATTTGGGTGACATCCAAGCTCTGGAATGACAAGCACGGTGAGCAGGATGTGATTCAGTCATGCCAAAAGTCGCTTTCCGATCTTGGTCTCGAATACCTGGATCTGTACCTCGTGCACTGGCCATTTCCGAATCATCACCCCAAGGGGTGTGATGCGAGTGTGCGCAGCCCCAATGCGCAGCCCTACATACATGAGAACTACATGCGCACTTGGCGGAAGATGGAGGAACTTGTCGATCGCGGCCTGGTTCGGCATATTGGAACGTCGAATATGACGATCCCAAAGCTGCGTCTTCTGTTGCGAGATGCACGAATCAAGCCAGCCGTAAATGAGATGGAGATGCATCCGCACTTCCAACAGACGGAGTTTTTTAAATTTCTTCGTGAAAATGACATCCAGCCTGTCGCTTTTTCTCCGATAGGTTCCCCGGCGCGGCCCGAACGCGACAGAACCGCTGATGATACGTCGCCAACGGAGGATCCTGTCATTGTTGAGATTGCCCGCAAACACAGTGTTCACCCGGCCGTGATCTGCATTAAGTGGGCTGTTCAACGCGGACAGACGCCGATCCCATTTTCGGTCCATAGAAGGAATTTTTTGAGCAACCTGCATGGGGCCGCAGCAGATCCCTTGACATCGCAAGAGATGACGGCGATCGCAGGGATCGACCGCAATTGCCGATTGATCAAAGGCCAGGTGTTTCTTTGGAAAGAAGGCCAATCCTGGGAAGATCTCTGGGATATGGATGGAGAAATTACTCCCGCATGAGCTGTCGCGAGCGGCAGACACATGCGTGGAGGTGTTCGTGGCAAGTCGACTGCATTAGGAGAGAATACTTATGAAAACAATGAAGGCAGCATATTTGCCCGGAAACAGCACTGTGGAATTGCGAGAGGTTCCCATCCCTTCACCGGGACATGGCGAGGTCCTTCTTCGCGTCGAAGCGTCTACCATTTGCGGCTCGGACATTCGATGCATCTACCACGAGCATCTCGGCAAGGGGCCGGAAGGCTACCAAGGTGTTATTGCCGGTCACGAGCCGGCAGGGCAAATTGTCGATGCTGGCCCAGGATGCCGAAGGTTCAAAGTAGGCGATCGGGTTATTGTGTATCACATCTCGGGCTGCGGGATATGCAACGACTGCCGCAGGGGCTACATGATCTCATGCACCAGCCAGAAGTATCGGCGGGCGTATGGGTGGCAGAGGGATGGCGGCATGGCTGAGTTCATGATCGCCGAGGAAAAGGATCTGATTTATCTGCCCGGTCAACTCACTTTTGCTGATGGCGCTCAGGTCGCCTGCGGGTTTGGAACGGTATACGAAGGACTTCAGAAGATTGGAATCTGCGGAAACGACGCGGTTCTCATCACGGGACTTGGTCCGGTCGGTTTGGCGGCAGGCGCACTCTCGCGCAAACTTGGCGCGCAGAAGATCATCGGGATCGATGCTATACCGGAGCGGCTTGAGCTAGCGAAAAAGATGGGGCTGTGCGATCTGGTGCTGCACGCAGGTCCGGAAAATGTCTCAGAGGTGCTGGACGCGACGGACGGTCGCGGCGTCGAGAGAGCGATCGAGTGCTCTGCGAATGCGCAGGCGCGGGCCGTTGCCATACGTGCTACGCGCAAATGGGGAAAAATTGCAATGGTAGGCGAGGGTGGAACTGTCAGCTTCAATCCGTCTCCGGATATAATTCACGAGCAAAAGACCATCTACGGTTCCTGGGTAACTTCAACGTGGCTGATGGAGGAACTTGTCGAACACCTCGTGCGTTGGAAACTGCACCCGGAGGACATCATCACGCATCGTTTCAAGCTGGACCAAGCTGAAGATGCCTATTCATTGATGGCCTCCGGCCATTGCGGAAAAGTCGCAGTCTGTCCAGGGGAGAAATAGCATGGCAATTGCGTCGCTGCCTGCAGAATCCGCTGCGGATGGTTCTGGCCCCTTGATTCCGCAGGGCAGAAAAACTGTATTTGTGCTGGTCACCGGCCTATTTTTTCTGTGGGGTATACCGAACAACCTGAATGACGTTCTAATCCGGCAGTTCATGAAGTCGTTCGAGATCTCCCGTTTGCAGGCGGGATTGGTTCAGTCTGCTTTCTACTTCGGCTATTTCTTGATGGCGGTGCCGGCAGCCATCTTTATGCGTAGATATGGGTACAAGAAAGGATTGCTGGTCGGTCTTGTTTCGTATGCAATAGGGACGTTTATCTTCCTTCCAGCAGCTCTTAACAAGAGCTATGTGCTGTTCCTTCTAGCGCTATTCGTGATCGCAAGTGGGCTTGGATTTCTTGAAACAGGCGCAAATCCACTTATCGCCCACCTTGGCTCCCCGAACTCTTCGGTTCGCCGATTAAATCTCGCCCAAGCCTTCAATCCGCTCGGATCAATAGTCGGAGTTCTGATCGGAACCGTTTTCATTTTGTCAGGGATCGAGTTGAGTCAGCCCCAGGTTCTCCAATTGAAGGCTGGAGGTGCATATGAATCCTATTTGCAGACTGAAACATTAAGGGTTGTTACGCCATATCTGGTGCTTGGGCTGCTGGTCATCATCTGGGGAACCCTGCTGCTTTGTACTCCGTTTCCTGAGGTCGATAGTGCCTCCGAAAATGACGCTGGATCATCCGGGGGGCGGTATTTCGATCTGCTTGCCTATCCGCATTTTCTCTTGGCTGTTCTAACACAGTTTTGTTACGTAGGAGCCCAAGTTGGCACTTGGAGCTATTTCATCCAATATGCGCAGGATTACACAAGTCTCCCGGAGAAAACGGCCGGTTTCCTGTTGACGGGCACTCTTGTAGGATTTGCCGTTGGGCGGTTTGTCTCAAGTCAACTGATGCGCATTTTCCAACCTGCGAGATTGATGGGCGCCTTCGCGTTGACGAATGTTGTTCTGGTAGGAATTGCGGTAGCTTGGCCGGGTTGGATTGGCATGTGCTCGATTTTCCTCACCAGTTTCTTTATGTCTTTGATGTTCCCGACGATATTTGCTCTGGGGTTACAGGGACTTGGAGCGAATTCCAAACCGGCTTCTTCCGTAATCGTAATGGCGATTATCGGTGGTGCGGTGTTCACGCCGTTGATGGGAGTGGCATACCAATTGTCACACAGCATGGCTGCCGCAATGATCGTGCCACTGATCTGTTATCTGTTCGTAGCCCTTTATGCAGTCTGGGGCTGCACGCTTCCACCATTCGTCAAGACGACTGGAAGTGCTCACAATTGAAAGGGATCGAATGGCTGGTATAGGCAAACTATGCGATTGGAAAATGATTCTAAGAGAGAAAGTGGCAGCCTTTGGCCATCGAAACTGGATTGTAATTGCCGACGCCGCCTACCCGATGCAGTCCCAAAACGGGGTGAAAACCGTAGTCTCCAACGCAGACCACATCGACGTGGTGAAGACGGCTATGACAGCTATCCAGGCGGCGAAACACATTCGGCCAAACATCTATGTGGATACTGAACTCGACTTCGTTGCGGAATCCGATGCGCCTGGAATATCGAAACTTCGCAAAGAACTGCAGGTGTGTTTCGATGAAGCCGCAGTACACCGAATGCAACACGAAGATATCATTGCAAAACTCGATCAAACGGGAAGCCTATTTGAGATTCTCGTCGTGAAATCATCTCTGACCATCCCGTATACCTCGGTGTTTTTTGAGTTGGACTGCGGATACTGGGATGAAGCTGCAGAGCAGCGTTTGAGGAAAATGATGCAAACCCGCGGATAAAGCCTTTTCGCATGACATTCGGAGTGCCAATGTGGTGGCTTTTTCTTAATGAAAAAGCCACTTGGCTGCATCGTTTCTGCAAACAGCAGAATCGAAAATGCCGTAATTCGGCGGGCTCAGCTGTGCGTCGGGGCCTTCATGCTGAAGATGGGGTATCTTAGCCGTGGCTATTGAGATTCATGCGGTGATCGGCATTTCTTCTAGGTATGCGCAGGTATGCGCCGAGTCTGCTTTATCCGGCTCGACCAGGTTTCCATAATATCCCTGGATTTTCTGCTTGACAATTCTATTTCAACGGTGCTCAACTATCTTGGAGGTTGAAGTTACCGATAACTGTAGCGAATACGCAACCCGTTTACTAAAAGCGGTCGTGGACCTCACCGAAGCACAAGCGCTTGGCACTGCCAGTCACAGATGCTTTTCACTGGCCATCGAGAATCAAAATTGGGAAACCAAATCACTTGTATGGAGGCAGTAGAAATGCAGTACAACTTAATGAAGTACGCAAAACACAAGACATGGAAGGTGCTTGTAACCTTCACGTTGTCTCTGTTGTGCGCGTTCACTGCAGTTGTTTCCTGGTCACAGGCGACACAACAATTCACCGGACATGTTGTTGATCCCGCTGGGGCAGTTATTCCAGCGGCTCAAGTAATTGTCCACAATCAGGCGACTGGTGTTGACACTAAGACCGTCACTACAAGCAGTGGCGCATATACGGTCACCTATCTGATCCCTGGAACCTATGACATTACGGTCTCCAAGCAAGATTTCAATACCGAAAAGAAGACTGACATTCTGTTGAACGTCGACCAGACCTCAACAATCGATTTCAAGCTCCAGGTTGGAACCGCGACCGAACAAATCACCGTGAACGCGAGCGCCTCGCAGATCGAACTCTCCAAGGCTGATAACGGCGAGATCATCGACAACGAGCGCATTCAGGAAGCGCCTCTGGATGGGCGCAACCCCTATGGCCTCATGGACCTCAGCCCAGGCACGCACGACTTCTCGAGTTCGCAGTACCCACGACCGTTCGACAACGTGACCGGTAACCAGCTTGTGAATGGTTCGTTCCAACCGAGTCAGACCAATGTCGACGGTGCTAGCAACGATGCAGCCGATCTAGGCAGAACGGCCTTTACGCCTTCCGTGGATGTCGTTCAGGAATACAAAATTGTGCTGAACGCATACGATGCCTCTTACGGACACTCTGGAGGGTCGGCGGTCGACTTGTCATTGAAATCCGGCAGCAACCAGTTCCATGGCACTGCGGACTATTACGCCCGCCGGCAATGGCTTGACACGTACGATTACCAAACCAAATACAACAAACAACCAAAAGTTGCGCACCGGCGCAGTCAAGAGAGCTTCGTGTTGGACGGACCGGTTGTGATTCCACATCTGTTCAATGGAAAGAATAGGTTATTCTTCGTTGCCAGCTATGAAAGAATGAGGGATGTCCTGCCCAACCCGTCCTCCAACACATACTCTGTGCCGAACCCGGACTGGGTCAAGAATTACGACTTCAGCACGGCTACATATTGGAACTCCACGACAAACAGCCTGCAACCGCTGACGATTTATGATCCTCTTACGCCGCTGACTACCGTCGTCGATCCAGTTGATGGATTGACGAAGCAAGCACACGCGGCATTCTCGGGCAACAAGATTCCAAAGGATCGTATTGATCCAATTGCAGCAAATGTTTTGTCGTATTTGAGCTACGTTACACCGAACGCCAATCCAGGCGCGGGGTATGCTCCTTGGACCAACAACTACGTAGTCAGGCAAGTGGAAAACGATCTCTGGACGAATACAATGGTCAAGGTCGACTACAACCAGAGCGATGCGAACACGTTTTCGCTTCGCTGGGCTAAACAAGGCCGCGCGGCCGTTGACCTCTGGAATACGTGCGTTCCCGTAGCGGATCCGGCCAATTCGGACGGCACAGGCACTCAGCCACAAACTCAAACCGGTGCGGCTCAATGGACGCACGTTTTTAATCCGAACCTCCTGTTGAATGTAAGTACATCCGTGATGGTCTACAACAACGAGTCGAATGAAGGTAAAATCTTCTCGGATAACGAGGTAGCCAAGTTGGGATATGCCTCCGCCTTCTACAACCAAATCCAGAGTACGAACCGCTTTCTGAACATCTCCTCCGGCGGCCTTCCCAACGCGAATAACTTTGTTGACTTCGGTCCGGGTTGGCTCGGCTTTTCCGGCGACCGGCACGCTCTCGATTTCCTCCCCACACTGACCTATATCAAAGGCGCTCACACCGTCCGCGCGGGAGTCAACGTTGACTTTTACCAGTGGATGGTTCCAGTCGGAGGCAATGCCGACAACTTTAACTTCACCTCGAATTTCACCAACGAATACGGCGGTGGTACAGCGAACAATTCGGATGCGCCTGGCTACTCCAGTGGTGTGTCCCTCGCCTCGTTGCTTCTCGGGTACCCGAACAACGGTAGCGTAAACTGGACCGATTATCCATTCTGGTCCCAGCACTACTTCGCACCGTGGGTCCAGGACGATTGGAAAATCACAAAGAAACTGACTCTGAATCTCGGCTTGCGCTGGGACTTAGCCACGCCAGAGGTTGAGCGCCATAACAAGATGAACGGGGCGTTTGATCAAACTGCTTCATATCAGATTCCCTCGATGGGGGGAGGAAACTATCAGGGTGGCCTAACATTTGCCGGTGTCAACGGCCAGCCGAGGGGCGCATACCGCATGAACAAGCTGCAAATTCAGCCGCGCCTCGGCTTTGCATACGCGCTCTCTGACAAAATGTCGCTCCGCGGCGGAATCGGCGAAAACTTTCTGAATGTTCAGGAGACGAACGGTTCGGATGGTTTTAGCAGCTCGACAAGCTATACGAACTCGCTTAACAACGGACTTACGCCCTACACGTCCACTACCGGGCAAGGCCTCAGTAACCCCATCCCGGTGATACCTAAGCCAGACGGGGCTAAACTTGGCCACTTGCAGGATCTCGGCAAGTCATTTTCATTCCTCAATCCGAATTACCACTTCCCATCCTTCTGGTCTTGGAGCCTGTCCTACGAGGTGGCCCTTACCAAGCATGATGTGGTCAGTGTCAGCTATGTTGGCAACCGGGTTCCCAACAACCCAGAAAACAACAACATCAACCAAATCGCACCCTGGTGGAACGCGCAGTGCGACATTGAGCGCGGCGGCAACCCGAACATCTGCAACAACAGCGCCATCGGCAAGGTTAAGAACCCATTCCAGGGTAAATCTGATTTCGCTGGCGGTGACTATTACTCCCCCGATACTATTTCCGGGTCGTACGTAACCCGTCCGTATACCCAGTTCGAAGACATTACTGAGAACGGAGCCACCAACGACGGCAAAAATTGGTATAACTCGTTCCAGGCAGTTGGATCGCATCAGCTTTCTGGAAGTTTGTCGCTTCATGCAACGTACACACATGCCAAGTCGGAAGCTTCCGGGTATTGGGTTCCGGGGCAGAATACTTGGGGCCCCCCGGGAACCAACCCTTCAACAGGGTGGGTCGATCAACTCAACCACGTTTTCGCGCGCGAGGTTAGCACGTTCGCCGATGTCAAGCACGCGATAACCCTCTCTGGAGTCGGCATCTTGCCGTTCGGCAGGGGACGGCTGCTGTTATCCAATGCAAACCGGCTGGTGGATGAGATCGTCAACGGTTGGGAGGTCACCCCGATTTACACGTATTACAGCGGGTTCGCGTGGCGTCCACAGGACTCCGGTGGATCGGGATCAACATTTTATGACCATGCGGGTAACTGGGAGATGGCTTCTGGCGGGCCTATCAATAAGCCAATGGGAGTTAGCCACAAAACCTTGCGGCCAGATGGTAATCACAGTTACAGCAGAATTCAAGGCGTGACGCCTTGTGTTGGTTACAAAACTGTGGTTACGAATAAAGATGGCTCTGTCACAATGACGCCCTACGCGAGCCCCGCTGCGGTTGCAGCCGGGTGCGCTGCCGACATTACCGACGTCAGCAAGATACAATTCTTCAGGACGGCGGATAACTTTGCGGTAGGACGGCAAAATATCGATTTTGGTGTCCGTCAGCCAGGCGCATACAAACTCGACATTGCCGCTTCCAAGAACTTCAACATACCTGAGGCCTCCAAGATTTATCTCGGGGATCATACGAAGCTGCAAGTTCGCGTCGATTTCCTCAATGCATTCAATCACGCGGATTGGGACGAAAGCTACAACACGGACCCAACCAGCTTAGACTGGGGAACCATTAAGAAGGGACCCAGTGGGCCCACCAACGAACCGCGGTACCTTCAACTGTCAGGTAAGTTAACCTGGTAGCGAGATGAGAAAGGCCGAGCCCTTTTGAAAATGGGCTCGGCCTTAACTCTTTCTTTATCCTTGATCAGAAGGTTCTTTACGTGCTGTTTCCGGGCAAGGAACCGCACACGTATGTGCGGTAAGACGCTCGGTAGTTATCAACTACGCTCCGATTTTTCCTGTATGCTTGTGAGAGGGAAATGCAATCCAATGTTCAACTCGGTTCTGCGGCAGTTCTTGATCTTGACTCTTGGTTCCATGACAATGTTATCTCTGGCACCCGTCCAAGCTCAATCGCAGCAGGTTTCATCCGGACATATCGTAGTGGATCTCCAAAACACGACTGGTCCAGTGGACCGCTTTTGTGATTTGTCCGTGGGGTCTGATTATCCCGGCACGCTCATTCGCGACGACAGCCAGGCGCAGTTGAAGCTTGTGACAGACGAGCTTGGGTTTCGCTACCTCAGATTCCATGCAATTTTTCATGACGTGTTAGGCACCGTGAAGATTGAAGATGGCAAAACGACTTATAACTGGTCGGAGATCGACCAACTCTACGATGATTTGCTGGCACGGCATATCCGGCCGTTTGTCGAACTTGGTTTTACGCCGCAGGCGCTTGCCACCTCGGAAAACAGCGTTTTCTACTGGCACGGCAACACATCGCATCCTAAACCGAAAGCTTGGCACAATCTGATCGATGCGTTCATTCGGCACATTGAGGAACGCTATGGAAGAGAGGAAGTGCGCACGTGGTTTTTCGAAGTGTGGAACGAGCCCAATCTTTCTGGCTTCTGGGAAGGTGCCGACCAGAAGGCATATTTCGATCTCTACGATCTGACTTCGAAGACGATCAAGTCGGTTGATCCCGCGTTGCGTGTTGGAGGGCCGAGCACTGCCGGAGCTGCATGGGTTACAGAGTTTCTGGCGCACGTAAAGCAGAGCGGTGTAGGCGTTGACTTCGTCACGACGCACACCTACGGCGTTCAAGGCGGATTTCTCGATGAAGAAGGGAAGTCCGATACCAAGCTCGATCCGTCAGCGGACGCAATCGTCGGAGACGTGCGCCGTGTTCACGACCAAATTTCGGCCTCGCCGTTTCCGGGCCTTCCGCTATATTTCTCCGAATGGAGCACAAGTTACACCCCGCGTGACTCTGTACATGATTCGTATATCAGCGCGCCCTACATCCTGGCCAAGCTCAAAGCCAGTCAGGGACTGGCGCAGGGTATGAGTTACTGGACCTATACTGACCTCTTTGAAGAACCAGGTCCGCCAACAGCTCCGTTTCAAGGTGGATTCGGCCTCTTGAACCCGCAGGGGATTCGCAAGCCGGCATACTTTGCGTACAAGTACCTTCATGCACTTCAGGGCGAAAGGCTCAAGACGAGCGCTCCGCAGGCGATGCTGGCCACCCAAGATGGAAATGTTGCGGCTGTGATTTGGGACTTCGAACAGCCGGACCAGAAGGTCAGCAATCGATCCTTTTATACAAAGCTGACTCCCAACCATACAGCCGCGCCTGTTGATTTGCAGGTGAAGCATCTCGTGGCGAATGCCGCTTATCGCGTGGAAGTGCATCGCACCGGCTATCACGCCAACGATGCCTATTCTGCCTACATCGAGATGGGCTCTCCGAAGGAGCTAACCACAGCTCAGATTGCGCACCTAAACGAGTTGACCCGGGATCTTCCGGAGACCAGCAAGGCCGTGCGAAGCGGTTCAGATGGCACTGTAGAATTATCTATCCCGATGAACAGCAACGACATTGTTCTCGTCGAGTTGAAACGCGGTAAGGGGGAAAAGTGAAAGATCAAGAAGTTGACATGTCGCTTACAAAGATGCCCATGAACAAAAAGATCCGTCCAGCCCGCCGCCAAAAGACAGGAGGTGTGTCACTCAGAAAGTTTGCTGTAGCTCTTGTCCTTATGAGCACGTTATGCGCTGCTTCGGTGGCTCAGAATGCTCCTGTGCACCCAAACTGGCCTGGTCCCGGACAGCTATTCGTTGGGACTTGCTATCAGCCAATCGACCGCACTCCCGAGCAGGTTGATCGTGATATTGCCATCATGAAGGGGGCCGGGTTCAACGTTGTGCGCATGGGAGATCTTTCTTGGGACTCATTCGAGCCGTCGCAAGGAAAGTTTGACTTTGTGTGGTTCGACAAGATCATGGACAAGATGCAAGCCAGTGGCATCCGAGTGATTCTGGACATTCCTGGTTCGCCTGCGCCGATATGGCTGCATCGCGCGTACCCTGGTGTCGATATCGTCAGCCAGAATGGCACTCGTCTACCACCAGCTGAGCGCTATATGGACAACATTAGCGATCCAGGTTACGTGCGTGAATTGGGCATTATGGCGGACACGCTGACAAAACGCTATGCGCATCATCCTGCCGTGATTGCTATTGGCTACAACAATGAAATCGGCAACGGCTTTATGTCGTATTCAGAAACTGATCGGCAGCGGTTCATCACATGGCTCCAGAAAAAGTATGGAACCGTCGAAGAACTCAATAAGGCATGGGCTACACAGCGATGGTCACGGCGTCTGAACAGCTTCGAAGATGTGGATCTACCCCTAGCGGACGGACCCGGGCCTTCCGAGCGCTACTTAGATCTTCATCGCTATTGGTCGGACGTTACGGTTGCGCGACTCAAGGAACTCGATGCGATTCGGCGCCGCAACATGCCGGATCTTCCATCAATCTCCAATTTGTGGGATTATGCACCGAGGCGAGGCTTCGATTATCTGGCAACGTACAAGTCATATGTATCCTACGGTGCTGAGGGCTTCTACCCAGGTGACCCAGTCGGTGGCGCGTTTGCCGCACTGATGGCGAAAGGCGATCTGAGCACCCCCATCTGGTTCAACGAGTTCACAGCGGGCGGCGGAGGCTGGTATGGCGAACCGGGCCGTAGCCGGATGTATGCGCACCTTGGACTTATGATGGGAGCGCAAGGGCTGCTTGCATGGACATTCAACAGCCACCCTGGCGGTGAGGAGCAGGCACTCTTTGGGTTGGTCGACCACGATGGCACTCCCTCCTGGAAGGTGGATGAGTTCGCACGTATCTCTTCAGAATTCAAGCAGCTTTCGAAATTCGGGTTCCCGCGCTACACCCATCCCGAAGTTGCTATCGCCTTTTCCTTCGACTTCCTTGTCGATTCAAACCCCAACGGTCCCTCCAATACGACGCGCCAATACTTCAAGCCTTCTTATACGGAGCAGGTGCAAGGAGCCTTCGAGCCGTTCTTCCGCGCGAATATCGATACGGCTATCATCAACATTGGGCACGACAGTCTCTCGTACTACAAGCTGGTTGTTGTTCCGGCCGATTATGTGATGGATGCGGGTTCCGCGAAAGCCCTTCGGGATTACGTGAGCGGCGGAGGCACGGTCCTGATGACGGCATTTTCGGCGAAAGTTGACGAGCATGGACAGTGGTTTGATACGCTTCTGCCCGGCCGCTTGAGTGATGTCTTTGGATTGAAGACAAATGCGTTTTACGATACTCCTGCCAAATTGAAATTCAAGTTGGATGGGGACTCAATCGATACCGCCGTCCATCACTATGAAGTACTGGAGCCATCTACGGCCGCGGTCGTTGCTCGCTTCACGAATACCGCGGACCATACTCCTGCTGTCACGATCAACAAGTTCGGCAAAGGTAATGCGATCTATCTGGCGATGGAATCGAATTCTACCGCAATCGGACCACTGATGAACTATCTCTACAAAGTCGTGGGCATTCAGCCGGGCCCGAAGACTCCCGAGGGAGTTTACGCAAGAGTTGTTGATGGCCGCACTCTCTATGTGAATACGACAGAGGAAGAAAAGGACGTCGTAGTCGGCGTGAAAGCGCACGGCGTTCTTTCACATCAGTCCTACAATGGCAAAATGGAACTCGGCCCATATCAGGTCGATCTTGTGGAATAGAACTGCTGCGTGCAGTCCAAATGGTTAATCCCTCTCTTGCGCGTTAACTTACGTTCTTGGGAGGTGGGATGGGAGTAAGTCATGCGGCAAAACGGATGTAGAAGATTATTTATCTCCTTCTTTTTGGTAATTGCTCTGTTCGTGCTCAAAGCAAGCGCTCAGACGGATTATCCGTTCCGTGATCCGAAGCTAAGCGATGATGAGCGCATTGCCGATTTGCTGAAGCGTTTGACGCTCGATGAAAAGGTCGAGCTAATGAATGGTCATCCTAAAATTCCGCGTCTGAAACTTGTGTTTTCGGACGAACCAGAAGGACTGCATGGACTTGCGTTAGGCGGTCCTGGGCTGTGGGGCCCGCGTGGTCTCCAGCCTTTGCCCACCACGACCTTTCCTCAGGAGAAGGGACTGGGCGAGACTTGGGACACCGCGTTGATGAAAAAGATTGGCGCGCTCGAAGGGGAGGAGGGCCGTTATTACTACCAGAACCCCGTCTTCGACTTTGGCGGAATCGTCATGCGCGCCCCTAACGTCGATCTGAGTCGCGATCCACGTTGGGGCCGCACTGAGGAGTCGATGGGCGAGGATCCCTACCTGGTTGGCACGATGGCGGTCGCCTTCATCCACGGATTACAAGGGCCCGATCCCAAGCACTGGCAGGCTGCCTCTCTCATGAAGCATTTCCTCGCCAACGAAAACGAAAGCGGTCGCTCCTATACTTCGTCCGATTTCGATGAGCGTCTCTTTCGTGAGTATTATTCTGTCCCGTTCCGGATGGGCTTTGAGCAAGGTGGTTCCCGTGCCGTGATGGCCGCCTACAACTCCTGGAACGGCACGCCCATGATGATTCATCCCGTCCTTAAAGAAGTCATGATCAAGGAATGGGGAAATGACGGCCTCATCTGCACCGACGGTGGTGCTCTCGGCTTGCTTGTTACAGACCACAAGAGCTTCCCCGACAAAGAACATGGTTCCGCAGCAGCGGTCAAAGCTGGCATCAATAGATTCCTTGATGAGTACAAACCTGATCTGACAAAAGCACTCGAAGACGGCCTGCTGACAGAAGCCGATATGGACGCCTCGCTGAAGAATATACTTCGCCTTCATCTTCGGTTGGGTGAGATGGACCCGGACGGAGTCGATCCTTATGCGAAGATTGGACGCGAGACGAACGGCACGCTTCCTCCATGGGACCGCGCTTCGAGCAGGGAACTCGTGCGTCAGGCAACTGAAGAGTCGATTGTTCTTCTCAAAAACGAGAACAATACGCTTCCTTTGAATCGCGAGAAGCTCAAAGTTATCGCCGTAATAGGTCCATGGACCAATGAGGTTCTGCTTGACTGGTATAGCGGCACGCCTCCGTACAACGTGGGCATCGTGCAAGGCATTGAGGAAGCAGCAAAAGGGGCGAAAGTAATCTATACCGATGGTTCCAATGTAGCTGAGGCGCAGACACTGGCGCGCAAGGCGGACGTTGTAATCGTCGTGGTCGGCAATCATCCAACTTGCAACGCTGGTTGGGACAAGTGCCCCGTCCCATCGAACGGCAAAGAGGACGTGGATCGCAAGACGATTCTTCTCGAACAGGAAGATCTGGTGAAGAAGATCTTTGCCGCAAATCCGCATACCGTTGAGGTGCTTCGCTCTGGCTTCCCCTACGCGATTGCCTGGAGTCAGCGTAACCTTCCCGCCATTGTGCACATGACTCACAACAGCGAAGAAGAAGGCCACGGGCTTGCCGACGTGCTCTTCGGTGACTACGCACCGGCCGGTCGTTTGAACCAGACTTGGCCTACGGGCGATGCGCAGTTGCCCCCCATGATGGATTACGATATCCGCCACGGCCGCACCTACATGTACGCGAAGGATAAGCCGCTCTACGCTTTCGGTTACGGTCTCAGCTACACCAGTTTTGCGTATGAAAGCCTGAACCTCAGCGCACCCAGCGCAAACGGCGAAGGCAAGGTCGCTGTCACGGTAAAAGTCAAGAATACGGGCACACGCGCCAGCGACGAAGTCGTGCAGATGTATGTGCAGCACCTCGGCTCCGCTGTCGAGCGTCCACAACTCGAGCTCAAAGGTTTTGAGCGTGTCCACATTGAGCCGGGCGCAGAAAAGAACGTTGTTCTCGATCTCAATTCGCGTGATCTTGCTTATTGGGACCCCGCGCAGCACGCATGGCGTGTCGAAAAAGAGCTTGTGCGTATTCTTGCCGGTGGATCAAGTGATAAGTTGCCCGTCCAGGCAACTCTCCAGATCGAGGACGCTAGCGAGTACAAGCCGTAGCGTAATAGGTTGTGATTCAGCGCACTCTCAGGCGTATTCTCGCCACAGCTTTGAACGAAGCATGGATGCGAGGTTGTTGTTGGCAACGAACACTCGCCGTGAAGCGGGTTTCTGTAAAAGGAATGGAGAACACAGTTATGCTCAGGAAAGTGGCGATTTGCGTTGCCTTGTTGATCTGCTTGTCTGTGCCGGTCCCGGCACAGCTTCCCTCAACACCGTACTCCCCCTCGCTGTTACTGGGGGCGGCTTGGTATCCAGAGCAGTGGCCGGAGTCGCACTGGGAGGCGGACCTGTCGCTGATGGAAGCGGCGCACATCCATCTCGTCCGCGTAGGCGAATTTGCATGGAGTAGCCTGGAGCCGCGCGAGGGCGACTATGAACTCGATTGGCTTGATCATGCCGTGCGCGCGGCCGAACGGCATCACATCGCCGTTGTCCTCGGCACGCCTAGCGCTGCGCCTCCCGCTTGGCTTACCTCCAAGTATCCCGAGACGCTGCGCACCTTTCAGGACGGACGCAAGGACGGCCATGGCAACCGCACGCAATTCGATTGGTCCAATCCCAAGTACCGCGAACTTGCCGCCGGGATCGCATCCAAACTGGCCGCGCGCTACGGTCACGATGCCAACGTGATCGGCTGGCAGATCGATAATGAGTACGGCAACGAGAGCTTTGGCGAGGCGACCAGAACCCAGTTTCAGCAATGGCTGCGCGCGAAATACAAGACGCTTGAAAACCTGAATGTGCGCTGGACTACGACGTACTGGAGCGAGAGCTATCAGGATTGGTCGCAGATACCGATCCAGGAGGGTTACGGAAATCCCGGCCTGCTCTTGAACTGGAAGGAATTCGTCAGCGATACATGGCGCAGTTACCAGCGCAATCAGATCGATGCGATTCGCGCCCACGCAGATCCCCGGCAAAAAATCACCACCAACATGATGGGCTGGTTCGATGCCTTCGATCACTACACTGTCGCTCAGGATCTGGACTTTGCATCCTGGGATAACTATGTTGGTTCAGGGCATCTCAACCCTGTTGCCGCCGGAGCTGCCCATGACCTCACGCGAGGGTTTCTTCGGAGAAACTTCTGGGTGATGGAGACTCAGCCAGGCTGGGTGAACTGGTCCGGTAACAACAACGTCCTCGATAAGGGCGAGGTGCGGGCCATGGCTTGGAACGATATCGGTCACGGCGCGGATGCGGTCTCGTTTTGGCAATGGCGCAGCGCATTGAACGGGCAGGAGCAGTATCACGGCGTGCTGGTTGGAGCCGATGGAACCCCGGTTCCGGTCTACGACGAAGCAAAACTCATCGGTGCCGAGTTTGAAAAGGCTGCACCGGCGTTGGCCGGCACCACAATCGACTCTCAGGTTGCCATCCTGCAGGATTATGAGAGCAGATGGTCGATCAAATGGCAGCGCCACAACAGTGCCTTTGGGCCCGAGGATGCGCTGATCAGCTACTATGCTCCACTGCGGGCGCTGGCCCGGTCGATAGACATCGTGGCGGATACGGCACCGCTGAGCCGCTACAAACTAGTCGTGGCTCCGGCGCTCAATGTGCTGACGCCTAATGCGGCAAAAAATCTTGAGGCATATGTGCGCGGCGGCGGACATTTGGTCTTGACACAGCGTTCGGCGATGAAGGATGAAGACAACAGCATGTTTCCCCAGCGGCAGCCTGGGCCGCTTGCAGAAATGCTGGGTGCGCGCGTCGAACAGTGGTATGCGCTTGACAAGCCAGTCCCCATTGACGGCGAATGGGGCGCCGGAGACGACCGCATATGGGCCGAACAACTGAGCGTGAGTTCACCGGAAACCAAGACGCTCATGCGTTATGGCAAGAGCAATGGATGGCTGGACGATCAACCGGCGGTGGTGACGCGGTCTGTCGGACAAGGCAGCATCACCTACATCGGCGCTGGGCTCGACGGGAAAACCATGAAGGCCGCGGCTAAGTGGATGATGCGGGAGGCAGGTCTCGATCCGGTAATGGGCGATCTGCCGGACGACATTGATTTGGCCATTCGTACTGGAAACGGCAAGCGGGTCTTCATCTTCACCAACTACGCAGTTTCGCCGCGTACGATTGCGCTACCCAGCCCGATGGAAGATGTGCTTCTGGGGGGAAGGGTTTCAAGTGTCACGCTGCCGCAGTATGGAGTTTCGGTTCTGCGATGAGTGCAAGCAGCCCTGTCGATGTGTTGAATGCATCGGCAGTGCTGCTCGGTCAAAAGTCAAATGGTTCCTAAGAACGGCATAAGTTGTTCGCGGTCCCGTCGAATAGTCTTCAAAGCTATGCAAAGGGGCCCGCTAAGAAAGGATGCGAATGAAGTACCTTCTCATGTTTGCCTTGCTCTTGGGTTCTGCAAATGCTCAAACCTACCAGCCGACCTGGGATTCCCTGGACAAGCGGCCCATGCCCCGGTGGTACACCGAGGCAAAATTCGGCATTTTCATTCATTGGGGCGTCTACTCCGTGCCCGCCTATGCCCCGGTGATTCCCGGCAAGCTGGCCTATTCAGAGTGGTACTGGAATCAGATGATTCAGGGCCGCGACAGCCCCAAAGCAAATGATGTCGAAACCGGCACCTGGGCCTTCCATAAGAAGAATTATGGCGCCGATTATCCCTATCAAAACTTCGCTCCACAATTCAAAGCCGAACTCTTCGATCCGTCGCATTGGGCGGACGTTCTGGCTAGCTCGGGAGCCAAGTATGTCGTCCTCACCTCAAAACATCACGATGGATTCGCCCTCTGGCCCAGCAAAGAAGCCTCTGCTGACTGGGGGCAACCCTGGAACGCCGTTGATACCGGCCCCAAACGCGATCTAATGAACGACCTCAGCGAAGCAGTGCGCGGCAAAGGCCTGCGCATGGGCTACTACTACTCGCTCTATGAGTGGTACAACCCACTGTGGCTCAAAGATAAGCCTCTCTATACCAGAGAGCACATGTTCCCTCAATTCAAAGACCTGGTCAACCATTACAAACCTGACATCATCTTCAGTGACGGCGAGTGGGAGCAGACCTCCGCGGATTGGCGCAGTCCAGAACTTCTCGCCTGGCTTTTCAACGATTCCCCCGTTAAAGACATCGTCGTCGTCAACGACCGCTGGGGCTCTGACACCCGCCACAAGCATGGCGGCTACTGGACCACCGAATATACCCCTGGCATGAGTGATAACTCTCATCCGTGGGAGGAGAACCGGGGCATTGGCTTCAGCTTTGGCTTGAACCGCGCCGAGCGTCTGAAGGATTACCACACTGGCCGCGAACTGGTCATTATGCTCGTCGATACTGTAAGCCGTGGCGGCAATCTACTCCTTGATATTGGCCCCAACGCCGACGGAACGATCCCCGTTCTCATGGAGGAGCGTCTTCGCGAGATCGGGAGCTGGCTCAAAATCAACGGCGATGCTATCTATGGAACCAAGCCCTGGAAATCCACCCGCCAGTGGAGCGCGGGAGAAGTCCCAAAGGCAAATTACAGCCGCAACATGGACAGCGAATACGACGTATCCAAGCTGGCCTCCCAACCTGAGCCGGGCAAAGCTGGCATCGAAGCCTTCTATACCATGAAGGACAACGATCTCTTCGCCATCCTGCCAAGATGGTCCACTGGAATCTTGACGCTCAAGGATGTCGAGGGCGCCAAATCGATCACCCTCCTTGGAAGCCCCGCCGCCTTGAAATTCAAGAATGTTGGCAAGGATCTTTCCATCCAACTCCCTGACTTGCCCGAAGATTTGCGCCAGCAGCCCGCCTGGGTTCTGAAGATAAGCCGATAAGGCTTGTCTATTACTCTCATGCCCCGGCCCCGACTATGAATTCGTTGCGGCTGGGAACGGATTCGGCAGCGTCACATCCAACGGTTCGACAGCACCGGTACGGCCAAATCACAGGAGGGGTTTATCCGGATCGCAGTGACCATCAAAAGCTACTATCGCCCTGAGCTCGACATATTCCGATTCATTGCCTTCATGATAGTTTTCATCGTCCATCGGATGGACTTCGTATTCATCGGCCCGCACAGCATGATTGGTTCACTATCGTTTCCTCACGAGACGATAGAGTTACGCCACCGCACCGCTCTCGACCGTCCGGATCGACCTTGCCTTTGCTAAAGCCGCCTCTCTATACTCGATTTCTGAACTGTGAGCTCAAGAACTGCGCAGCTTGCTGGCTTGAGGAGTGAACGATCATGTTTCACCTTTTGTATTATGCTGGTTGCCGATCGAGGATTCTGGTCTTCGCAGGCACGGTGGCTCTGGTCATCTCGCAACCTCTTTGGTCTGCTTCGTGCGTAGGTCCCGCGCCTTTGGAGGCGCGAGTCCACTCCCACCCGGATGCCGACGCCTATGCAGCTTTGGGCATTTGGTTCGGTGAGAACCGCAAATCCGAATGCGCTGCCCGGACCTTTCTGGCTGGGCTCAAGCTGGAGCCCAACTCGCCTCGCCTCTCTTATCTTCTCGGACTGAGTCTCTACACTGCCGGAAAGCTGCAAGAGTCCGTTGCCCCCCTTCAGCATTCGGTTGAACTGAATCCCAAAGAAGAAAGATCGCATCTTTTGCTGGCCTCTGCCTTGTCCGGATTGGGCCGCGGCAACGATGCGTTTGCGGAGTGGCAAGCGGCGCTCAGGATCGACCCCAACTCCAAGATGGCGCTGGATGGAATTGCCAAGATTCTTCTCGCCGCAGGCGACAATGAGACCGTCATCGCTCAGCTTTGGGGCATGAAGCTTGATGAGAATCTCACCCTCGACCTGGCTACCGCTTACGGAAGAACCGGGCAGTTCAACGACGCTGCCCGCGTTTTGAACCAAGCGCTGAAGACCTATCCTAGCTCGGCGACGCTCACCTCATCGCTGGTAGCCATTTACGTCAAGCAGCTGCGCCTTGAAGATGCCGACAAGGTTGCAGAGCAACTGGCCCGCCGCAATCCCCGCGACATTGAGGCTCAGCGCGTTTATCTGCAAGTGCTGGTCTTGAATGCGGAAAACCAGACCGCCGCGCCGTTAGCTCGCAAGCTCCTTACGCAGGCCCCGCACGATGCGGATTTTCTCTATTTGAACGGCGTGTTGGAACGCGCTACCGGCGACTTTGCCACTGCGCGCAAGCAACTTGAGGAAGCTGCAAAGCTTGATCCAAACCGCTACAGCACCCGCTTTAACCTCGGATGCACATTGGAGCAGCTTCAGGACAACGCGGGTGCTAAGGAGCAGTTGCAAAAGGCGATCGAGCTCGACCCGACCGAGCCCGAGAGCCGCTTCGAACTGGCTAAGGTGCTGCGCAAGCTAGGCGAAACCGATGCAGCGCAGCAGCAGTTGGTCCTCTACCAGAAATTACTGAAGGATCAATCCGACCACACCACCGCTGCGCAGAAGTCCACGCAGGCCGCGGAAGCTGTGCGGGCGGGCGACAAGCAAAAGGCTGTCACGCTCTACCGTGAGGCGATCGTGGCTCTGCCCGATAATGCTGGATTGCTTTATCAGTTGGCACTGGTCTTGAACGATCTCAACGACGTGCAAGGTGAGCGAACCGCGCTTGAACAAGCTGTAAAGATCGATCCAGCCTTTGCACTGGCCCAATATCAACTCGGCAACTTGGACTCTCGCGAGGGCGACACAAGCGGCGCCGAACAGAAATTCCGGCTGGCTATTACGTCCTCTCCTGGCTATGTACAGGCATGGATTGCTCTTGCCGCCACATTGGCCATGGAGTCCCGCTTTCCCGACGCACTGCAAGCCATCGATAGCGCGCTCAAGATCGCTCCAGATAACAGCAAAGCACTTGAACTCCGCAAGAACCTGACTTCCCGTCAGGCGCAACGCTAACCTGGGCGACAATACCGTTTCTGGAGAATGGCAACAGTCATGAGCAGCAATCCATTTGGTCCCTGGACCCGCCGCGAACTGCTGCGGACTATTCCTGCCGCAATCCTCAGTTCCTTGTTCTCCTGCAAACTCAGCGCTGCGCCCGCATCGAAAAAATCTCTCCCGCCGTTCTCGCGCTTTGTGGATGTTGCACAAGCCGCCGGTCTGACTGAGCCTACTATTTGTGGTGAGCAGGACAGCTTCACATACATAGTCGAGTCCATGGCGACCGGCTGTGCCTTCTTCGACTACGACAACGACGGATGGATGGACATCTTCATCCTCAGCAGCCGGAGACTTGAAAACACTCCAGCCAGCGCTACGAATCGCCTCTACAAGAACAACCGCGACGGCACATTCACGGACGTGACCGTCAAGGCGGGCTTGGTCGATATCGGATGGGCGCAGGGCGTTTGCGTCGGGGACTATAACAACGACGGCTTCGAGGATCTCTTTCTCACCTATTACGGCCAGAATCGCCTCTATCGCAACAACGGCGATGGCACCTTCACCAATGTGACCGCAAAAGCCGGTCTGCTTCACCCCAAGACGCGCTACAGCAGCGGTTGCACCTTTGTGGATTACAACCGCGACGGTCTGCTCGATCTCTTCGTCGCCAATTATCTGGAGATCGACCTTGCCACCGCGCCCAAGCCCTCGCTTTCGGTGGCCAATTGCAATGCTGAAAACGTGCCGGTCAACTGCGGTCCCAGCGGTCTGGCCAAGGCCCAGAACTACCTCTACCGCAACAATGGCGACGGCACCTTTACGGACGTGTCGAAAGAGTCCGGGGTCGCCGGTTTTCGCGACTCATACTGCCTGACTGCGGCCAGCTTCGACGCGGATGAGGACGGATGGCCAGATATCGTCGTCGCATGTGACACCTCGCCATCCCTATTACTGATGAATAACCATGATGGCACGTTTCGCGAAGAGGCCTTGATTCGGGGTCTCGCGCTCAGCGCCGACGGACATCAGATGGGCGGTATGGGCGTGGGGGTAGGCGACTACAATCTGGACGGGCACCTGGACCTGGTCAAGACTCACTTTATCGATCAGGCCACTGGCATCTATAGCAACGACGGCAAGGGCAACTTTGACGACCGGACGATACAGGCCGGTCTCAATAACGAAACCCGCTACATCAGCTTCGGCGCTGGTTTAGTCGACCTGGACAACGACGGCTACCCGGACATCCTCATCTCTACCGGTTCCGTCTATCCTGAATTGGATCGCATCTCGTCCAGGTATGCACTGCGCACGCCCCGTGTTCTTTTTCGCAATCAGGGGGACGGCACCTTCGCCGAGTTGGGTGCGGAGGCCGGTCCTGGCATCGTCGCCCGCCACTGCGGACGCGGCCTTGCCTTTGGCGACTTCGACAACGACGGCGATATGGATGTCCTGATCATGAACGTCAATGAGCCGCCCTCACTGTTGCGCAACGACGCCCCTGCCGGCAACCATTGGATCAAAATCCGTCTTGAAGGAGTAAAGAGCAACCGCAGCGCCATCGGGGCGCGCGTCCTGCTTCGCTACGGCGGCAAGGTGCAGGCACAGGAGGTACTGAGTCAATCCGGTTATCTTTCCGCAAGTGATCCCCGTCTGCACTTCGGCCTCGGTGCTGCGACAACCGCCGATATTGAGATCCATTGGCCTCTCGGACTCGTCGAGAAATACCCCGCGCTTGCTGCCGATCAGCTTGTCACCATACGGGAAGGCGCAGGCATCGTAAAGGGCCGCCCCTTCCGCAAGTCCTGAATCTTCCATCCGCAAATATGAACGGAGAAAAAACAAGATTTGGACATTACGACTCTCGGTACGGCCGCAGCACGCGGGCGAACAGCAACTACTTTTGCCGCCACGTCAGAACCAAGGCGGTGAGAATTTGAATGTTAGGCTCTTACTGCAAAATCCATGCAATTCATCGAGGCACAATGCAGCGCATATCTCGTCGTAACTTGATCTCGACCGCTTTGGCATTCTCCGCTACCTGTCTGGCAACCCGCCCTGCCTGGGCGCGCGCCATAGCGTTTCATGAAGGCAATATGCCTGGAGGCGAGGCGGGTCTTGCCGTGCCTCCGCGCGAGCAACTGCTTTTCGATTTTGGCTGGAAGTTTGTCCTCGGCGACGGCAGCGACCCCGTGAAAGACCTGGGATTTGGCTTTGGTCAGAGCGACTTTTCCAAGACCGGCGAGTTTCTGTTTGCCAAAGCCGGTTTTGACGACTCCAAATGGCGCCCTCTTGATCTTCCGCACGACTGGGCAGTCGAACTTCCCTTTGTGCATGACGATGCAGGCAGCGGAGACAGCCAGATGCGGTCGCATGGCTACAAGCCGCTGGGCAGGCGCTATCCCGAGGCCAGCGTGGGTTGGTACCGACGCGAGTTTGATATCCCGGCCAACGATCGGGGACGGCGCATCTGGATTGAGTTTGACGGCGCCTTCCGCGATGCGCAGGTTTTTGTCAATGGATGCTACATCGGCAACAATGAAAATGGCTACGTGCCGTTTCGCTTCGACTTGACGGATTTTTTGACCTACGGCGCGAAAAACTACATTGTGGTGCGTGTCGACGCCCGCTATGGCGATGGCTGGTTTTACGAGGGCGCCGGTATCTATCGGCATGTGTGGCTCAGCAAGATGGGTGCTCTGCACCTGGGCAGATGGGAGAGCACAATACGCCCGTCGCTCTCTGGCGGCTCCGCCACGCTGGCTCTGGGCACGATGGTCGAAAACGAAGGAAATAAGGCTGAAGAGGCGCATGTAAGTTGGCAGATTCTCGACGCCGCCGGCAAGCCGGTTACGTCGGTGGAAGCTCCGGTACAGAAGATCGATCCGGATGGTTCAGCCCGTTTCAGCGCAAGCGTGCATCTACCCAATCCAGCGCTTTGGTCTGTCGAGGAACCCCATCTTTACAAGGCGATCATCACAGTTTCAGCGAACGGAGCGGTGCGCGATGCGGAGCGCGTGACCTTTGGCGTGCGCTCCGTACAATTTGATGCGCAAAAGGGATTTTTCCTTAACGGCAAATCTCTCAAGATTCAAGGAACCTGCAATCACCAGGACCACGCCGGCGTGGGGGCTGCGCTGCCCGACCGCCTGCAATATTTCCGGCTGGGCGTGCTCCAGCAGATGGGCTGTAACGCGGTGCGCACTTCGCACAACATGCCCACGCCAGAGTGGGTGGAGGCCTGCGATCGCATGGGCATGATGCTGATGTGCGAGACACGGCAGTTGAGTTCCAATCCAAGCGGGCTGGCGCAACTGGAAGCGATGGTCAAGCGATACCGCAATTCGCCTTCTGTCATTCTGTGGTCCATCGGCAATGAGGAAAACCAGCTTCAGGGGCCGATGGCCGAGCAGGGGGCAAGCATTGCGGCCGTCATGGTGCACAAGTGCCATGAGCTGGACCCGACCCGTATGGTTTCCGCCGCCGTCAACGCTGACAATCGCAAGGGTATCTCCGACGCGGTGGATCTGGTTGGATTCAATTATCACCTGGAGTTTCCCGACGCTTTCCACAAAGACAACCCCACGCGCCCGATCTTCGGATCGGAGACGTCGAGCGCCGTAAGTACGCGCGGCGAGTACACCACCGATTGGCAGCACAATGTGGTCGATTCCTACCACGGCGTCTATGAGCTGCCGGAACGGTGGTGGAAGTTCTATGGAGAGCGGGATTGGGCGGCGGGTGGATTCGCCTGGACGGGCTTCGACTATCGTGGCGAGCCGACCCCTTTCGGCTGGCCGTCGGTCAGTTCCAACTTCGGCATTGTTGACTTGTGCGGATTTCCGAAGGACTACTTTTACTACTACAAGGCATGGTGGCGTCCAGAGCCGTCGCTGCATCTTTTTCCGCATTGGAACTGGCACGGCAAGGAAGGTACCGAGATCGCGGTTTGGGTGTATTCCAATCTGGACGAAGTGGAACTGCTGGTGAATGGCAAGTCTGCCGGTATCCAGAAGGTTCCGCATCTGAGCCATCTGGAATGGAAGGTCAAGTACGAGCCTGGCGTGATCGAAGCGCGCGGCATGAAGAATGGCAAGGTTGTCTTGAGCGAAAAGCGGGAGACAACCGGACCAACAGCATCCCTTCGACTGACGGCGGATCGCACCGAGATTCTTGCCGACGGCGAGGACGTAGCGGTGCTGAAGGTGGAGGCTCTCGATAGCCAGGGCCGCTTGGTGCCGGTTGCCGACGACCTGATTGTGTTCAGAACTTGGGGAGATGGAAAGTTGATCGGCGCAGGAAACGGTAACCCCAACTGCCAGGAAAGCGACAAAGGCTCGAAGCGGTCGCTCTTCCATGGCCTCGCGCAGATCATCGTCCAGAGCACGAAGAATGCCGGCGAGATACAGGTCGAAGCGGTGAAACAGGGCGAGGATGGGCAGGGTTCGATCTCGGCCAGACTGACGGTTAAAACCAGACAGGTCAGGCTGAGGCCGTCGGTGCCAGCGGCGCGCTAAGAGCCATGATGGAGTTGCAACCACACATGACTCATCGCCATGCCTGCCAATCGGCAGTAAAAAAAGCAGGCTCTTCGAATTTGTTGCCGCGAATAACACGGCAGACAACTCCGAAGAGTCTGTGTTCTTTGTATGCAGATCGGAGGCGCCAGCCAAGACTAACGCACTGGCGCTTGGACCTCGATAATGGCTTCCTTCTGCTGCCGCCAAATGGCGATGCGCACGTGGCCGGTGTCTGGCAGAGCCGCCGTGACCTGCTGTAGTGCAGCCAGCGAATCGGTTGGCTTGCCGGCGATCTTCAGGATCACGTCCCCCACGCGCAGTCCGGCAGTGGCCGCGCGGCTGCCGGACTGCACATCCTGGAGTAGAACTCCAATCTCTCCGGGGAGTCCGGACGCGGAAACCTCTCCCATGCCGACTATGTTCTTGACCGTTGCTTCCATCCATACCGCCGGCCGGGGATCTCGCGTAGATTCGGGCTGCGTCGATTGCGCCGTCTGCAGACGGGGAAGTTCCGGAGTGCGGGCGATACGCTTCAGCGGCGGCCACTGCACTCCGAACTGATCCATCGGGAAATTCTGAAAGCCAAGGCGCAGCGCCGGAGAATCCTCCCGCACCCGGTAGTCGCCGTTTCCCGGGTCCACAAACAGCGCGTCAGCTTCAAGAGAGTGTTCGTCTCTACCGCTCTGCTGTTGCAGTGTCAACGCGGGCCGCGCATCTTTCAGTCCGGCTACGTGCATCAGGTTGTTGTCGTTCTCAGCGCCCCATGGCTGCGGAATGCGGATCGGCTGATACGGCTTGAAAACAATGTTGTGGCGAAAGATATCTTCGCTTCCCTTAAACCATACGTGAGGATGAAAGGAGTTGTTGACCATCACGTTGTTCTCGACCACCCGGAAATAGCCCTCGCGCAGCTTGATCCCGCCATTCAGCATCAGGTTGTTATAGATGTGGTAATTGCTGGAACCGTCGTCCAGATCGATATCCCATCCATGATCGCAGCGCCAGCGATTATTCCGCAGGATGATCGGCTTGACGGCATCCAGACGCGGTAGTTCGCGATACGCCCCGGAGGTGACAGTATCCGCGTCGATGTCTCTCAGATTCCAGTAACGATCGCGGCCCCAGGCATTGAACGAGCCATGATCTCCCGTCTCCTTCACCGTGTCAAAGATGTCGTTGTATTCGATCACATGTCCGCCCCATGTTCCCTCGGACACGTTGATTCCCGCTCGCGGAACATCGTAGATCGAGTTATGCCGGATAGTAATGTCCTGCGCCATGGAGATCTCAACCGGTGCAGTCTGTTTCTCGACACGCCCAGTACGTTCGATCAGCGAATTCTCCAGGATGCAATCGGCGGGGTAATCTTTGGTCTTCGGCCCAGGCAAAAAGTCGAGGTCCTTGATCGACTGTGTTTCGTTGTATTCGAAGAGCGGACTTCGTACCGCCTTTGGGTCGCCCACGAAGGCCACGCCATTGCCGCCAGCATCTGCGATGTGCGTGCGCCGAATGGCGATTCTGCGATTGTATTTGTTGATGAAAATGGCGTTTCCGCCCACCTGATCGATGAACAGTTCTTCGAGCGCGCAGTCCTCCGCATTGGTGAGCAGAATGGCCCCGCCACGGTACACCGTCCAATCGCTGCGCAGCAGCGGTTCCTTGTTGTCCATGAAGGTCCGCGCCGCGTGCCGGAAGGTCAATCCGCGAAAGTTAATCCATTTGACCGGCTTGCCCTCGTCTCCGCGCAATTCAATCAGGTGGCGCAGCCGTACAGCCTCGACGGTGGCGTCCTTCAAATCGAGGCCTGCTGGCGGGTAATAGTACAACGTCGAGGTCTTTTCATCCAGAAACCACTCGCCCGGCGCATCGAGTTCCTCGAAAATGTTCTCTACGAAGCGGTATTGCGGATGCATCCCCATGCGGCGATTGTTCTGCCACCCGCCTTCATAGGTGACATTGCCCTCTGCATCTTTGCCCGTAATGACGTAATGGACGTCGCCCCACAGGCTTGGGTGCATGGCGTGAATGATCCCTCCACGAGGATCGCTCCATCGGGCTGCCCTGACATGACTGAATGCCTCCGGAGACCAACCGTTGAAATATACCGCAGAGGGATCATAGTTGGGATAACGCGCAAGGATCTGCCTCTTTCCATTCACGAAGAGTTGGTCCGTGTGCAGCCCCGTCGGTACATTCGCCATCATGATGCCATCCCGGTAGGGAGCCCAGGTCAAATCGAGTCTGGTTCCGCCACTCAGAACAGGCTCTTCATTTTCATAGGCGGCATAGGTCACCGGCATCTTCTCGGTCCCGGAGTCCTGAGGCGTGAAAACCAACGTTTCAGGCAGGTAGTATGTGCCTCCACGAAGCCACACGGTCACCTTGCCCCGGGCTTTTTGGCTGCGGGCCAGCTTTTGCGCGGCTTCCAGAGACGCAACCGGTCGGGCCTTTGTTCCAGGATTGTTGTCCTGTCCCGCAGAGCTCACGTAGATAGAGACTTTGAGTTCACCCGCCGCGTGCGTTGCGGGAACGAGGCCAAGAAGCATAATGAAAAGCAACGAGATCTTTTTCATGGCGCAATTTGCGTACCGGGCAGTTTGATGGCTGATCGTGAAGCCGTAAACCCGATTCGCGTGAAGGATCCTCACGTCTATGATAAACAACAGTTCAGTTCCGCGCCTAGCAGGGCCTCGGCTTGTGCCCGGATAATCCGATCACTGGTGGCAATGTGCCCAGCCGAGTTACGAGACATGTTACTCACTTGTCGGTAATATAGGCGACACTTGGAGCGTTAAAGAAGCTCTGACCAAGCTGAAACAGGATGCTCCCGGCATCGACGGCCTATAGAACAACAGATGCAGTGTGATGGCGCCCTTGCGCTGACGATACTTGGCCCAGTCGAACATGGTGGCCGACAACTCGAGGATGCTGCCATCCAGGCTCATCAGTTTATTCTTGAAACGAAACTTGCGGCGACTGCGCGCCGCCGTCTCGGCCTGATACTTTTCCAGCAACTGCATGAAAATCGACTCGTACAGTTCCCAGGGGCGATTGGCGTTGGCATGAGCCAGGGTCGATCTCTTCGGCGCGGTGCTGATGTCCAGATGCTTGAGCGGCGATTCGCAGCCGGCCAGGCCCAGGCAGACTTTGCGTAGCGAGTTCAAATGCGCCATCTGGCAAAAAAGCATGGCCACGACCTGTTCCCAGCATGTGAACCCCTTGGCGCTGAACTCGGCTTGATGCTGCTTGACGAGATGCGCGAACTGTCCGCGTGGAAAAAGTTGCAATAGCTGCGAGTAAACACTGCATACTAGTGTCATGGCTAATCCTTTCGTCTTTAGCTGTGGTTCTGTCCGGGAGCCCATTTCAGAGTAACGGGGATCAGCCGAAGCCTTGAACCTTGAGCCGGCAGAGCTATCAGACTATTTTGGACAGCAATGACTGGAACCGCTTTACGCGAAGGTAGCGTGAATGGAACAACAGTGGCAGAAAGAAAATCAAGCAAAACCCTGATGCCATAACCCGTGGGGCAGTCTTCGGCTGCTCCACATCGCCTGAACAGCAGTCCTCTTCACCGGAAGGCCTGCCCACATCGAATGGAAGGCCTGTCCACATGAAACGTATCGCTTGCCCGCATCCAACGGAATCCACACTCGCGCAACTCAGAAGGGCAAGAAACGAAATGATGCTGCGGGTATCTTATTTACCTTATTCAGTCTTTTCCAATCCCGGAATGAGCCTGAACGGCGAGTTTGAGTTGGCAGCTTCAGACGGCTCCTTTTCGTGATGATTTCATATATTTCTCGTAGCCGTCGCGGCGATGGGAATGTGGGAATCGGCTTTATCGATTTCCAAGGTTTGTGGAAAGGGCGGAAAACACGTACTATCGTTTTCCTGGCTTTCCATAAACCGTCATTTCCATGGTCCGCTACCACTGCTGCTGACGCGTCACGCCGAGATTTTCATCTGCTCAAACATTGAGTTTTTGGCCTGTTACATACCTCGTGCGGTCTCGGTGTCGCTCATCGATGCAGCCACGCGCTTGAGCGCCGCGATAGACAGCCCAGGGCGCAGGAACTGTTGTGGCCGGTCGAGTGAGAGCAGCTTCTCGAGCGGCGTTTGCGGCCTTTGGCGTCGATCTGGACTTCGGCCTGGGCAGAGGGCCGGTGGTAGTTGACGTAGGGATTGAGAACGCCGGTATAGAACTGGTTGATGGGCGCGGCGTGGGCCGGGTTGATGTGCCCCCAGTCGATATGTTTCCGCACAATGGCGGCGTTTTTGGTTTCCACCAGGCCATTGTCGCCGCTCTTGCGGGGACGGCTTTTGGTCTGCTCAATGAGCAGCTTTTCCAGCAGTTGCGCCACGGTCTTGTTGATGAATTCACTGCCATTGTCGGAGTGGAAGTTAAGGATGACAAAGGGGAACTGCTGGAGGATGCTTTCCAGAAGCGGCATCAGCCAAGCCTCAGAGATGCGCGGTGTGTCCAGCACCACTTCCCACTGCGTCACTTCGTCGACAGCGTTGATGTGATAGATTCCCTTGCCTTCCGAGCCGTCGCCCTGATGCACGGTATCGATGCGTAGAAAGCCTGGTTGGCCGTTGGGCGCGGGGCAGACAGGCCAGCCTCACAGGTTTCCAGCAGTTGCGCAGGAGAAACCACTCTTCCTGCCGCCATTCTTGCCGCCATCACGGATGGCATCGTTGACCTCGCCAAACAGCACCTTCGGAGCAGATTCAACCGAACGCACAGCCTTTGCTGAAAGAAGTGGCCGCACCGACTCATGCCAGACTTTCTTCAATTCAGGAAGCGCACTGCCAAAGACTTCAATTGTGTCGTGGATATAGAGCAGATCCTTGGTCCGATTGCCTATCTCTCGCCGTTCGTGGATCAAAATCTTTTGCACGAGATACGCCACTGGGTTCGGGATTTGAACAAGATAACGATCAGTGGTTGGAACTCCTGTCGCGAGACCAATCTCAACCTGCCATGGCGCTGACAGTAGCAGATCAAGATGGCGCAACTTCTGAGCTGAGACACCGGCAATCGACGCCGTGGCGTCGCGCTTGCCGCGCTTATTCTCGCTGCCGATGAGCGGCGTTAAAAACTCCGCATAGAAGCCAGCGTTTCCGGCTACAAGTCGGTAGTGAATGGCAGGTGGCCGCATATCTCCAAGGAGTTCTTCCGTGAACCCGCTTGCTGCCAGACGCGCTCCAATGTCTTCGCCGTGATGCGGCAACTTCTCCGGCATGGCAATCCGATTCTCCACTATGGAAGAAGACTGCGGCGTTCGACTACGTCGTCCATCTTCCGTCAACGAAAAGCACCTCGGCTCCAAAGGGCCTGGTTGATAAAATTATTTTCTTGATAAAAATTACATGAAATGAGACTTACAGGGCTTGGTCCAGAATGAATCGCATATGGGGGCAACTATGGGGATAACATGGAGCATGTATAGCGAATAAACTGATGAAACTAAAGGGAGAGGAGATCCCCCGCCTTTGGCGGGGTGGCAGTAGTAGTTTGACATTTACGGGAGTAAGCCTTTAAGTCGGTTCTAGCCGATGTCGTTGCAAGAAGTAAGATGAATGGGCTTTTGCTTTTGTTCTTGCTTTTGCTTCGGACGGTTGCGAAAAGGCCCCTTTGAGGGGCCAGCAACCGTAAAGCCACCGGCTCTGCCGGTGGATACTTACAGCAGTTGTCTGCAGAGTGTGGTGGCGTCTCTGGCCACCACTCTAGTCCGACCCCGTCCGGGGTCGTCCGAAAATCAGCATAGATCATCATTTTTAGTTCTCAAGTAGATTGCGAAGGGCATCGATCCCAGCGCAAACCGCAAGGCCGAGAATTCGGTGCGAGGCCATCAC
>Ga0255356_1000327_pt1 | contig 32705 bp, 22 predicted proteins | sample HBST100metaG_FD_189944 | JGI IMG/M metagenome (GOLD analysis project Ga0255356, IMG submission 189944) | Peat soil microbial communities from Stordalen Mire, Sweden - H.B.S.T100 | ecosystem: Environmental > Terrestrial > Soil > Wetlands > Peat | place: Sweden: Norrbotten County, Stordalen Mire...
AACCTGTGGAAGTGACCTGCCACCGGCAAGGTGGCGCAACTCAGTCGGGGCCGCGTTAGCGTCCCCGCTCAAGCCGCTTTGAGCGGCTCACCTAAGAAAGCCTCCGGCTTTGCCGGAGGTTCTTACTTGACCGGATTGCTACCGTAACTCGCAGGCGCGGATTCCAGGTGATCTGTAGCACTCAAAAAAGATTCATTGTGGGTCCTCTGTCATGGACGCACGGTGTTGGGTCGTTATCCCAAAGTAGTCGATCCACTGCCGGCTAATGGCATTGACTCGCTCAATGAGTTCGCGGCTTGGCTTTTTTCCGTGCTCGACAATAACCACCATTCCGGTGTTGAACTTTCGTTGGGAGTGGTTGACGTCCGGTAAACGCGGCCCCTCGTTGGCGATAACATCTTGGATGGTTACCTTGGTCCGGTTGGCCTTGTAGATGGGGTGGCCGTTGCCGTCCTTGCCCGCTGGAACCAAGTTCCTCAAGATAAAGAAGTCAGGCACTTCCGCCGGTGAGATCAAGCCCATCAAGTAAAGATCGAGGTAGGAATATCCCGATGCTGGGACGTAGTAATTATCAGCCAGTTGGGTGTAGGTGCCGTCAAAGTTATCCTGCCAGACGCCTCCTCCCATAGCCGATGCCTCTGTAGGCAGTTGATAAGGAAATGGAACGACGGCCTGCAAACCTTGTGCCCAATGCACGGGACCGAGCGGGATAACTTCACCATTTACCTTGGCTGAAGCAAACGCGGACCACCTGTGGCCCATCTCATGTCCAATCTGCGACATCGCGTAGTTATACGGAAGTATCTTCCCGTCCAACGACCTCTCGCCAAGTTGGCGCGTGTAGGTCGTTATGTCGTGATCGGTAAGGGCCGGTGCTCCTGAGGGTGGAAATTCGTCCATTTGAATGGCGTTGGCATATACTGGTTGGACGTATCCCCACTGTAATCTTCCCTTGCTGCAGAAGCCATCAAGACTAGCTTCGAAATCGTGCTCGACCACGCCAATCCCGGTAACATTGCCACCCAGCGGGCCTTCACTTGGAGTGCCGGCTTCCTGGTTGTCGATGCGGAAGTCCGAGTAGTATGCCAGAAAATCAAACTTGTCGCCGAGCGCCTTGATTACCGTGCAAGATAGATCTTCGGGATTGGGTAGAGATAGGTAGTGGAATGATTCGTATGCGAGAGTGAAAGGGCCGTCCTTGCGCGTCAGCGAAGACAGATGGACTTCGGCGCTATGGATTCCGGATAGACGAACAACCTGAGAGGGGATTTGCTCGGCACTCTTATCAGGGCTTCCAGGAGCAACAACCTCTGCGCGGACTGCAACCTGTCCGGCATTACGAAAAGCTTTCGGCAAAATCCCTTGCAGCATGATGGAGTTGCCGCTTGCCTTCACAGTGGACAAGACCCCCTGGCCATACGCGAAGTAGTGGGACGGCTTATCCTCCGCGTTACCTACTGCGGTCCAGACCGCCGATGCGTGAGGGGTGTCAGGGTGACCCGGAAGCTGTTCATCAAAGAACACCCGATACTGAATGCCTTCCAGTGCGGGATTGCCTTCTGCCAATACCGGGCCGCGGGTTTCAAACTTGGCCGTCAACAAAAGGCCGTCAACAACCGAGATTTTGAGATTCTGAACATCAAGGTGCGCCGCAATTTCTGGATGCGGCCCGGCGCTGATCGTCGCGAGTGGTACCTCCTTGCCTGCGAGCATGGGATAAATGCCAACGATGGCATCCTTTGCCGCGAGTTGCTTGTACGACATCTCGATGGAGCCATCGCGATGCAGCACAGCCTGGAAGCGGTTGATCGTCTTATCCCATGTAAAATCCTGAATATTCCCGTAAGGTTCCGTAACATCCCAGGTAATAACCACCCGATCGGAGAGTTCCTTTACATAATGAGGTCCACTCATCCGCGGCTTGAAGAAGACACACATCGCAGGAACGGTATTGACCAGCATGCTAGCCGCCTCCGAGAGCGGGTCGAACCGGCCGATTGAAACTCCAGCGGGACGGCCGCCAGGGCTGTGGCTGCTGTCTGCTTCGCCGAAGCTGATCGATCCAGTTGTTCCCACCTGGAATGAATTCCACTTCTTGCCGGAAAAAGGGAATGTGAAGTTATGCAGGGTCACTTCTCCGCCGGGGAGTTCAGAGCCGAACTCTGAATCCCACTGTAGGTCCGTATTTTCGACGGAATACTGCGCGCCTTTTGGCGTGAAGCGCAGCGTGCGGCCCGTTAGGTCAAACAGGTTTGCTTCTCCGAGCGCCCCTTTGTTCAACTCCACGACGATAAGGTTTCCGTCGGTTGACGTAGTACCAATCGAGTGTCCAGAACCCCACGACTGCGCCTGTGCAAGACCGGCCTGTAGAAATAGCACAAACGAGAGCAACACTCCACTCCGTAAGAGACAGCTTATTGTTCTCTTCATGGGACATACCCTACCGTAAGGTGACATAAACTTGGATCTCCTTTTCCGTTTCAATAGCGCTACTCAGCATGCATTCATCTTGACCCGCGCTTGGACATGCCAATCGAACAAATTTTGGTTCAGGAGTAAGCGGATGATCGAATTACACCCGGGAGGAATTATGTATGCATAGTTGTATTTTTGCAAGAGAATCTTTGGATCACTCAGTTTTTTCTCCCTGCAGCCCATATATTTTACGGCCGCATATTTCCTCAAGGCGTACGGTGATCCGCATCCTGCTAATGCATTATCTCTCTGATTCTTCATTGGATAGACGAATCATCGCGAGCGATATATCTCCTCCGCTTTCGGCCATTTCGGAGGTCAACAGGGAGTTGATAATTTGGCGTGTGCGCAAGGTTCAGCGACTTTGCTTTTTTCTTAGATCGCGCATGGTTCCCCGAGGGAATCCGGTGGATTCGCGCACCACGAGCTGAGTCTCGATGGGATATTCACGCTTCGGCGCCGGCGTCTCCTCTACATAGGCTCTCAACGCCATAACCGCTGCCTTGGCCAACTCGAAGCAGGACATCTGGATGGTGGTCAAGGGCGGAATCGTCATTTGTGTCATATGGATGTTGTCAAAGCCAATGACGGAGAGGTCGTCAGGTACGCGCAGCCCGGCGCGGTAAGCCTCATGCAGCACTCCGATGGCCGTCACGTCGTTCGAGCACATGATCGCGGTAGGCAACTTGGCGTTGGCCAGCAGTTTCTCCGTCGCAGCCATGCCCCCTTCCATGGTGTGGTCGCCTTCGATAATATGAGTTGGATCGACCGTGATGCCGCACTCCTCAACCGAGCGCCGAAATGCAGTCAGGCGCGACTGTGCGGAATGCAACCGGAGTGGGCCGGTGACGAATGCTATATCCCGGTGCCCCAACGCGGCCAGATGCTGTACGCCCTGACGGATTCCGTGATGGTAGTCCACGTGCAGCAGGCTGATGCCCGGCTGTTCCGGCCCAACATCCACAAAGACCAGGGGCACATGGCGGTCCGCCAATTGTTCCAGCAGCGGCTCTTCGATACCGAAGGTCATCACCGCAACGCCTTCAGCTTTGCGTTCAACCATGCGGCGAATGCAGCGCTTCATCCGTTCGGGATCGTAGTTGGTCGAACCGATCAGGATTTCATATCCGTGTTCGACGGCTACGTCCTCAAATCCTTGAATCAATTCGGGGAAGAACGGGTTGGTAATCTCGGAGACGATGAGTCCGAGAAGCCGGCTGCGCCCAGAGACCAGAGAACGCGCCTGCGTATTCGGGAAATAATCAAGTTCTTTGATTACTTCGCGAACTCGTTTGGCCAGCTTGGGATTCACGGTAGGGATGTGATTGATCGTACGTGAGACCGTGGCAATGGAGACGTTGGCGAGCCGCGCCACGGTGTGAATATCCACGTGCGTTGATTCCCGGCTGGAGCGGCGTTTGTTCTTGGGGGCTGGATCTTTCATAATGGTATTGCGGAATGCGTTTACAGAATATCCTATTAAAGGGAAATGTTGACAGAAACCAGCAGGAGGATTTATGTTGACACTCGCAGGTAAAGGTTTACCCGAATCCGCCCAAACGGTAAATCGTGTGGGTCGACTGCTATGTCTGAGTCCGGTGGAGGCCAAGCATAGGCGTTCTGGAGGAGTTTCATGGAACTGCTGCGACTGCAAGCCGAGGTTCTTGAAGCCAATTTCGAAATCGTTCGTCGTGGGCTGGTGCTATATACGTTTGGCAACGCCAGCGGCATCGACCGGGAAACCGGACTGGTGGCGATTAAACCCAGCGGCGTTCCCTACGAACAGATGACCCCAGCGGATATGGTCATCTGCGATCTAAACGGAAAAATCATTGAAGGCCGGCTGAAACCCTCTTCCGACCTCGACACTCACCTTGAGCTTTACCGGGCTTTTCCCGCGATTGGCGGCGTGGTTCATACTCACTCCGAATTCGCCACTGCATGGTCGCAGGCCGGTCGCAACATTCCCGCCTTCGGCACCACTCATGCCGACTACTTTTATGGTCCTGTGCCGTCAACTCAAGAGTTAAGCGATGAAGAGATTCAAGGCGACTACGTGCTGAATACCGGCAAGGCGATTGTGCGCCGCTTCAACGGGCTTGACCCGATGGCCGTGCCAGCCACGCTGGTTGCCGGGCACGCGCCATTCTGCTGGGGCAAGACGCCAATGGACGCCGCGCACAACGCCGTCATCCTGGAGTATGTGGCTCGCATGGCCTTTTCTACGGTGCTTCTATCTCCCGAGGGCAACGGCGTTTCCCAGGCCCTGCTGAACCGGCATTACTTCCGCAAACATGGCGCGAGTGCAACCTATGGACAGTAAGGATTTACGTTTGAAAGGCGGGATGGCCGCCGCAGAGCATTCGCAAGGAAAGAGCCGCCCAACGGCGGCGTTCGAGGATCGAAACCGTGATTGTTAACTCCATAGGCTACCTTGGGTTGCCAGCATCGCCGGCACTCCTGGCCTTCAGCGCAGCGCCTTTGGCGCATCTACGGCCCCTCGACATTGCCGTCATCGCCATCTACTTCTGCATGGTGATCTGGATCGGCATTTACCTGAAGGGCAGGTCGAACACCAGCGAAGAATTCTTCATGGCCGGGCGTGAGATGACCGCCTGGATTGCCGGTTTAAGCTTCGTTTCGGCCAACCTCGGCTCGTTGGAACTGATGGGCTGGGCTGGCTCCGCCTATCAGTATGGCATCCTGGCCACCCACTGGTACTGGATCGGTGCCATCCCGGCCATGCTCTTCCTCGGTCTGGTGATGATGCCCTTCTACTACGTCTCGAAGACGCACTCGGTCCCTGGCTATCTGGATCTGCGCTTCGGCGGGGCCAGCCGCAGCTTGGCCGCTATCTCCTTTGCAGCCGAGATGGTGCTGATGAGCGGCGTGAATATGTTTGCCATGGCCGTGGTGATGAAGGTTGTGCTGGGCTGGGATATTACCTTCAGCATTCTGGTTAGTTCCGTCGCGGTGGCCATCTATGTCGGCTTGGGCGGTCTGCGCTCGGCCATCTTCAACGAGGTTCTGCAGTTTGTGCTCATCTGGGGCGGCGCGATGCTGGTGCCGATCCTGGGCCTGATCCAGGCTGGAGGCCCGGCCGGCCTGAAAACCAGAATCATTGCTAATCTGCATTCCGATACATACTTCCATCTGTGGCGTGATACTGGCCATTTCGCTTCGAATCCCATGGGCGTTCATTGGACGGGCATTGTGCTCGGCTTGGGCTTTGTAATCAGCTTCGGCTACTGGACCACGGACTTTCTGGTGGTGCAGCGCGTGCTGGCTGCGCACAATCTGCGTGCGGCGAGGATGGCTCCGATTATCGGGTCATTCTTCAAAATGGCGGTTCCATTCATCGTCATTCTGCCCGGCTTGCTTGGCCTGGTGCTGTTGCAGAACCCCGACGGCAGCCGCAGGCTGTTGGTCGGCGAGGATGTGGTTAAATCCTGTTCCGTGAGCGCATCTGGGGAGAATATCTCGGATCCAGGCGGCTGCGCCACGGCAATGGCAACCAAATCGACGCTCCCGGCGGCCTATCAGCAACGCGTTCTGAGCGCGGCTCCGGGCTCGGAACTGCACAGCTACAACGAAGCGCTGCCGTTGATGATGGTGCGCTATTGCGGGCCGGGCCTGCTGGGCTTGGGAATTACCGCGCTGATTGCTGGCTTCATGAGCGGCATGGCCGGCAACGTGAGCGCCTTCTCAACGGTGTGGACCTACGACATCTACAAGCCGCTGATCAAGAAAAGCGCGACCGATGCCCACTATGTGCTGGTGGGGCGGCTGTCGATTCTGATAGGCGTTGCGGTCTCCATTGGCGCGGCATACCTGGTGATGCATGCGCACGGCATCATGGACTACGTGCAGGCGTTATTCAGCTTCTTTATTGCGCCTCTTCTGGGCGCCATTTTGATGGGCATGTTCTGGAAGCGAGCTACCGCGCCGGCCGGCTTCCTGGGCCTGCTAACTGGCATCGTCACCTCGGTCAGTTTGTTTGTGTGGGTCAAGTTCAACCCCGCTGCGCTGGCTTCGGTAGCGCTTTCGCCGGACGCCAAGCCGATGGCCGAGAACCTTTATCGCGCGCTGTGGGCGTTCCTCATCACCGTCATTATTATCTTTCTGGTCAGTCTCTTCACCAAGCCCAGACCGGTCGCGGAGCTGAATGGCTTGGTCTATGGAGCGACCGTCCTGCCCAAGGAAGATGCGGTCCCGTTCTACAAAAACGTGTGGATCTGGGCAGGGCTGGCGGTGTGCATCTTCGCGGCGCTGAACATTCTGTTCTGGTAATACGGGCAGAGTTTGTTCTGAGGCGAGAAAAATCTTGACCGGGGAAACGAGAAAGGGTTGGAAACAATGCGTGGTGCCGGAATTCAAATCTGGTTTTTTATCGGAGTGTTGCTGGTCATTTATGGGGTGATGATCTTGGGCTATGGCGCCTATGAATGGCTGACCGGATGCTATCCGCCCATGGTCGAGTTGACGAACCTGCATACGCCGATCTGGTGGGGCGCCCTGCTGGCGACTCTGGGAGTGTTTTACGTGGTCAAGTTTCGTCCGGGCCGCGCCGGCAAGTAGGCGTGGCAGCAAGTTCCGGAGTTTGGTCGAAGAAGAGAGCGTCAGGCCGTCCTGGCGCAGACGCAGTTCAAAAACGATTCCCATTGCTGGAGTTCCAGAAGCAGGACGGTATTTCCTGAACCCAGCAAAGGCACGCGAGCCGTAAAGCGGCAATGATTGAAGGAGTAGGTGATATGGCAACACAACGAACAATGACGTTTGGCGTGATAGTAGGCAGCCGCGGCTTTTTCCCTGGCCATTTGGCCAAGACCGGCCGCGAAGAGATTATCTCGGTTCTGGAGGCCGCGGGAGCGCGGGCTGTGGTGTTGACCCCTGAGGAATCGAAGCATGGCGCGGTGGAAACCTACCCCGAGTCCCAGCGTTGTGCGGAACTCTTCAAGAAGCACGCAGAAGAAATTGACGGCATCATCATTACGTTGCCTAACTTCGGCGAAGAGCGCGGCATTGTGGACGCTATTCGCCTCTCCGGACTCAAGGTTCCGGTGCTGGTGCAGGCCACGCCTGATCGCTCCGACGACATGACCATTGCGGTTCGCCGCGACAGCTTCTGCGGCAAGATGAGCTGCTGCAATAACCTGATGCAGTACGGCATCCCCTATTCACTGACCACGCTGCACACTGAGGCTCTGAGTTCGCCGGAATTCAAGGCCGACTTGGAGTGGTTCTCCGCAGTCTGCCGTATCGTCAAAGGCCTCAAGAATTTGCGCATCGGTTCGATCGGCGCGCGTCCGGCGGCCTTTAACACGGTTCGCTACTCCGAGCGCATCCTCGAGACCGCGGGTATCTCCATTGAACCGGTTGATCTTTCTGAGATCTTGGGCCGCATCCACCGCATGAAGGACACCGACGACGCGGCGCAAGCCAAACTGGCGGCCATCAAGAAGTACGTCAGCACCTCCGGCATTTCCGCCGAAGCGCTGCTCAAGATGGCCAAGCTAGGAGCGGTCATCGACGGCTGGATGAAGCAGACCAACGTGACCATTAGCGCCGTGCAGTGCTGGAATGCGCTCGAGGAATTTTTTGGCGTGGTGCCCTGCACCATCATGAGCATGATGAGCCACGATCTAATTCCCTCCGCCTGCGAGGTGGACGTGCCCGGAACATTGAGTATGTACATGCTGGCTCTGGCCAGTCAAACGCCCTCGGCACTGCTTGACTGGAACAACAATTACGGCAGCGACCCCAACAAGTGCGTCTGCTTCCATTGCTCCAACCTGCCCAAGCATTTCTTCGCCGAGGCTCCGGTCATGGGTTACCAGGCGATTATCGCCGGCACGGTGGGCAAGGAGAATACCTTCGGTACTTGCGTGGGCCGCGTGAAGGCTGGCGCGATGAGTTTTGCGCGTTACTCCACCGATGACCGCCGCGGCGTCATTCGCGGCTACACCGGCGCGGGCCGCTTCACCGACGATCCTCTGGACACCTTTGGCGGCGCTGGCGTGGCTGAGATTCCGCAACTGCAGAAGCTGCTCAAGTACATCTGCCGCGAGGGCTTCGAGCACCACGTCGCCGCCAACTTCAGCGACGTCTCTCGGGCCATCCACGAGGCCGCTACACGCTATCTGGGATGGGAGTCTTACATCCACGGACAACAGGAAGAGTAGGGGTTCGATCGTGACGATTGTTGCAGGCGTGGATTTTGGAACTCTCAGCGTGCGCGTGTCCATTCTGGACAGCGAGCGCGGGCGTCTCGGCGCGGCGGTGGCGGAGTATCCGCTCCACCGCCAGCGCCAGGATCCGGATTTCGCGACGCAGGCGCACGCTGACCATATGCGCTCGCTCGCTGCCGCTACCCGGCAGGCGGTAAAAGAAGCGGGCATTCGCGGCGAACAGGTCGAGGCCATCGCCCTTGACACCACCGGCTCCAGCGTCGTGCCGGTGGATGCGCAGATGCAGCCGCTCGACGACTACTACCTGTGGTGCGATCATCGCGCCAAATCCGAGGCGCGCGAGATCACCGAACTGGCGCATCGCGAGGGCCTGGAGGCTATCGACTGGTGCGGCGGCGTGTATTCCCATGAATGGGGCTTTGCCAAGCTGCTGCACTGGCTGCGGCATAATCCCGGCAAGCGCGATCAATTCGCCTCGGCCTTCGAGCACTGTGACATGGTGGCGGCCACGTTGTGCGGCGTTACCGATCCCAAGCTCGTCAAGCGCAGCGTCTGCGCCATGGGCCACAAATGGATGTGGAATCCCAAGTGGGATGGCCTGCCGCCGCAGTCGTTTCTCTCCAAACTGGATCCGCTCTTTGACGGTATTCGAGAAAAGCTGGCGGGCGACTACCTCACCTCGGATCACCTCGCCGGACATCTGACCCCGCAGTGGGCTGAAAAGCTCGGGTTGCGGGCTGGCATCCCCATCCCTGTCGGGGCATTCGACGCGCATTGGGATGCGATTGGCGCGGGCTGTCGTGAAGGCGACGTAGTCAACGTTGTTGGCACCTCCACCTGCATCATCGCCATGAGTCCGAAGACGCAATTGATTCCCGGTGTTTGCGGCGTGGTGCCGGGTAGCGTGCATCCGCGGTTCACCGGCATCGAGGCGGGTCTCTCAGCTACGGGAGACATCTTCGAGGCCATCGCGCGTCGCGCCGGGGTGAAGGTCGCCAAGCTGTCCGTTGGCTTGGAAGCCTATCGCCCTGGACAGACCGGTTTGCTGCGGCTGAGTTGGGACAACGGCGACCGCACCGTGCTGGTCAACTCGGAACTGGGTGGCGTGACGCTGGGTTGGAATCTGGTGCATACCGCGCAAGACGAGCTCTTTGCGGCTATTGAGGGAACGGCCTTTCACACCCGCATCATCCTCGAACGCATGGCCGAATATGGCGTGCCGGTGGAGCGCGTCATCAACGCCGGCGGTATCCCACAGCATAACGCCGTCCTCAACCAGGTCTACGCCGACGTGCTGGGCAAGCCGGTACTGGTTCCGGATGGGGTGCCCACGAGTCTTGGATCGACCATCTTTGCTCTGCTCGCCGCCGGAGCTTTCCCTACCATCGAAGCCGCACAGGAGAAGCTCTGCCTGAAGTACACGGTATTTTTACCCCGGCCGGAGGCGACAGCGATTTACCAAAAGATTTACGCTTTATATCGCAAGGCTTATTTTGCGCTGGGCACGCGCACGGCAGAAGCTGTGCCGTTGGGAGAGATCCTGCCCGAGCTGCGCAGCATCGCCCGGAAGGTCGCGGACAATGCATAGCGAACGATCGTACCTGCTGGATTTGTAAGATTCACTGTTTTCGAGGAGTCACCATGCACATCCGAGCGATTCATGCCACTTCACTAACCCTCACAACCATTTTGGTGCTTACTATGTCCTCTATTGCGCAATCAGCTACTCCGTCGGCCACCCCCAACAACAAATCGCCGCTCATCGGCGGCCAGCCCGCCGTTACCTTGACCCGCGCCAAGACTGGCGACGGCAGCAAGCCGGAGTTTCTCTCTGCGGTCGTGCTTCCTGGCCGCGGCATGAACCTCTTCCAGATCACTGCCTATCTGCCCGGCAAGGGAGAGATTCAGATCCTTCATTCTCCGTCGCTCGAAGAGGCCGCAAAGATTCTCGGAGGCTCCGACGATCCTTATGCCATCAAGAGTTTCTCAGTCGGTGGCGCGTTTCTGGTTCCTTTTGCCAATCGCATCGTCGGGCCGCTTTCCGATGGCGACAAGACAGTGTCTTTTGAATGGCAGGGAAAGCCGCTTTCGCTCATTGCCAACTTTAGTGGCAAGAAGCCAGAGGCCGTGCGGCATACGATTCACGGCCTGATTTTGGGTGCCAAGACGGATGACGTGAAAGAGACGGCAAAAGATGGCGTCAAGACGGTCAGCGGCGTCATTCACGACAGCAACTTTAGCGGCCGCTGGTTCTCCAAGACCGACGCCACCATCTCCGTGTCGATCAGCCGCGATGCAGTCATCGCCACGGTCGAGGCCAAGAATGTGGGCGATAAGCCGGAACCGGTGGGCATCGCCTGGCATCCGTATTTCAATTTGCCCAGCGGCGACCGCGCGCAGGCGCGCCTGCACCTGGCTGGCGACCAGCGCGCCGAAGTCAACAACTATGACGATGTTTTTCCCACCGGCAAGCTGTTGCCTTCCCAGGGCACTCCGTATGACTTTACCGCCAAGGAAGGCGCCCCGCTCAAGGATCTCTTCCTGGACGACAACTGGACGAATCTGAAGAAGGATGCCGACGGGCATTCCTACTCGGAGATCGTCGATCCCGCCGCGAAGTATGGCATTCGTATCGTGGCGCTCAGCCGCCACGTCAATACCGTGCAAGTCTACTCCCCGCTCGATCAGAAGTTCGTTGCGCTTGAGCCTCAGTTCAACTTCAACGATCCCTTCGGAAAAGAGTGGGGCAATCGCGATACGGGAATGGTTACGCTTCAGCCCGGCCAGTCCGTCACCTGGAAAGTTAAGCTGGAGCTGTTCATTCCCGGAGAATCTCCGCGCGCCGGGCGGGCTTCGAAATAACTGAATCGGGCATGGCGGTTGCGGTTCACCTTTTGCCTCATAGGAAAGCCGCAACTGCCATTCTTTTTTCTTTCCCCCAGCGACAGGTCTTTATCTCTGGGGTGGAAGGGAAATCTGCTTTGCTCACGGTGCCGCTTCAACCCGCTCCCTGAACGGCGGCCGTCGCTCACAGAAAGAACCCTAAAATATAGCTTGTCTGCTTCAAGCGAAACTAGAAGGTATCATTTCTCTCGGAGTATTCCGCCGCGTGAAATACTACTCCCAGTTCTTTCCGCTCCAAAGCTGGAGCCGGCATTGATAATAAAATGAGATGCGCTTGGGCATCTTCGCCTGGCGTGCGGATGAAGCTTGATCGAGGTGTCATGAAAAAGATCGCCCTGATCACCGATATACGAAATTCCCAACTGGGTGATGTCCTGAGCAGCGATTTACGGGAAGTGCTGAGCGGGCACGCGGAGATTCGCAACTACTTTTTCGAGAGTCTGAAGTCTGATGAGCCTATCGAGGCCGATGTGGTCCTTGTGACCACCCAAAGCAGGGCCCTGGAGATTCAGAACCATGTGACCGAGGCCCGGCGGATTCTCGTGGTGCAGAGAACGATCCGAGAGAGCGACGCCTACCGTATCTTCTCCATCCCTCCCGGCACACCGGTGCTGGTGGTCAACAACCTCCCCGAGACCACCATGGAGACGGTGGCCCTCATGCAGCAGATCGAGTTCGACCATTTGCATTTCATTCCCTATGAGGAGGGCATGGATTGCTCAAATATTCACATCGCCATCACGCCAGGGGAGCGGAACCTGGTGCCCGCCTCCATCACCACCATCATTGACATCGGGCACCGCTGCATCGACATCTCCACCTTCATTGAAATCATTAGCCGGCTGCGCATCTCGGATCATTCCATCGACCAGCGGCTGTTGCGCTATTCCCAAAGCAATGTGAATCTGGATACCGGGGTTAACCACCAGTACAAGGAGCTTTTCAAGCGCAATATCGAACTGGATACGGTCATCAATCTTGCTCATGAAGGCATTCTGCTGCTCGACAACCACCATAAGGTCTCTCTTTACAACCATGCTTTGGCGGAGATGCTGAATCTAGGCGAGGGAATCGCCGGCTGTGGCCTCGAGGTCTTCGAGCCCGAGATCCGGGAGATCCTGGCTCAGGACCAGAATCAAGAGTGGATCGTCGAAACCAAGGGGCATTCCATTGTTGTCAATCGCCAGGACATTCATTACTTCGGCGAGCGCAGCGGCAGCTACTTCAATTTCCAGGAAGTGACTTATATCCGGCAACTGGAACAGAACCTGAGCCGCAAGCTCAGGGAACGCGGTTTGACCACCCGCTACTCTTTTTCGGACGTGCTCTTCCAGTCTCCCAAAATGGGGGCGTGCCTAGAACTGGCGCGGCGAATCGCTGGATCGGACTTTACGGTGCTGATCATGGGCGAAAGCGGCACGGGCAAGGAGCTGCTTGCCCAGTCCATACACAATGCCTCGGCCCGTTCGAAGCAGCCTTTTGTAGCTGTGAACTGCGCGGCTGTGCCCGAGAACCTCCTCGAAAGCGAGCTCTTCGGGTACGTCGGAGGCTCCTTCACCGGCGCGCTCCGGGAGGGCAAGGCGGGCCTCTTCGAACAGGCCAACAATGGCACCGTTTTCCTGGATGAGATTGGCGATATGCCCCCCATACTCCAGGGCAAGCTGCTGCGAGTTCTCCAGGAGCGGCAATTCATGCGGGTGGGATCGACTAAGCTGACCCAAGTAAATATCCGGGTCATTGCCGCCACGAACCGCAACCTGCGGGAGCGTATACAGGCCGGGCAATTCAGGGAAGACCTCTATTATCGCCTCAACGCATTGTCCCTGATCGTTCCTCCGTTGAGGGATCGCCCGGAGGACATTTTTCTTCTGCTGGAGCATTTTCTGGACGAGCAGAACCAGGCCCATCTGACATTCACCCCTGAGGCCAGGAGCCTCCTGCTGCGATATAGCTGGCCCGGTAACATCCGGGAACTAGGGAACGTGGCCAACCACATCACCTTGATGGCCGTCGATCCAGTGACCATCTCGGCCTTGCCCTCCTACCTGGTCGGCCGGACGCAGACCTTCGAGGCGGAGGAAAAGATTCTTCAGGCGAGATGCGGCCTGGAGCGGGCTCTCGATGTGCTGGCCGTCCTTGACCAGTATGCAGACCAAGGCCGCAAGGCCGGACGCAATAGCATCAAGGACGCCCTCAAGAATCAGGAACGCCCTCTGAGCGAAGCCGAAGTGAGGAGCGTCCTCCAGGTGCTTGGGGAATTGGGGTTCGTGCGATCCACCGTAGGCCGGCAGGGCACAGAGCTTTCCCCGCAAGGGCACCAATTCTTCAACTGGTTATCTAATAGGTCATTTACGTAACCTATTTAACCTATTTATGAGAGTCAACACCACCTTCATCGGCATTCTCTTGCCCTGAATCTCCGGAAATGCTGGAAATCCAGCGGCCAACAAACTTTTTCGCCCCCAGATCGATTTGGCACGCCGGTTGCACTTAGAAGTATGTCTCTAGGCAGATCGGCGAAGCCAGCCAGTTTCTGAATGCCGCTGTCCAAGAGGACGTTTCCAAGCCCTTCATGCGCCGATTCACTTCTACGCGAAAGGGCGTGGAACGCATAAATCCAGGAGAGTTCATGCCGCAGAACATTGTCGAGAAGATATTGAAGGGCCACCTGCGAGCCGGCGAGTACAAAGTCGGCGCGGAGATTGGCATTCGCATCGATCAGACCCTGACACAGGATGCCACGGGCACTATGGCCTACCTCCAGTTCGAGGCCATGGGCCTGTCGGCCCTTCAAACTGATCTGTCGGTCTCTTATGTGGACCACAACACGGTGCAAGTGGGTTTTGAGAACGCCGACGACCACCGCTACCTTCAGACTGTTGCTCAGCACTACGGGCTGACCTTTTCCCGGCCCGGCAACGGCATCTGCCATCAGGTTCACGTGGAGCGATTCGGCATACCGGGCACGACCCTTCTGGGTAGCGACAGCCACACGCCTACGGGTGGCGGCCTGGGCCAGATTGCCATCGGGGCGGGAGGTCTTGATGTGGCCGTGGCCATGGGTGGAGGGAACTTCTATCTGACTGCTCCCAAGGTCCAGCTTGTGCGTCTTACAGGTCGTCTGCGCCCCTGGGTTACCGCCAAGGACGTGGTGCTCCATATGCTCAGCCGCCTGACCACCAAGGGCAATGTGGGCGTAGTCCTTGAGTACGGCGGGCCCGGCGTGGCCACCCTCTCCGTGCCACAGCGCGCCACCATTACCAACATGGGTGCGGAGATGGGCGTGACCACGTCCATTTTCCCCTCCGACGAAGTCACTCACGCATTCTTCAAGGCCCAGCAGCGCGAGCAAGACTGGGTGGAGCTCAAAGCCGACGAAGGGGCAAACTACAACCGGATTATCGATCTGGATTTGAGCCTCGTTGAGCCACTGGCCGCCTGTCCGCACAGCCCAGGCAATGTCAAAACCGTCAAAGATCTGGCCGGCATGAAAGTGGATCAGGTCTGCATCGGCTCCTGCACCAACAGCTCCCTGAAGGATATGCGCGTTACCGCGGCGATTCTCAAGGGTGGACACGTCAGCGAGAACCTGAGCCTGGGCATCGCGCCGGGATCACGTCAGGTGCTCCAGATGCTCTCCCGGGACGGAAGCCTCTCCGAGATGCTTGATGCCGGTGCCCGCATTTTGGAATCCGCCTGCGGTTTCTGCATTGGCAATCACTTCTCCCCCAAGAGCGGCGGCGTTTCCCTGCGCACCTCCAACCGCAATTTTGAAGCCCGCAGCGGCACCAAAGACGCGCAAGTTTACCTGGTAAGTCCTGAAGTAGCCGCCTTGTCGGCTCTCGCTGGCGTGATCGTGGATCCGCTTGCCGCTGGCGTTGCGTGTTCCGCGATTTCGGAGCCAGAAGCCTTCACTATCGACGACTCCATGTTCATCTTCCCTCATCCGGAGGCGCGGAATACAGAGATCTTCCGCGGGCCCAATATCGGGGAGCCCCCGAGCAATGAGCCCATGTCCAAGGCATTGAAGGGTGTGGTAAGCATCAAGGTCGGCGACAAAATCACGACCGACCACATCATGCCCGCCGGTGCCCGTCTCAAATATCGCTCCAACGTACCCAAGTACGCGCAGTACGTCTTCGAGCAGGTGGACTCCACCTTCCCCGCGCGCTGCCTGGAAAACCGGAACAAGGGCATCCATAATGTGATCGTCGCCGGTGAATCCTACGGCCAGGGTTCCAGCCGCGAGCACGCCGCCATGTGCCCCATGTACCTGGGTGTTAAGGCTGTTGTTGCCAAGTCCTTTGAGCGTATCCATGCGGCTAACCTGGTAAACTTCGGCATTTTGCCGCTGGTCTTCGCCGATCCCAAAGATCATGACCGAATCGAAGCAGGCGCGGCTGTTGAAGTCCCGGACTGGCGCAAGTGCCTGGAGCAGGGACAGCCTATTCTGCTTCAGATTTCAGGCCAGAAGCCTGTGCCTTGCACCTATAACCTCTCCGAGCGTCAGCGCAAGATCCTGCTGGCCGGCGGACTTCTAAATTTCACCAACCCGGCTTCAGCCAAGTAAAAGAGGAGCAACAAGCATGACCAAGATTCGCGTAAAGACACCGATTGTCGAGATGGATGGCGACGAGATGACCCGCATCATCTGGGCCAAGATCAAGGAAACCCTGATCCTGCCCTACCTCGACGTAAATCTGCGCTACTTTGACTTAGGCGTCACCCATCGTGACGCCACGGACGACAAGGTCACCGTGGAAGCCGCCGAAGCCATCAAGGAATTAGGCGTAGGCGTAAAGTGCGCCACCATTACTCCTGACCAGGGGCGCATCCAGGAATACAAGCTCAAGAAGGCTTGGCCGTCCCCCAATGGCACCATCCGCAGCATCCTGGATGGCACTGTTTTCCGCAAGCCGATCATGACCAAGAACATCACCCCAGCCGTGTCGAGCTGGAAGAAGCCTCTCGTCATCGGCCGTCATGCCTACGGCGACATCTACAAGGCTGTGGACTTTGTCGTTCCCGGTCCGGGCAAGGCTGAGCTGGTCTACACTCCGGCCCAGGGCGGTGAGCCGGTCAAGCTGCTCATCAAGGATTTCAAGGGCGGCGGCGTTGTGATGGGTATGCACAACACCGATGCCTCGATCCGCTCCTTCGCCAAGGCGTGTATTACTTGCGCGCTTTCCGAGAAGATGGATCTGTGGTTCGGCGCCAAGGATACCATCAGCAAGAAGTATCACGCCCGCTTCAAGGACCTCTTTCAGGAAGAGATCGATGCGCGCAAGGCGGATCTGGCGGCGGCCGGCATCAATTACCGCTACCTGCTTATCGACGACGCCGTGGCTCAGGTCATGAAGCACCCTGGCGGAATCCTTTGGGCCTGCATGAATTATGACGGCGATGTCATGTCCGACATGGTTGCTTCCGGTTTTGGAAGCCTGGGCATGATGACCTCCGTGCTCGTCTCTCCGGATGGAAAGTTCGAGTACGAGGCAGCTCATGGCACAGTGCGCCGTCACTACTACGAGCATTTGAAGGGGAATCCCACCAGCACGAATCCTGTGGCTTCGATCTTTGCTTGGAGCGGTGCCCTGCGCAAGCGCGGTGAGCTGGATAAAACTCCAGAGGTGATGGCCTTCGCCGACGCATTGGAGAAGTCGGTCATCGAATGCATCGAATCGGGCTTGGTCACGAAGGATTTGATGGCGTTAGTAACGCCCAAGCCTGCCGCCCACCAAACCACAGATTCCTTCCTTGCCGCCGTGGCCTCGAAATTGAAGGCGCATCTCGGCAGCAAGGCCGTCTAGATCGAGCGTATTCCAGGCGGTCCGGTTTCCGGATCAGCCTGGGAGAACGCTGAGGAAGAAAATCCATGGACGAAGAACTGGACATTGAGACTCTGGATCCTCGCAAGGACGTGCGTGGAGCGGCTGAAGTGAAAGAGCTGCTCCGCGTCAGCGGCCTGGGCGTGGAGGCGGACATCCAGGTCTTCGTCGTTGCCCGAAACCGGCGCCGGATCGTGGCCTGCGCGGGCCTTGCGGAAGACGTTGTCAAATGCGTGGCCATCGCGGCCGAGTATCGCGGCTCGTCATTGGCTTTGAGGTTGATGAACGAGATTCATCACTTGGCTATGAAACGCGGTCAAAGCCATCTCTTCCTTTACACAAAGCCGGGCAATGCAACTCTTTTCGAAGGCTGCGGCTTCCACAAGATTGTCGAAGTCCTGGGTCATGCCTGTCTCATGGAGAACACCCCGGTGGGCATCAAGGACTATTGCGATAGCTTGAATGCCTTTCGCCAGCCAGGACAGCGGATCGGGTGTGTGGTTCTCAATGCGAACCCCTTCACGCTGGGACATCAATATTTGGTTCGTCAGGCTCTGCGGCAATGCGACTGGCTCCATGTTTTTGTGGTCTCAGAGGATGCTTCGGCTATCCGCTACGCGGATCGTTTGGATCTGGTGCGCGCGGGCCTGGCTGGAATGGAGCGGGTGACGGTGCACGGCGGCTCCCGTTACCTGATATCCAAAGCCACCTTTCCGAGTTACTTCATCAAGGACGCCTGTGTGGTGGAGGCATGCGGCACGGCGATTGACCTGCTCATCTTCCGCAGGTACATTGCTCCAGCCCTGGGCATCACCCACCGTTTTATTGGCAGCGAGCCTTTCTGCCGTCTGACCCGCAAATACAACGAGGATATGTTTGAGTGGTTGGAGAACGTATCCGAGGAGGGGCAGCCGGTTCATGTGGTTGAGATTCCCCGCTTCGAAGTGGCTGGCCATCCAGTGTCGGCCTCAGAAGTGAGGCGTCTGCTTGCCAAGGGCGACTTTGTGACGATGGCATCTCTGGTGCCCCCAACAACTCTTGCGTGTCTATGCGCCAAGTATGCTTTCCGCACCCAGCCGCAGGCGGACGATTGCGCAACCGAAATCATCGAGGTGGAATGAATGGAAATCAAGAAGGAAGCCATATGCGGGACACTAGAGTCCAACGATCTGCTCGTGAAGGTCGCTCCCCGGAATGGATTGGAAGTGGTCATTTCCAGCGAGGTGATGCGCCAGTTCGGTGCTCGCATTCGTGAAGTGGTCGGAGAGACTCTGAAGCAGATGGGTGTCTCTCAAGGGCAGTTTGTCATTGAGGACAAGGGCGCTCTGGACTGCGCCATTCGTGCCCGGGTTCAAGCCGCCGTAATGCGCGGATGTGATTCTGAAGAACTGAACTGGAGGGGCTTGTGATGAAAAAACTGCGTCGTAGTATGCTGTTTATCCCTGGATCCAATGCCGCCATGCTCAGTACGGCCTTTGTGTACCGGCCTGACTCCATCATGTTCGACTTGGAGGACGCGGTGGCTCTCAGGGAAAAAGATTCTGCCCGTCTGCTGGTCTTCCATGCGCTACAGCTTCCCGCCTATCACGGGATTGAAACCGTGGTGCGCATCAATCCTCTGGACACTCCCTACGGCCTCAAGGATCTGGAAGCGGCCGTGCGGGGCGGCGCGGAAATCGTTCGCCTGCCCAAAACCGACTGCGCCGAAGATATTCAGAGATTGGAGCGCGAAGTCGATCGCATCGAACAAGAGTGCGGCCGGGAACATGGTTCCACGCGCCTCATGGCCGCCATCGAAAGCGCTTCCGGCGTCGTGAATGCCGTGGCCATTGCCTCTGCCAGTCCGCGCATGGATTCCATCGCCTTGGCGGGCTTTGACTACGTGGTGGATATGCAGACCCAGCGAGGAGACGGAACGGAACTCTTCTATGCTCGCTGCGCCATCCTGCACGCCGCCCGCGCCGCCAAGATTGACGCCTTCGACGTGGTCTTCTCCGACGTGAACGACGATGAGGGCTTCCTGAAGGAGGCCAATTTCGCCAAGCACTTGGGCTTCAACGGTAAATCGCTGATCAATCCCCGGCAAATCGAGCTTCTCCATCAAGCTTATGCGCCTACCGAGCAGGAACTGCGCAAGGCGGAGCGGATCGTAAATGCCGCGGAAGAAGCAGAGCGCCAAGGACTCGGCGTCGTCTCTTTGAACGGAAAAATGGTCGATGCGCCCGTGGTCCTCAATGCACAGAGGATCTTGGCTCTCGCCAAGCCAGCTTTTGTTCAGGCCTAGGTTTCTGACCGCTTGATACCAATGCTGGGTGCCCCAGGTTTTTGAGACCTGGGAAACCACGGATTCAATGGTACGAGACCTCCGGGCAGTGACCAGTATCGAGCCGCAATGATTGTCTTATGAAATGACGTAACTCGGCACACGTCAGAAAGGTGTTTTTTATGAATAACAATCAGCGCACCCTTTCTTTGAATGACCCCTGTCTGGAAGGTTTGGAGCGTTTCCAGAACTTCGCGACACATACGCCATATTTGAAAGGGCCGGAAAAGCTCACGCGCAAGCTGGTCGATTCGCTCGAGGAGGCGGTGCGCCGCTCTGGGCTGAAAGATGGACAGACCATCTCTTTCCACCATGCCTTCCGCGAGGGAGACAAGACCATCAACTACGTGGTGGACGTTCTGGCGCGTATGGGCTTCAAAAACCTCACGCTGGCTTCCAGCTCTCTTGCTAGTTGCCACGCTCCCCTGATTGAGCACATCAAGGCGGGAGTTATTACCAAGATCTACACCTCGGGTATGCGCGGTGCGCTGGCCAAGGCCATCTCCAACGGCCTCATGGATCAGCCCATTCACATTCATTCCCATGGCGGCAGGGTCCACTTGATCCAGTCAGGAGAACTGAAGCTGGACGTGGCCTTCCTCGGCGTTCCCGGCTGCGATGCCTTTGGCAACGCCAACGGCATCTGTGGCCGGTCCCGGTGCGGTTCTCTGGGATATGCCATGGTGGATGCCCAATTTGCCAAGCACGTGATTCTTCTCACCGAAGAGATTCTGCCTTTCCCCAATACTCCCGCCAGCATCTCCCAGGACCAGGTGGACTGGATCGTCAAGGTCGACCAAGTGGGCGACCCCTCGAAGATCAGCGTGGGCGCGGCCCGCGTCACCAAGAATCCTCGTGACCTTCTGGTTGCTCGCATGGCCGCTGACGTCATCGAACACTCCGGCTACTTCGAACAGGGATTCTCGCTTCAGACCGGTTCCGGCGGAGCCTCGACAGCCGCGACACGCTTTCTCGAAGACCGTATGCGCCGCAAGGGCATCACGGCCAGCTTTGCTCTGGGCGGCATCACCGGCGGCATCGTGGATCTACTCAAGAAGGGGCTTATTGGAAAAGTGGTGGACACGCAGAGCTTTGACGCCGACGCGGCGGCATCGCTTGCTGAGTCTCCCAACCACATCGAAGTCTCAACCAATGAGTACGTCAATCCCGATTCCAAGGGCACTTACTGCGACCGCCTGGATGTGGTGATTCTCAGCGCACTTGAAGTGGATCTGGATTTCAACGTCAACGTAATCACCGGCTCGGACGGCCTCATGATGGGCGCGTCTGGCGGGCACTGCGATGTAGCAGCGGCCGCCAATCTGTCCATCGTGGTGGGGCCGCTCATCCGTGGCCGCATCCCCACGGTAGTTAAGAAGGTCACGACCTTGGTGACACCGGGAGAATGTGTCGGAGTGCTGGTGACGGACCATGGCATTGCCGTCAACCCCAATCGCCCCGAAGTGGAAGCGCGTCTGCGCGCTGCCGGATTGCCGGTCATGACCATCCACGAATTGTATGAGCGCGCCGTCGCGCTTACCGGAGAACCCGCGCCTATCGAATTTCTCGACAAGGTCGTGGGTATCATCCGCTATCGGGACGGAAGCGTCATCGATGTAGTTAGGCAGGTCAAGCCTTGAAGGATGGGACGACTGAAGTTACGCTTGAAGCGGTTCTCCTCAACCGTGAGCAACGTGTCTTCCATCAGCGCGCTGCTCTAATAGCCTTCGGTCGTCCCTTACTCTCCATCACTCTTGTCACCCCAGGCCCCGTCAAGGATTCCCCAACCGCTCGCCAAGTGATGACCCATGCGCTCCATGCCTTGGATATTCTCTTGGCGGACCGGGGTTGGCCGTTGCTGAAACGAGAGGTGCGTCTCAATCCCACGGGGCCTGAAGCTCTTCTGGTCGTGAATGCCAGCACTCATGAACTCAAGCGGGCCACGACTCGTCTTGAGGAAGAGCATCCCCTGGGGCGCCTCTGGGATTTGGATGTGATCGATCCCCTCGATGGCCCCATTTCCCGCAAAACTTTGGGCCTGCCGGCACGGCGCTGCCTCCTCTGCGGAGAAGACGCGCGCGTCTGTGTTCGTTCTCGAGCCCACTCCCTGGGGGAACTACAGTCCGCGATACTGGAGATCATCCATGCCTATCGCGAGCTTTGAGGATGTTGAGTCCTTCGAGATTCGGGTTCCTCAAGCAATCAGGAATCGCCGTGAGAACCGGGCGAATGCCATCGGCGCTCTTGTTTGTCAGGCACTTCTGAAGGAAGTGAACCTGACTCCCAAACCGGGCCTCGTGGATCGCCTCAATAGTGGCTCTCACCGGGACATGGATTGGACGACATTCCACGCCAGTGTCGCGGCCATTGCCCCGTGGTTCCCGATCTTCTACCGCATGGGAGCTTCCACACGGCATTTGGCTCATGAAGATCTGCTGGCGCGGCTTCGTCCCGAGGGCCTGGCTTGCGAAGACGCCATGCTCCGGGCCACCGGCAATGTGAACACCCACAAGGGCAGCATCTTTTCCATGGGTCTCCTCTGCGCAGCCGCTGGGCGCATCGATTCAGGTGAGGATCTTCCTGATCGGGAGCGCCTCTGCGAGGAAGTTTCCTGTATCTGTTCTCATCTTGTGGAGACTGAACTTCGGCGGAGCCGGTCACCTCGTACGGCAGGGGAAAAGCTGTTTCAGGCTCACGGCTTGACCGGCGTCCGTGGCGAAGTCGCCTCCGGCTTCAGAACCGCTCGCTGCCATGCTCTTCCCGCCATGGAAAGAATCCTTGCCTGCGGGGGCAGGGAAGACCAGGCCCTTCACGAAGCGCTGCTTTACTTGCTGGCCGCGAATCACGATACAAACTTGGTCCATAGGGGGGGGCTTGCAGGTCTGGCATATGTCCAGACTCAGGCTAGGAATCTGATCGAGGCCGGCGGCGTTCTGTCTCCCCGTTTCCGGGCTTGCATACTCGACTTCGACTCCGACTTGATTGAACGGAACCTGAGTCCTGGCGGCAGCGCAGATCTCCTCGCAGTTACTTGGTTCCTTTCCAAGTTATAGGGGATCAGGATCACTACCTCAGGTCGTTGGCCGTATTGTGCTATGCCGTTAGATGCACGTGAATTGAAATACCATGGATGCATATAAAAAGGCCGCGGCATTGCGCCGCGGCCTTAAGTTGTGCAATGACTTCAGGCTAGAAAGTCAACTTCACTGCAAGCTGCATGGTACGCGCATTGTTGTTGAAGGTCTCTTCAGGCTTATTGAAATTGGCCGACCCAGGGATCAGGTAGGTGTGGGTGACCGTGGTTACGTAGCCAATCGAATTCACGTTGTTGATCGATCCCGGCACGTATTGAGAGTGGTTGAACAAATTCCAAACCTGCGTCTGGAACTCGAATTTGTACCTCTGGCCAATAGTCAAGCGCTTCACTGCGGTCGCGTCAAAGTTGTCGATCGAGCGGATCGGCAAAGTGTTGCGCGCTGTATTCGGCGCTGTACCCGCGCCTGCCGCAACATAGTATGCGGTCGGATCGTTGGCATAATAACCGACCACGTCATTAAGAACGGGATCGATGATTGCTGTGGAGCCTGAACCTGTTCCCTTTTTGCCGAGGGGGTTGATGAAAGCGCGATCACCTGCTGAATCGCCATTGAGGTTAGTATCAACGTTGCTCTGGACGGTTGCATACTCCGGCGACTGGAAGGTGTATACCGGTGCGATTTCCCAGTTGCCCAGGAGATTTCTCTCCAGCCATGAGCCGGTCTTATAGAAGGGCAGGTCGTAGACCATGGCAATCGTCACGCGATCGGTGTGATCGAGAGCCGACCGGGAATAATCCGACGCGATGTGTCTGAAATCCTGAGGACGGCGCGGTGTGAGGTAGCTCGCAAAGGTGGTGAGTGTGCCGTCGTCCATGGTCTTGCTCCAGGTATAGGCAGCGTTAATCAAAAGACCGCGAGAGAAGCGCCGCGTCAACTGTGCGGCCATTCCGTTGTAATCGGACTTCGCCCAAGGGACGTATGCGAGGATGTTATTTACATTAAACCCGGCAGCCGCGAAGGCTGGCACGAAGGAACTGCCATTGGCTTCGAGTTCGCTTAAGGTCAGCGCCGAGGCGGAGGAGTTTGTGGTGGTTTCGAAGTAGAAGGGCAACACATTCGTTGCTGTCGTGGTGCTCTGGCGGTTGATGCGGTTTTGAGTCGGCAGATCAAGGCCGCGCGTCCCAATGTAACGAACCTCTGCGGTATAGTCCTGTTTGAAGGTCCGCTCGATGCCCAGACTCCAGTTTTCAGCATAAGGCAGTTTCTGATTTGCTACCCATCCTGTAGTGGCTGCGCGCTGGTCCGCCACGGTGGCATAAGTCGCGGTGGCTGTTGATGGGAGACCGCCGCCCGCCAAGAACCCTGTAGTGACCTTGGTGGTGTCCACATCCTCGATCACTGAAAACTGCGGTGGAACTGTCGCAGTGGCCAGGTTGTCATACAGCACGTCATAACCCATGCCGAAGCCGCCACGCACCACGGTATTGGCATCAACAGAATAGGCAAATCCAAACCGGGGAACGAAATTCGCCTTCTGCGCCGTGGGCGAATCGAAGGAAATAAGGCCGGGGACACTGGCGGCAACATTTAGATTCTGCAACTGCTGGGTGACCGGAACCCCCGTGTATTCGTAACGAACGCCCAGGTTCAAGGTGAGTTTCTGGCTGATACGCCAGTCGTCGTTCAGATAAGCATAGGAAACTTTCTGGTTCCCATAATAAGTCTGATTCCTACCGGGAGTAGTTGCAGTTCGCTCGCCAGAAACGTTGGGCGATAAATCCTGGAGAAAAGATCCAAGGTCAGCCCACTCATAGCCGCCGCGCACGCGTTGAACAAACAACTGCGGGGAGATGATGTCGCGGAACTCGAAGCCGGTCTTGAAGGTATGCTTGCCCTTGTTCCAGATGACCGAGTCCGATCCCTGATAGGTGTTCTGAGTCATTCCTTGAGCGCTGTCAGGCCCGAGATCGATGTTCAGCTCGTCGATGACTAGGTCCGGGAAGACGTCCATCCCTGGGAAAGTCCCCTTGTCGCTGATATTGTTGTAAAACCGGTTATAACCTATACGGAGTTCGTTGGTAAGGCTCGGTGAGAAGGTGTGAAACTCAGAAAAAGTAGCCAGGTGATAGCGGTAGGGTTCCATAGTCCAGAAGGCCGGGAACATAGGGGTGGTATCCGGTCCATCTGTGCGATTGAAAATGTACCGGACGCGGATGTTGTCCTTGTCGCTGAACGTGTAATCAACGGAGTTGGTGGACCGGTAATAGTTTAAGTAGGATCCGGTGGTCAAACCCACATCGCCAACGGGTATTGCCTTTCCAAGGACTGTGATTGTTTGGGGGCAGCGATCGGTGGCGCTGGCCTGAGTCGAGGCTACAGGAGTGTATTTTATGTAAGTATCGAGATTATTCGCGGAAAGCCCACTAAGACCTTGGAGCGTGGTAATGCCAGCTGCCGTTGGAGCGCAGAAGCTTTGTGTGCCGCCCGGAGAGCCTTGTGGTTCCTGCTCGTAGTTGGAGAAGAAGAACAGTCTGTTCCTGAAAATTGGCCCGCCAACCTGGCCGCCAAAACGGTTGTCGTCGTAGCGGGAGGCAACGACGTTGTAATTGTTTTGGGCGCGCGCTACGCTCGCGTCTACCGCGTTCAAATTGCGATTCTGGAAGTACTCATAGACAACGCCGTGGAACTGGTTGGTGCCGCTCTTGATGATCTGATTGAACTGGCCGCCATTCGAGTGGCCATATTCGGCGGAAAACTGGTTCTGCAGAGTGGAGAACTCCGAAACCGCTTCGCTGGGCACCGTAACCAATGGTGCAGGAACCGATTTGTTATTGTTGTCAATTCCCTCAATCATGAAATTATTGGACGTTGGTCTCTGGCCGCCGACGCTGGGGCCAGTTCCTTGTCCCATGCCACCGGAAGAAGATACGCCCGCCGTCATCAGAGCAAGATTCAACACGTTGTTTGTAGCAGCGGGAAGCTGGGTGAGCTGTTGGCTGCTGAAACTGGTTTCGAGCTGGGCGGTCGTGGTGTCCAGTGCCACGCCGGCTTGCGCGGAGACCTCTACAGTCTCGTTGGCGGTCACGCTGAGGCTGAAGTTTGCGGTCGAAATCTTATTCAACTCGACCTCGAAATTCTTCAACGCCGACCGGCCAAAGCCCGGAGCTGACACCACAACGTCATATGTGCCTGGCGGCAGGTTGACGAGGTGATATTCTCCGATTCCATTGGTCACAGCCGCGTAAGAAACTCCGGTCGCCACATTCTTGGCCACAACATTAGCCTTAACCACCACGGCCTTGCTAGCGTCTGTGACCACGCCAGTGATATCGCCGCTAACAGCCTGGGCATGAGCGGCAGGGACGTTGCAGTTTACCGCAAAGCTAAATGCGGCTAGAAAGCTCAACGCCAAGGTCAACTTCTGCATCCGAGCACATCGCATCGATTTCTCCTTCATTCAGGTCTTACAGAATCAAAGGGCATATGAGGAACACTTGGCGCTCTTTCTTGTGTGCTTCGGCGTCTCAGTGAGGAGTTGGAACGATGCGGGGATGAAAGACAGAATGAAAAGCTGGAAGAAAAATCTGTTGATTCCTACCCCTGAATCGCGTCCGACAGAACTCAGCCCAATAATTCTATTGCACGGTGATTGCCATTCTGGCCGAAGGGAGAGAAGATCCTAATCTTATTGAAAAGGAAACCTTTACCCCCTAAGGATGCATTGTGTGCCATGTGCGCCGATTGAAAAAATACGGGAATACGGAGAGATTTGCGTAAATACTACAATAAATACTATAATGCATTCATCTCAAGTTTGCCCCTCCCTTACTCATCCCAGTTCTACTGGGACGACATACGTGGTATGTCACTTTCATAAGTTTGATCTGGTTTTGTCCGTCGTCGTTTTCACGGTGCTGTTGCTTCGGCATTGAACAGTTGCGAAAGAACCTTTGCGGGGCCAGTAACAATGTAACCTCTGGCTCTGTAAGGAGATCTTTCCTTGTGGTGCGGCTACGTCACAACTTATCATCGTCTTCGCGATAAATACTTAGACCACGGAAGTCAACGCTTGAGACACTGGTCCGAATGCTGTATTTGGATAACTTGTTGTATGGAGTTTCAAGAGGAGCAATAACAGCGTCGGCATCATCCGAAGTCTGGCCGTGCCGTCCCCCCAGTTCAACATAAAATACAAATGATGTATTGTATGATCTGAAAAAGAATCCAAACAATCGTTCAGACATTGTGCGCTGTAACGTGCGGCAAATGTGGGTCACAGCGCCAGAGACTACGCTCGGATAACAAACTCCTTGAATACGACGAGCATGTTCACAGACGATTACACGGGGACTGTGGTAATGATCAATAGTGTCTACGGGGCCTGAATCACGAGGCTGGCGGAAGGGCATAAATCGCTGCTTCAAATCGGCAGCGCCGATTTTGGAGCGGTAGATGAATATAGCCTTTCTTCGATTGGAAAATACACGGTATAGCAAAACCAGAGTTGCTGTACCCCGCGGGAATGTCCTCAAGTGGCTTTTTCCTCAAGAAAAAGCCACATCACAAATTCTCAAGAAGGGCATATGTACTCTGGTTTTGCTCTAAAGGTGGACCGGCAAATGACCGCACGCATGGAACCACAGGCAGGTGAAATAACTCCGCCAGCATTTCATCGGGGGCTGGGGCTCTTTGATTCCGTCATGATCGTGGTTGGTATCATGATCGGTTCAGGCATCTTCATTGTTTCTGCCGAGATGTCGCGGCAGATCGGCAGTGCGGGCTGGTTGCTGGTTGCATGGGTGCTAACCGGCGTACTTACAATCAGCGGCGCATTGACATACGGAGAACTGGCAGCCATGATGCCGCAGGCGGGCGGCATGTACATTTACTTGCGGGAAGCATTCTCTCCACTGTGGGGATTTCTTTACGGCTGGACGCTCTGGACGGTAATTCAGACGGGCACGATTGCTGCTGTAGCAATCGCTTTCGCGCGATTTACGGGTGTGCTGTTTCCCTCTATCTCCGAATCGTCCTACCTGGTTGCTCCAGTTCATATCTTTAACCGCTACGCAGTATCGTTATCAACGGCTCAAGCCTTGGCAATTGGCGTGATCGTGCTGTTGACGCTGGCCAACAGCCGCGGCCTGGAGTACGGAAAGATCGTTCAGAACACCTTCACCGTCGCGAAAATCGGGGCGCTGCTGGCTCTTATCGTTTTAGGGCTGACTGTGGGCGCAAATTCCGCTGCGATCCAGGCGAATTTTAGTCACGCCTGGACAGCGCAACCCTCGGTTTCTATGGCGGTAGGCCTGATGGCGACGACGGCTACTGGTTTATTCGTCGCGATTTGCATCTCCCAGACCGGCTCGCTGTTTTCTGCTGACTCGTGGCACGACATCACATTTGTAGCGGCGGAAGTAAAAAATCCTCACCGCAATTTGCCATTGTCGCTTCTAATTGGAACCTCGTCCGTAATTTTTCTTTACCTGCTTGCGAACGTTGCCTACCTGCTGACACTACCTTTGCCTGTGATGCAGCATGTCGCGGATGATCGTATTGCTACTGCCGTGTTGCGTGTTGTTTTCCCACGTTTCGGAGCTGGCATGATGGCAGTGGCCATCATGGTTTCGACCTTTGGAACAGTCAACGCACTCACGCTGGCGGGTGCGCGGGCGTCCTACGCGATGGCGAAAGATGGGTTGTTTTTCCGCGCCGCACAGAGGCTGAATCGAGCGGGTGTGCCTGGATGGGCGCTGTTGATTCAGGGTTGTTGGTCGGTACTTCTGGTGCTTCCGCGCACCTATGACTCCGCAACCCGGCAATACGGTAACCTGTACAGCAATCTGCTCGACTATGTGATTTCCGCGGCGCTCATGTTTTACATCCTTACCATTGGCGGCGTCTTCCGTCTGCGTAAGACGCGGCCAGATGCGGAGCGGCCTTATCGAACGTGGGGATACCCCTTCATCCCGGCGTTTTATATTCTGGGCGCCTCCACCATTCTGGTGGTGTTATTTCTGTATCGTCCTACGACCACTTGGCCTGGCCTCGGAATTGTGGCTCTGGGCGTGCCGGTGTATTTTCTTGTTCGCTGGAGTAAAACCAGGAATGCGGCTGTTGCTGATCGTGATATTCATTAGTTCTCTGACCGCTTGAAGTTATACCAATGCTGGGTGTCCTAGGTCTCGATTGTGAGACCTGGGAAACCACGGATTCAATGGTGCGAAACATCCGGTAAGAGACCAGGGGAAAGAACTTTAGCTTGAATGAAGCTTGTGTATCTTCCCATGCACGGGTGTAACTGGCCCTTGACGCCAGGGCAAAGCAGAAAAAGCCCCGGATCTCGATGTTGAGATCCGGGGCTTCTCCTGTGAGCGGGGAAGTTTTACAGTTTTTCAGCGACGCTCTTTAACTGAGTGAAGAGGGTCAGGTAGTCAGGGCCGCCGGTTTTGGAGTCGGTGCCGCTCATGTTGAATCCGCCGAAGGGATGCGCACCCACCATGGCGCCGGTGCACTTGCGGTTGAAGTAGAGGTTGCCCACGTGGAAATCGCGGCGGGCGCGGTCGAGTTTGGCGCGGTCGGTCGAGTAGATTGAGCCGGTCAGGCCGTACTCGGTGTTATTGGCCACCTTCAGCCCCTCCTCGAAGTTGGCCACCTTGATGACCGCCAGTACCGGACCAAAGATCTCCTCCTGGGAAATCACCGCGTCGGGAGCCACGTCCACAATCATCGTGGGCTCGACGAAGTAACCTCCGTCGGCCGTCTTGGGAGCATGACCGCCGAGCACCAGCCGGCCTTCCTTCTTGCCGATCTCGATGTAGTGCAGAATCGAATCGAGTGCGTCCTTGTTGATGACCGGGCCGAGGCCGGGGTTGGTTACCGGGTCGCCCACGGTCAGTTTGGCTGCGCGCTCGCGCACCTTTTCCACGAACGCGTCGTAGACCGGCGCTTCGACGATGGCCCTGGAACAAGCCGAGCACTTTTGTCCGCCGAAGGCGAAGGCCGAGGCCGTTACGCCATCAGCAGCCGCGTCCAGGTTGGCGTCGGCGCAAACCAGAATCGAGTCTTTGCCGCCCATCTCCAGAACCGTCCGCTTGATCCAGATCTGGCCCTTCTGGGTGTGCGCGGCGGCTTCGTGAATCGCCAAGCCCACGGTCTTCGAGCCGGTGAAGGAGATGAAGCGGGTTTTGGGATGTTCGACAACGGCGTTGCCGAAGGTGGCGCCGGAGCCGGGGCAGAAGTTGATCACGCCGGCGGGCATGCCGGCTTCTTCAAAGACCTCGACAAACTTGGCAGCCATGGTGGGCGCGTCGGACGAAGGCTTCAGAATCACGGTGTTGCCGCAGACGACGGCGACCGCGGTCATGCCGCCCATGATGGCGAAGGGAAAATTCCACGGCGCAATGACCACGCCCACGCCCAGCGGCATATAGTGCAGTTCGCAGCGTTCGCCGGGGTACTGGATGGCGGGTTGGACGGTGGGCAGCCGCAATGCCTCGCGGGCGTAAAACTCAAGGAAATCGATGAGTTCGCCCACGTCGGCGTCGGACTCGCCCCAGTTCTTGCCGGTCTCGTAGGTGAGCCAGGCGCAGAACTCGAACTTGCGTTCGCGGACGATCCGGGCGGCGTTCAGGAGCAGGGAAGCGCGCTCCTCGGGTGATGTCCGGCTCCAGGACTCGAAGGCGCTGAGTGCGGCCTTCATCGCCGGTTCCACCTGCTCGGCGCCGGCCTTCTGGTGAATGCCGACGACCTGAGCGGGGCGCGCCGGGTTGATGGAGCGGATTTTACCCGCGGTTTTAATCCGCTGGCCGCCGATGACTAGGTCATACTCGCGGCCTAGCTGGGTGGCAACGGTGTCGAGCGCGGCTTTCATGGCGCGCGCATTTTCCGGCGCCTTGAAGTCGGTAAAGGGTTCATTCGCGAACCGGCCCTGGGGCGAGCACGGCTGAATAGAGGTAGTGAAATGTGTGGTTGACATAGCACTGCGATTGTAGCTTATGGCCAGCCCGCTGCGCGAGACTAGATGCCGCTGACAAGAAATCGTTTCCTCAAATCGCTGTATAAGCAGGATATCGTCCTGCCCTACTCCTGCCGCCCTCGTCCATCATTCCGGCCGAAAGCACGGCAAGTACGCCGCGAAACCGCTGCGGGCATAGGCGTCCTGAATCCGCGCAAATCCTCACGCAGAAGAATAGAGGGCAGCCTCCTGGAAAGCTGCCCTCTGATGCATCTCGTTTGCTATGTCTTGCCGGCAGTCGCTACCAACTGCCGCGCTCGCCGAAGATGTCGATAACCTTCGCCAACCGTTTGCAACCATTATCCCAGTTGGTTGAGAGCGCTCGCTCCAGCCGGTCAGGATCTCCATTCACCAATGCATCAACGATTTCTTCGTGCTCAGCCACCATGACGTGCAATTCCTCAACGATCGAACTCGCGTAGAGCCGCCAATAGCGCTCTGCCTGTGGTTCGATCGCCCGGTGGAGTTTGCTCAGCCGTGGTCCGGAACCAGCAACTACCAGTAAAGAATGAAACTCGTGGTCGAAATCGAAGATGCCAGGACCGTTGTTACCGCGCTCGTGCGTAATCTGGACCAGCTTTTCATTGACCGACTTCAACTTGGATGCCAGTTCGTCGCGCTCTGGTTGCGGCAGTAAAGCTGCGCGGCGTCCAGCCAGACCCTCGACGCGCCCGATAATCGGATAAAGTTCGCCTGCGTCTTCCTTGGTTAGCGGCGTGACGCGCATACGCGATTTGCTGCCGTTGCGATGCTCGTCGACATAGCCCTCGCGCTGCAGCAGATAGAGAGCGCCCCGAACCGGCGTCCGGCTCATGTTCAGGTGTTCGCACAGATCGCCTTCAACGATCCATGAGCCCGGCGCCAACCTGCCATGCACGATCATTTCGCGAATCCGCTGAAACGCGACGCCGACGCTTGTTCCATGCTCGGCCTTTGAGGATACCTTCTTCAAAACCTTGGCCTTTTTCGTCACTGATTGTGTCATTTCCCTTTCCCCTCCGGTCTCAGAGGGCACCGGAATCATCAATTGGCTGTATACCACCGCGTACCCCAGTATCAGCCGCCATGGGCCATTCTAGTCAGAATATTTGAAAAGAAGTAGGATAAGAAGCTGTGGATGTGCCAGTAGCCATGTCTGTGCATCCCAACCCCTGTGACTGCCATCACATACTGGGAGCTATATAAAAGATTGTATACTATATTGCATACTAAGGTGGCACGGGAAATGGACAGCCTACAGCAAATCGCCGCGCAAAATCATCCCAGTCTACGACCCGGGGAACCGCCGACAGGTCTGATTTTCAATCTTATGCGCTTCTCGCTCCACGATGGTCCTGGGATTCGAACCACGGTATTTCTCAAGGGCTGTCCGCTGCGTTGCCGCTGGTGTCACAACCCCGAGAGTCAATCGCGCGAACCTGAACTGATTTACTTTGAAGAACGGTGCATTCACTGCGGGGATTGCGTTAGCGTATGTCCGCACGGCGCACTTCATCTAGACAAACAACTCACCCACGATCCGAAGTTATGTCAGCGTTGCGGAGCATGTGTTGATGCTTGCCCCAGTGGCGCGCGTCAACTCGCGGGCCGTCGGATGACGGTGCCGGAAGTGTTAGCCGAGGTTATAAAGGACCAGGTGTTCTTTGATGAGTCCGCAGGCGGAGTTACAGTTTCTGGTGGCGAACCCCTGCTTCAGGCAGGTTTCGTCGAGGCGCTGCTAGCTGCCTGCAGAGAGCGGCGGATTCGAACTGTTCTCGATACCTGCGGATATGCTGATCCAAGCGTTTTGCGCCGAGTTAGCGAGTACGTCGATCTGTTCTTCTACGATTTGAAGCTGATGGATAGCGAAAAACACCTGCGATTCACCGGCGTGAAGAACGAATTGATTCTGCAGAATCTAAAAATGTTGGCGGAATGCGGAAAATCCATTGT
>Ga0255356_1000330_pt1 | contig 32540 bp, 25 predicted proteins | sample HBST100metaG_FD_189944 | JGI IMG/M metagenome (GOLD analysis project Ga0255356, IMG submission 189944) | Peat soil microbial communities from Stordalen Mire, Sweden - H.B.S.T100 | ecosystem: Environmental > Terrestrial > Soil > Wetlands > Peat | place: Sweden: Norrbotten County, Stordalen Mire...
GTGCGTAAGTGGATTGTTATGTAGTTGCTCCAGGTAAAATAGTCATAATGGATATTTTAGGAGCAAGTGGTTTGGAATCAATCGGTTGCGCGACGTGCTGGACGCCAAATTCGTCATTGCAGACAGGTTACGGGTAAAATCGTCAAAACATGTGGGTTATGGATGAAAATGAGGCTCTGAAGCGGGGGTTCCGGCAACGTAGTCATTGCATGGGAGTTGCGAGTAAAATACTGATTCGGTGTGGCTTATTCGGTTGAGAAAGAGCGTTGCAAGCGGGCGGCAGGAGTTTATTTCCGAACGGTCAAAGCTGCCCCTCGATGGATTCGATCCATATGTTAATTCTACCAAGCGGAGCATAACTACTATGCCAACTATTTTTCTGGTGGAAGTGATTGGTGGGATGTGAGTTATTGGGTTTTTTCGGCGTCGAGGGGCTTGACACGTGGGTTTACTGGGGTTTTTGCGGGTTGGCGACGGCGATTTTTTTTGTTAGAGCGGTGGGCTATGAGCTGTGGGGCTATGAGCAGGGGACCTGGGGAGAAGGGGGGCGAGGGTTGAGGTTGGAAGAGAACGGAGCGAGTGGAACAGGTAGAGTTAGGGAAGTGAGATTGAAGGGGGCGGCGTGACGGAGCTGTGGCTGGTTCGACATGGGGAGACGGCGTGGAGCGCGGAGGGCAGGCACACGGGCCGGACCGACATTCCGCTGACCGCGCATGGGCGGGAGCGGGCGGTGGAGCTGGGGAAGTTTCTGGCTGGGACGAAGTTTCAGGCGGTGTTGTGCAGCCCGATGAGGCGCGCGCGGGAGACATGCGAGATCGCGGGATATGGCGATATAGCTGTGGTCGATCCAGGACTGATGGAGTGGGACTACGGCGTGTATGAGGGGCGCACCTCGCAGGAGATCCAGGCGGAGATACCGGGCTGGTCGGTGTGGAAGGACGCGATTGTTGGGGGCGAGACGGCGGAGCAGGTGGGCGCGCGGGCCGATGGCGTAATTGCGCGGGCTCTGGCTGTAGCTGGGCCGGAGACGTACGATGTGGCGCGGGTCGCTCTGTTTGCCCATGCGCACATCCTGCGGATTCTGGCGGCGCGCTGGATTGGGCTTGAGGCACGCGATGGGAGGCTCTTGGTGCTCGGGACGGGAAGCGTGAGCGTGCTGGGATGGGAGCGGGAGACGCGCGTGATACAGAGGTGGAACCGCGGGTTTGAGGAGTAAGGTTCGAGGTTCAAGGTTCGAGGCTGGAAGTCGCGGCGGCTGGTTGCCGGTAGAATGGAGGCATGGTTCCACGACTAGCGGTTTTTGATCTGGACGGCACGCTGATCGACTCGCAGATCGATCTGGCGAACTCAATCAACGCAATGCTGGTGCATCTGGGGAAGCCGGAGCTGCCCCACGCGGTGCTGCTTGGCTACATCGGCGACGGCGCGACGATGCTGGTACGCCGGGCGCTGGGCGATCCCGAGGGCGACGTTCACGATGAAGAGTATGTGAATGCGGCGCTGGAGTTTTTTCTGGCGCACTACCGCGTTCATAAGGTGGACTTCACAACCGTCTACGCGGGCGTGGCGGAGGCGCTGGCGGCGATCCAGGCGGCGTGGCCGGGGATTGCAATGGCCGTGCTGACCAATAAGCCTGTGGGGGTGTCTCGCGAGATATGCGCACACTTCGGGCTGGACCGATTCTTCTTCCAGGTCTACGGCGGCAACAGCTTCCATACCAAGAAGCCGGACCCCTCGGGGCTGCGGACACTGATGGGGGAGGCTTCGGCGCTGGATGGCGCGGGGGCGGCGATCACGCCGGGCGAGACGGTGATGATCGGCGACTCGGAGGTGGACATTCTGACGGCGCGGAACTGCGGGGCGCGCTCCATCGGATGCAGCTATGGGCTGTCTCCGCAGAGCCTGGTAGCAGCAGCGCCTGACGTGACTGTGGCCACTGCCGCCCAGTGGCCGGCGGCGCTGCGTCGCGTGGCGATGGTTCGCTGAACCCGGCGTTGACGCGGTCCGCTATTGGATCTCGTAGGCCATGGTAACGGTCTGCGGCGGGATGGTGGTCGAGCCGCTGTAGGCGCCGACGACGGTCACTGTATAGGTTCCGGCGTATGGGTTGGTGTTGGTTGTAGTGGAGGGCGGGCTGGACTGGCTGCTGCCGCATCCGGTGACGCCAGCGGCCAGAGCGACCGACAAGGCCACCAGGAGCAGGCCGCCCAGACGCCGTCTTCGCGGAAACACCAGCAGCAACAGGCCCGCGAAGGTGAGGCCAGAGCCAGCGGCGGTCCAGGGCCGGTTGGAGAATGGGTTGCGGCCCGGATTTTGTTGCGCCAACTCGGTTCCCGATTCGAACCTTCCGGGGGCGCTGGGCAGGTACAGGCTGGCCGTGATGCCGGAGAGGGTGAGGGTGGTTGTGACCGGGGCGGTGGAACTGATGGCGACCGACACGGGACTGAAGCTGAGGGTGGGGATGTAACCGCTGGTGCTGGAGACCGTGGCGGAGAAGGTCACGGTGCCGGACAATCCGTTGGCGGAGGTGGCGGTGAACGTGACGGCCGGTATGGCGCCGCCGGAGGCGACCGATATGACCGTATTGGACGTCGTGAGCGAGAAGTTGGGGCATGTTCCACCGGAGACCGTGACGATCAGCGGATTTGTCAGATACGATCCGTTCGATGTGGTTGACGAGCCGTTGGCTGTCAGCACCGGGCCGATGGAGCCCTGGTAGTTTGAGTCGCCGGAGTAGACGGCGGTCATGCTCTGCTGGCCGAGGGTGGAGCAACTGGCGGTGTACTGGTAGATCGCGGTGGTAACGTTATTGGCGGTGGTGAGCGCGATCTTGCTGGTGCCGGCGGCGGGAACGTTATTGACCAGGAACTGCACGAAGCCGGTGGGAGCGGTGGACCCAGCAGTGACGGTCGCGGTCAGGGTAACGGTGACCGGCGCGGTGGGCGTTACGGTGACGTTGGTTGGCGAGGAGGCGGTGGACGAGGCCACAAGCGCAGTGGCAGAGGTGTTGGCGGCGAGCGAACCCGAGCCGAGCGGAGGCACCAGGTTCCAGTCGTTGGCGAGGTTGTTGAGATCGACCGAGCCCCAGCCGGTGGCCAGATCGTAGCCGGTTCCTGCGGAGTAGCCGATGGAGCCGCCGGTTGGGCAGTCGGTCGATCCCGCGGTACACAACATTGCATTGCTGCCCGAGGTGACATCGTGGAAGACGCTGGCGGTGGCGGGGTTGTAGTAGGCGGTCTTGTTGCCCAGGGCGTAGAGGGTGGGATTGGCATTGCCAATCTTGGAGCCGATCTTCTGCTCGAGGAGGGCCAACATGCCGCCGAAGATCTGCGAGTCGAAGCTGGTGCCGCCGGCTACCGTCAGTCCGGTATTGGTGGCCGAAATGCGGAACCCATTGCCGCAGGAGACGCCCGAGACGACGCCCACGCAGTAGAGGAAGGAATCGTGGGTGTCGGATGCATTGAGGGCGAGGTCTGGGACGTCGCGCGCGCCGTCGGAGGGGACCAGGGTGGTCATGCCGGAGGCCCCGGTCTCGACCTGCCATGCTGGTTTGGTGAAGAAGGAGCTGGCCCCACCGCCGCCGCCGCCGAAGTAGCCGGCACTGGCATCGTTCCATACGGTTTCAGGGATGTAGGAGATGGCCGAGCCGATGACATCGGAACCGGATGTTCCCTTCCAGTATTGGGTGGCTCCCCAGGTAGTGCCGGAGCCGGTGGCCACGGCATCGCCGCTGAATCCGGTGCCGCCCATGGCGGTGACAAAGGGAGAGCTGGCGGGAAAGTCGACGGCCAGGCCCTGAGTGGCCTCCGACTCAGTCTTTACATCGCAGTCGGTGGCACCCATGTCTCCGGCCGCCACCAGGATGGTCTGGCCCTGTATGTTGGCCTGCGCGAAGAGCTGGTTCGCCGTGTTCATGTCCATCGAGCCCCAGGCGGCCTCGCAGTTGCCGTAGCTGGTGGTGACGATCGGCGCCACATTGGCGTCGATGGCGTATTCCATCGATAGAAAGACGTTCTGCGAGGTGACGAAGAGTAGGGTGGCATACGGGGCCATCGCTCCAGACCACTCAACATCGATGGAAGACTCAGCCAGATCGTTCGAGGTTGGAGGATTGCTGCCGACGCACGCACGGTTATACGAGGAGGGCGTACCGGGGTCGCACCCGCCATAGGGCGTCGCGGGCACCACCTGCACCGTTGGCGGATTTACGTTCAGCCCGGAGTCCGCGCGGAACGTATTTACATCGTATAGGCTGATGTCCACCTGGCCGGTGACGGCGATGGTCTCGTTGGCACCGGGCAACGAGGTGGAACTAAGCAGCGGATTCATGTCGTAGATGGTGTAGATGTCTCCGGGAGTGAGGTAGTGGTTGCCCGACTGAGAGGAGGTGAAGTTCGGCTTCACGACGCTGGTGTGGACGCGCGGCTTCAGGCGGAAGTCGTGCAACCCGTAGACGGCGCCAACCACGCTGGCAAACGCGCTGGGCACACTGACTCCGGTGACGTTGGCGAAGTGGGTCTCGCCGTTCACCGAGAGGCTGTGAATGCTGGTTGAGAAGGCGGTCTGCGCCTGTGCGACGGTGCCGTCGAAGGTGACAAATGTGCCGCCGTTGGCGACTCCGGTGACGGTGAACCCCTGGCTTGTGAGCCAGGCTGTAACCTTGGCGATGTCGGAGCTGCTGAGGCCGAACTGGGCGGCGTACTGCGGCGGCGTGAGCCACTGGTGGTAGCGCGGCGAGGCGGGGTCCTGCAGGTCGGCGAGCAACTGGTTGAGCGCGGCCTGCTGCTCGGCGCTGGGGGTGAAGCGCAGCGACATTCCCGGCAGGTGAGTGTCGCCGGCGAGAGGACCGAGATCGGCGGCCTGGAGCGCGCGGGGATGAACCGAACCGGGAATCTCGACCATGCGGCTGGAAGAGACTGCCGCGGCGATGCGGTCGGGGATGCTGTTCTGGATGCTGCTCTGGGCCGCGGCAGGGACGGGAGTAATGGCTCCGGCCAGCCCGGCAAAAAGAGTGGCAAAGGAAAAAAGCCGGGAAAGAGATGTTCCACGCATAAATAAATCCTGTGTTCCGAAGAGTTTGGGCCAAGGCGGCAACGGAAAGGCAAAGCACAACGGGAACGCGGGAGCCGCGCCCCATCTCTGAGACGACGATTCCCTCTAGCTGGCTTACAAGCTTAGACCATCCTGGGCAAAAAAGGTTGCGGGAAAGCGCGAAGTGTGGCTGCTCAGACTTTTGTTCATAGATAAGCGATTCCTGCGGCTTCGTGCTAATCTTTCGCCAGGATGCCTGGATACTTCGATCAATCGCTGGCGCAGTTGAAGAGCTTTGAGGGATGCGTGCCGTGGATGTACCGCGACACGGTGGGCAGGGTGACGGTGGGGGTTGGGCTGATGCTTCCCAGTGCGGCGGCGGCGTGCGCGCTGCCGTTTCAGACGGCGGAAGGCGCGGCGGCGACGGCAGAGCAGATTGCGGCGGAGTTTGCGCGCGTGGATGCGATGGCGATGGGCAAGCTGCCGTCGTTCTACCGGGCGGCAGGATCGCTGGAGCTGCCCGAACTGGCGATCGACGAGAAGCTGAGCGCGGTGCTGGCGGGATTTGAGGCGACGCTGCGGGCTGGTCTCGCGGGCTATGACAAGCTGCCCGATGCGGTGAAGATGGCGCTACTGGATATGGCCTACAACCTTGGGCCGGAGGGGTTGCTGAAGGGCTATCCGCGGATGATTCGCGCGGTGGAGACGGGGGCGTGGGCGGAGGCTGCGGCGGAATCCGCGCGGGGCGGGATCAACGCGGCGAGGAATGCGTGGACGCGGCAGCAGATGCTCGCGGCAGTGGTGGGCGCGATCCAGGCGGAGGCGGAGGCGGTGGAAGGCTGGCTGCGGAGGGTTTGGCGCGGGGTGAAGCGCGTGCTGGGGTGGTGGCGCAAGGACTGCTGCCGATAGCGGAAGGCTGAAACGGTTGAGATCTCATGGAAAAATACTGAGATTCTGGCTTCGCCAGAATGACGAGTTCGCGGGGCTACGCCAGAATGACGATTTGAAAGTGTTGTTCCACGCCAACATGGAAACTGGCGTAGATCGATCGACGCGTCTATCGGGTATGGTTAACAAACTGGATTGAGTTTTTTGCGGGAGGGTTTCTGTGCGGATGAGTCGAGTGGTTGGCGTAGTGCTGGCGTTGGCAATGGGCTGGGGCGCGGCGGCGCGGGCGCAGGACAGCGGCGGCTACGCGCAGTATCTCGCCGGGTTCGAGAAGCAGACGACGGTGAAGGTGCTGGCAAATGGGCTGACGCTGATCGTGTGCGAGCGGCCAGAGGCGCCGGTGTTCAGCTTCTACACGCTGGTGGATGCGGGATCGGCGAACGACCCCGAGGGCGCGAGCGGGCTGGCGCATATGTTCGAGCACATCGCGTTCAAGGGGACGACCGAGATCGGCACGACGAACTATGCGGCGGAAAAAATTGCGCTGGCCAAGGTGGAGACGACGTACGCGGCGTACGACGCGGAGGTTCGCAAGCGGGTCGGCCAAGACACAACGAAGCTGGCGGCGCTGAAGAAGAACTTTGAGGATGCGCAGGCGGCGGCGCAGAAGTTTGTGGTGCCGAACCAGTTCGCGGAGCTGGCCGAGACCAACGGCGCGGTGGGGTTGAACGCATCGACCGAGGAGGACTCAACGCAGTACTTCTGGAGCATGCCCGAGAACCGGCTGGAGCTTTGGGCGTACATGGAGAGCGCGCGGATCGCGCATCCGGTGACGCGCGAGTTCTACAAGGAGCGCGACGTGGTGCAGGAGGAGCGGCGGATGAGCGTTGACTCCAGACCGATCGGAGCAATGGTGGAGCAGTTTCTGGCCACCGCGTACACGGCGCATCCCTACCGCGTGCCCACGCTGGGCTGGGAGAGCGAGATCAGCCAGGTGAACGCGACCGAGGCGGCGGCGTTCCATGCGAAGTACTATGTGCCGTCGAACATCGTGGTGGCGGTGGTGGGCGACGTGAAGGCGGCGGAGGCGATGCCGATGCTGACGAAGTACTTTGGCGCGATTCCGGCGGGGCCGAAGCCGGAGGAGATGACGACGGTCGAGCCGGTGCAATTCGCGGAGAAGTCGGTGACGATCCGCGAGGCGGCGCAACCGTTTTATCTTGAGGGCTACCACCGGCCCGACTATCGCGACCCCGACGATTCGGTTTACGACGCAATCACGGACATTTTTTCCAATGGGCGGACGGCGCGGCTCTACAAGAGCCTGGTGCGCGACCAGAAGATCGCGGCGGATGCGGAGGGGTTCAGCGGATTCCCCGGAGAGAAGTATCCGGGGCTCTTCGCGTTCTATGGCGAGCCGGTGCCGGGACATACTCCGGACGAGATGAGGGACGCGATCCATAAGGAGATCGAGCGGCTGAAGACGAGCGACGTGAGCGATGAAGAACTTCAGATGTTCAAGACACGGGCGCGCGCCGGGCTGTTGCGTGGGTTGGCCGACAACGAGGGTCTGGCGCAACAACTGGCCGAGTACCAGACGCGGTATGGCGACTGGCGCGAACTCTTCCGCAAGCTGGACGAGATCGACAAGGTGACGAAGGCGGACGTGCGGCGGGTGGCGAACAAGATTTTCGTGGAGAGCAACCGGACGAGCGCTCGGATTGAGTTCACGCCGCCGGCACAGGCGCAGACTCAGGATGCGGGAGGTGCGAGATGAAGGGCAAATCAACCGTGAGTTTCTTCGCGTTTGCGATTGCAGTATGTGTTCTGCTCTCGCCGGGACAATTCTCCGCGGCACAGAGCGCAGCTTCGGCGCAGCCTGCCACGGCTGCGGCCGCGAAGACTGCGGCGAAGGCACCGGCGCTGGCCCAGCCGTGGAAGAAGATCGCGGTTCCTCCGCTGCGTGATTTCAAGCCGCAGCAGCCAAAGCGGATCGAACTGTCCAATGGGCTGGTGATCTTTTTGCAGGAAGACCACGAGCTTCCGTTCATCGATGGATCGATCCTGATCCGCGGAGGAAGCCGCGAGGAGCCGGCGGCGAAGATCGGCCTGGTGGGGATGTACGGCGAGGCGTGGCGCACCAGCGGGACGGCGGCCAAAAGCGGCGACGCGCTGGACGCGGAGCTTGCGGTGAAGGCGGCGGCCATCGAGACCGGCGGCGGGCTGGCCAATACGTCGGTGGAGTGGGGAAGCTTCAAGCAGGACTTCGACGCCGTCTTCGGCGAGGCGGTGGACCTGCTGCTGCATCCTGCCTACAAGGCGGAGAAGCTGGCGATAGCGCAGCGCGCGATGGCCACCGGAATCTCTCGGCGCAACGACGACCCGGGCGGAATTGCCGAACGCGAGTCCAGCAAGCTGGTTTATGGCGCGGAGAGTCCGTATGCGCGGCAGGCCGAGTACAAGACCGTGGCTGCGGTGACGGTGGACGACCTGAAGGCATGGCACGACCGCAGCGTGGTTCCCAACGGCATGATCGTCTCGGTGGAGGGGGACTTCGACTCGACGGCGATGGAGGCGAAGCTGCGCAAGGCGTTCGAGCCGCTGGCGCGCGGCGCGGCGATCGAGACGGCGAAGGCGGATTTCGCGGGGCCGAAGCCGGGCGTCTACTTCGTGGACAAGGAAGACGTGAACCAGTCGTCGGTGGAGATCGTGGGCATCGGGACTGTACGCAGCAATCCCGACTACTACTCGCTGAGCGTGATGAACGAGGTGTTCTCCGGGGGCTTCGGATCGCGCGTCTTCCAGTACGTGCGCACCAAGCTGGGACTGGCTTACGACGTGAGCGGCAGCTACGGCGCGGCGTACGACCATCCGGGCGTCTTCCGCAGCGAGGCCGGAACCAAGAGCGTGAGCACGGTGGCCGCAACGCAGGCAATTCTGGAGGAGATTGGAAGACTGAAGACCAAACCGCCTACACCGGAGGAGCTGAAGAAGGCCAAGGACCAGGTGATGAACTCGTTCATCTTCAACTACGACACGCCGGAGAAGACACTGAACGAGCAGGTTGTGCTGGCGTTTTACGGCTATCCGCCGGACTTTCTGGAGAAGTATAAGGACGGCATAGAGCGCGTAACGGCGGCGGATGTGACACGCGTGGCGAACAAGTACATCGACGTGTCGAAGCTGGCGATTGTGGTGGTGGGGAACAAGGCAGAGATCAAGCCGCCGCTCTCTGCACTGGGCAAGGTAACGGAACTGGACATCACGATTCCACCGGCGGAGAAAGCGAATCCATCGGGCGCTATTGCGGGGCAGTGATCCGGCGCGAGTTGTTTGACGGAGCAAAGAAAGATCCCACCCTTGCCGGGTGGGATCTTTTGGTTTGGCTTAATCGTTCGCGACTGGACTGATGGTTAGCGCGCCATCCATCCGCCATCGACGACCAGGACGTGGCCGGTGATGTAGTCGGCTGCGGAAGAGGCCAGGAAGACAGCCGTGCCGGCGACGTCGGAGGCCTCGCCCCAGCGTCCGGCCGGGATGCGGTCGAGGATTGCCTGGCTGCGGACTGGGTCGGCGCGCAGCGGGGCGGTGTTGTTGGTGGCGATGTAGCCGGGGGCGATGGCGTTGACCTGAATGTTCTTGACGGCCCACTCGTTGGCCAGCGCCTTGGTGATCTGCGCGACGGCGCCCTTGGCCGCGGCGTAAGAGGGCACGCGGATTCCGCCCTGGAAGCTGAGCAAGGACGCGGTGCTGATGATCTTTCCCGGGGCCTTGCGTGCCATCATGTCGCGGCCGGCGAGTTGCGAGAGCTGGAAGACTGCGGTCTCGTTGATCTGAATGACCTTCAGCCAGTCTGCGAGCGGCACGTTGACGGCGTCTTCGCGCAGGATGATTCCGGCGTTATTGACCAGGATGTCGACGCGGCCGAACTTGGCGAGAACCTGCTTGAAGAGGGCCTCCGGGGCTGCGGTGTCGGAGAGGTCGGCGCTGAATGCGGCGGCTTTACCGCCAGCGGCTTCGATGGTGGCAACGGTGTTGGCAGGGGGACGAATGTCGTGCGTGGCGATGGTGGCGCCGGCCTGGGCGAAGGCGATGGCAATGGCCGCGCCCATTCCTCCGGCTGAACCGGTTACGAGGGCGATCTTGTTGTCGAGGCGGAAGGAATCGAGGATGTTGGACATAATAAGGACTACTTTACTCGGGTTGTGCCGGTCGAGCAAACCCACTGCCGCGGGCTGTGAGTTTGGTCACGTCCTTCGCCGAACCTCTCCGCTACAATAGGGATGGTGTCTCCACGCAGGATGACTGGCGTGGAGATCGAAGGAGACCCATGAAACTGCTTCAGATGGCCGACCCCGTGCGCTATGCGCGGATGACAAGCGAAGAACTTCGCGAGACGTTTCTGCTGGAAGACCTGTTTACCCCCGGACACATCAATCTGGCGTATGCGGACCTGGACCGCGCGGTGATCGGCTTCGCGGCGCCGACGAACGGCGCGCTGAAGCTGGAGACGCAGCCGGAGCTGCGCGCGGAGTACTTTCTGGAGCGGCGCGAGCTGGGCGTGCTGAACACCGGCGGGCCGGGCTCGGTCACGGTGGACGGAGTCAACTTCGACTTAGACAAGCTGGACACTCTATATGTAAGTCGCGGAAGTAAGTCGGTAACATTCAAGAGTAAGTCGGCGTCGGCGCCGGCGGCATTCTACCTGCTGAGTTATCTGGCGCACACGGAATATCCGACCAAGATGGTGAAGTTCGGAGATCTCAAGGGGCTGGAGCTTGGATCGGCGGAGACATGCAACAAACGGACCATCTATAAGCCGATCTATATGGAAGGCATCCGGAGCTGCCAATTGGTGATGGGATTCACCATGCTTGCGCCGGGAAGCAACTGGAACACCATGCCCGCGCACACGCACAATCGGCGGTCGGAGATCTACATGTACTTCGATGTGGAGCCTGACCAGCGCGTGGTCCACCTGATGGGGCCGGCGAACGCGACCAGCCATATCATCATGGCGGACAAGCAGGTTGTGGTCTCTCCCCTCTGGTCGATCCACTCCGGCGTGGGCACCAAGAACTACACCTTCTGCTGGGGCATGGGCGGAGAAAACCAGGCATACGACGACATGGACCCGGTTTCCATTAAGGACTTGAAGTAGGTTGCTGGTTTCTGGTTGCTAGTAGTCAGTAAATGGTTGGTACGAGGAGCCTGGAATAAATGGCGGACGGAAAGAATAGTCTGGTAATTCGCAACAAGGAAGAATGCAAGTGGGACATGGTGAGCCTGGGCGAGGTGATGCTGCGCCTCGATCCGGGCGATGTCCGGGTGGCCACAACGCGCCAGTTCCAGGTGTGGGAGGGCGGCGGCGAGTACAACGTGGCGCGCGGCCTGCGCCGCTGCTTCGGGATGAAGACGGCGGTGGTGTCCGCGCTGGCCGACAATGCCGTGGGACGGCTGATCGAAGACCTGATGCTGCAGGGCGGCGTGGACCAGTCGCATGTGAAGTGGGCGAAGTTCGACGGCGTGGGGCGGACGACGCGCAATGGGCTGAACTTTACCGAGCGCGGGTTTGGCGTGCGCGCGGCGGCGGGATGCAGCGACCGCGGCCACACCGCCGTGAGCCAGTTGCAGCCGGGAGAGATCGACTGGGACGAGATATTCGGCGCCGAGGGAGCGCGCTGGCTGCATACCGGCGGCATCTTCTGCGCGCTGAGCGAATCGACCGCGGAGGTTGCGAAAGAGGCCATGATCGCCGCGCACAAGCACGGCGTCATCGTCAGCTACGACCTGAACTATCGCGACTCGCTGTGGAAGTCGATTGGCGGCAAGGCGCGGGCGACCGAGGTGAACCGCGAGCTGGCGCAGTATGTGGATGTGATGCTGGGCAACGAAGAGGACTTCACCGCCGCGCTGGGCTTCGAGATCGAGGGCGTGGGCGAGAACCTCGACAAGCTGGACTCGGGGAGCTTCCGGCGGATGATCGAGAAGGCGGTTGCGGCGTTTCCCAACTTCCGCGCGGTGGCCACCACGCTGCGCAACGCCAAGACGGCGAGCATCAACGACTGGGGCGCGGTGTGCTACTACGAGGGCGTGTTCCATGAGGCGCGGCCGATGCCCGACCTGGAGATATTCGACCGCGTGGGCGGCGGCGATTCGTTCGCATCGGGACTGATCTATGGCTTCCTGAACGAGAAGGGCGCGGAGTGGGCGGTGAACTGCGGATGCGCGCACGGCGCTCTGGCGATGACTACTCCGGGAGATACCACCATGGCGACATTCGACGAGGTACAGCGCATTATGAAGGGCGGCGGCGCGAGGGTGCAACGGTAATTGCCTTGGGCAATAGCGGAAAGGAAGAGGGTATGTCGGCAACGAAAAAGAATGAAGCCATGCGGCTGCTTTTTACGTTCGTATTAAGTTTCTTGATGTGCTGTCTGGTTAGCTGGATATTGCGGCTCTTCGGGTCACGTCCCAGTACGCCTCATCCAATACTCACCAACGGCCTTGCCGGCGCGCTGGCCGCCACGATTGTAGTCATGTGGAACAATCGCGCTTGGAAAAAACCGAAGATGCTTGACTGAACCCAAACTGGTACGGAACCCAGGAGAATGAAATGCAGAAAGCGGAAGTACTGAATGCACTGCGCGAGATCGGCCTGGTGCCGGTGTTGCGCGCCGAGAGCGAAGAGCAGGCGCTGGCGCTGGCAACTGCGATCGCGGCCGGCGGCGTCAACGTGATGGAAGTCACCATGACTGTCCCCGGCGCAATTCGCGTGATGGCTCGCCTGGCCAAGGAACGCCCCGACCTGCTGCTTGGCGCGGGGACGGTGCTGGATGCCGAGACGGCGCGCATATGCATTCTGGAGGGCGCGGCGTTTGTGGTGAGCCCGGCGCTGAACCTGAAGACCATCGCAATGTGCCATCGCTACGGCGTGCCTGTGCTTCCCGGAGCGTTGACGCCCACCGAGATACTGACCGCATGGGAGGCTGGCGCGGACGTGGTGAAGGTGTTCCCGGCCAGCGCGATGGGCGGCGCAAAGTACCTGAAGTCGGTGAAGGCGCCGCTGCCTCAGGTGGAGCTGTTGCCCACAGGCGGCGTCTCGCTGGCGACCGCGGCGGAGTTTCTGGAGGCCGGAGCGTTCGCGCTTGGCGTCGGCGCCGACCTGGTGAACCCAAAGGCGGTTCGAGAGGGCCATCCCGAGACGATTACCGAAAATGCACGGAAGTACCTGGCCATTGTGCAAAAGTTCCACGAATCGCAGGCGTAGTCCGCCGGTTGAGGTTATGCTTGCTGCATCGTAATGGTTCTGCCGCGCATCTATGGCTTGTGTTGTGACCAGGGGTACAGCAGTTCTTGATTCAAGTTTGTAGATTTGTCGATAGACAGATTTCGGGCCATGGCAGCAACTGCTTCCCCCTGCCGATAGAGTTCCATACTGGGTTGGTTCCAGGATGCGTCATTGGAGCGATTTCATCACAGGAGGTTTCAGGAACGAAGAAGGTTTGCGTGGCTTTCCTTTGGAAAGCCACATTGCGCCACTATCGTGCAATGCCGGTTCGGTGAAACTGTTCAGGCGTTGCGCGAAATTTCTCCCAGCGGTAACAGGAAGCCATGGCACGGTCGAAAGAAGTGAAATGTCCCACATGTAACGACCGCGCCCCCATGCGCGTCCACCGCAACGGCTTCCTACAGCGGAACGTGTTGGGCCTCTTCGGAATCTACCCATGGAAGTGCTGCGCGTGCGGAACGCTGTTCCTGTATCGCAGCCGCGGCTACCGCACCCGGCGGATCAAACCGCTAGCCGACACTGGCGCCACGGAGCAAAATCGCAATCCCCTTCTATAAAGAGGCCTCAGACCGCCTTCAGCCAGACAGATTTCAACCGGCGTGTCCTCAGGCTGCTCGTCTGCGAGCGGCCCGTCTACTGCTGCTTGTCTTCAGGCCGCGTACGCGGGCTGGCGTACCCACAGCAGGGGCTGATGGAGCGGCAACGTACGCAGGATGTCAGGCGCGGCTGGGTCCGGCGGCAGCGTCTTCCACAACGCGGCGTACTCCGGCCGCCGATAGGCGCGCGCGGAGAACAGCAGGCTGGCGCGGCGCGCGGGGAGCTGGTCGAAGTGAGTGGCGTCGGCGCGGAAGGGCCACCGGGCGCGGTCCGCGATGAAGGGAAAGTGATACGCGATGGCCGAGCGCATTCCCGGGCCGTCGTCTAGCTGATAGTCCCAGAGGCTCTCGAAGCGGGTGGAGAGAAGCTGGCAGATGGCGGCCATCAAGTCCAGGTTGAAGAGCGAGTCGCGGTAGGGCGCGGACGAGGGCAGCTCGTGGGGGAAGCTGCCATCGGCGGCGATCTGCGCGCGCAGGGTGATGGTGCGGAAGCGGTGGCGCAGCTCGTCGAGCGCGCTGGATTCAGACCTGGGAGCGTCGCCTGCGGGCGCGGTCAGCAGGGTGTATGCGCTGGCCTGCAACAACCAGGAGGTGGCGTGGTGGTCCCTACGGTCGCTCGCCAGAGCAGCGAGACGCGGGCCGCTGTCCTGGGGCTCGGTGAGCCAGCGCAGGTAGGACGCGAACCACGCTTGCAGCGCGAGCCGGTCGGACGGGCCGAGGACGGAGGCGATAAACGGGATGGACTGCGCGACTTCGACCAGCGGCAGCGTCTCCAGAATGCCTTCACAGCGGCCTTCGACGGGTTGGCCAGTGACGACCTGGCCGAAGTCCAGGCGCGGCGTCATACGGGTTGCGGGATCGGCGAACCACGCGCGCAGCCACTCGGCGGCGTGCCCGGCGTAACGCTCGTCGCCGGTGAGCAGATGCGCGGCGGTGAGCGCGGGAACCGCAAGTCCGAGGGCGAAGAGCGCGTCGCGGTGCGCGGTGAAGGGCGGCGGAGATGCGGCGGCGGTTTTGGTTGACGAGCCCGCCGGCGCGGATAGAGCGGAAACCACGGGCGAGTCACCCTCGGCCTGCGAGGAAGGCCCCGCTTCGGAGAAGTAATCGTGAGGCGAGCCAGGGCTGCGCGCGCATGGCACGGAGGTGATGGGCGCGGGCGGCTGGGTTAGGTAGCGCTGAGCGGCGGCGAGGATGCGATCGTGATCGATGGCCGCAACGTCGGGGCGGGTTGCGGTTGCGGGCGGACTGACCGGAGCCTGCGCCGCAAGGCCCGCCGCACGCAGCAGGCCGCCGCGTGAGAAAAACAGCGCGGAGGCCGTGCAACAGGAGGCCGCGCAGAAGGCCCTGCGGCTGGGTGCAGCCGGAGGTGTTGCGTTCGTCCTATGCATCGAAGGCATGGGTGCTTTCCCGCGGCCCTTCACGGTCTGTGCGTCTATTTCCGTCAAGAGCGCCGTCACAAGCATCCTATGCGTTGAGTGTCGTAGTTTGAAATCCGCGCGGATTTGAGCGTGAAGACACAGGGAGCGGAATGGTCATCGGCTTGGGACATCTTGAAGCGACGCGGATGGGAACCACGCTGGTGGCGTCGTTCCTGGCCTCGCTGGTGGAATGCGTCGAGGCACTGACCGTGGTGCTTGCGGTGGGCAGCGTGCGGGGATGGCGCAGCACACTGGCTGGGGCGGCGGCTGCGCTGGGCGTCCTGGCGGGAATTGTAGCGGTGCTGGGGCCGATGCTGATGCGGATTCACCTGCACGGGCTGACGCGCATTCCATTTCACATGGTTCAACTCGTTGTGGGGGCGATGGTCCTGCTGTTCGGCATGCGCTGGCTGCGCAAGGCCATCCTGCGCTCGGCGGGCCTGATCCCGCTGCACAACGAAGAGGCGGCTTTTGCCCGGAGTGCGGAGGCGATACGCGAGGCGGAGACCAGCGTTGCCCAGCATCCCAATGACGCGCACCGTCTGGACAAGTTCGCCTTCACCGCCGCATTCAATATTACGATGCTCGAAGGCACGGAAGTGGTCTTCATCGTGATTGCGTTCGCAGCAGGCGGAGTGGGGTTGCTGCTGCCCGCGGGCCTGGGCGCGGTGGCGGCCCTGCTGGTTGTGGCCGGGTCGGGTTTCGCGTTGCACCGGCCGCTGGCGCGCGTGCCGGAGAACACGCTGAAGTTTATCGTCGGAGTGCTTCTTTCCGCCTTGGGGACGTTCTGGGTGGGCGAGGGCACGGGCCTGGCGTGGGCCGGTTCGGACCTGGCGATCCTGTGGCTGATCGCGGCCTATCTCGGAGTGGCGCTGTGCCTTGTGCCGCTCTGCCGCGGCGGCCTGGTTTCGGTGGAGGAATAGATCGATGCGCTGGATAAAGTCGATTGCGCGTGAGATATACGGCCTGTTCGTTGACGACGGGAGCTTCGCAGGCGCTATTCTCGTCTGGCTCGGCCTCGCCATGGCAGGGGTGCCGCGCGCGGCCTCCAATGCGCGATGGGCTGGCCCAGCGCTGTTTGCGGGGCTGGCGTTGATCCTGATCGAGAGCGTGCTGCGTTTCGCGCGGCGCAGGATGAAGTAGAGGATCGGCCGGCTACGCGCTAAAACCCTACCTTCAGGGTGCGGGCTTCAGCGGAGCTTTCGCGGGCCAGTTCCAGCAGACGGATGACGCGGAAGCCGTCTTCGGGCGTGACGGCGAGCGGCGCGGCGCCGAGGATGGCGTCGCGGACGTTGGCGTAGAAGCCGCGATAGTCGCAGCGTTCGGTCTTGACCTGACGCGTTACCAGCGTCGCCGGGTCGTCCGGATTGGGAGCAACGGTGAGCGTTCCCCAGGCCGACTCATCTTCCTGTAGCCAGACCTGCTGCGAGCCTTGCACGGGGACCTTTGCGCCGCCGACCAGCGCGGGTTCCTGCGGGTCGAGGCCGTGCTTGCGGAAGCTGCCCTTGGTGCCGTGCAGCAGGAAGCGCGGCGCGTTGTCGCAGGCCAGGTAGCTGGTGCGGCAGTGGGCGAGCAGGCCTTTTCCATTCGCCGCGGGGTAATGGAGAGTGATGTCGAAGGCGTCTTCGATGGCCGTCTGGCCGCGGTCGGAGCGGACGCTGGCGGTGATGGCGGAGGGTGCGCCAAAGAGCGCCAGGACTTGATCGACGAGGTGCGGGCCGAGGTCGAAGAGCATTCCGTTGGCGGGGTTTTCGGCCTCCTTCCAGGTGTTCTCGCGGGGGATGGGACGGAAGCGGTCGAAGTGCGATTCAAAGGTGACGAGGCGGCCAACGGCTTGCTCGGCGATCAGCTTCTTGACGGTGAGGAAGTCGCCGTCCCAGCGTCGGTTGTGGAATGGAATGACGAGCAGGGATTTGCTCCTGGCCAGTTCGCCGAGTTGCTTGGCCTCTTCGCTGGTGGCTGCGAAGGGCTTGTCGATGACGACGTGCTTGCCGGCTTCGAGGGCTTGTTTGGCGAGGGCGAAGTGCGTCGCGTTGGGCGTGGAGACGACGACCAGTTCGATGGATTTGTCTGCCAGCAGCTCCTCAACCGAGCGCGCAATCCTGGTTGCGGGATATGCTTTGGCCGCCTCGTCTCCCTTGCGTTGCATGATGGCGGCGAGGCGCAGGCCGGAGACTGCATTTACGAACGGCGCGTGAAAGACTCGCCCGCCCAAACCGAAGCCAATTACGCCAACGCCAATCTCACGCTCTGCCATTACGCCCTCCCAATCTCTCTCAATGCAGGATAAACCCTGCGGAAGCGCGCGTAGGCCGCGTCCATTGCGCCCGCGGCCTTCGGCTCGATGACCTCTGCGACATGGACGGTTGCAGCGCAGGCCGCCTCGACGCTGGGCCACGCATTGACGCCGACCGCGGCCAGCAGCGCCGCGCCGAATGCGCCGCCCTCCTCGGCGGCGAGCATCTCCACCGGACGGCCGTAGACATCGGCCTGGATCTGCCTCCACAATGGCCCGCGCGCACCGCCTCCGCCAAGCCGGACCTGTGCGATGGGAACCTTCAGTTCGGCGAACAAGGAAAACGTGTCGCGCAGGCTGAAGGCCACGCCCTCCAGGACGGCGCGGATGAAGTGCGCGCGCGTGTGCGAGGCAGTAATTCCGACGAATGCGGCGCGTGCTTCGGGGTCGAGGTACGGCGTGCGCTCGCCAAAGAGATACGGCGCCCAGAGCATTCCATCGCTGGCAGCGGGGACGCGCGCGGCCTCGGCGGTGAGTTCGTCGTAGGAGACGCCGGCGGCGAAGGTGTCTCGCAGCCAGCGCAGCGAGAGTCCCGCGCCGTTGGTCACGCCCATGACATGCCACATCGCGGGCACGGCGTGGCAGAAGGTGTGCAGGCGGCCAAGGCGGTCCATGGTAGGCCGGTCGGTGGCGGCGAAGACCACTCCGCTGGTGCCGATTGTCGCGGAGACCGAACCGGGCGCGACGATTCCCATGCCAACTGCGCCCGCGCCCTGGTCTCCCGCGCCCGCAGCCACCGGCGTTCCGGCGGCCAAGCCGGTGGCGGCGGCTCCTGCGTCGCTGATGCGCGCGCAGATTTCGGGGCCTTCAAAGAGACGCGGCAGCCAGCCGACGGGAATGCCCGCGACGTCTGCGACCTCGGCGGACCAGCGGCGATGCGCCACGTCCAGCAGAAGCGTTCCGCTGGCCTCCTGCATGTCGATGGCGTACTCTCCGGTGAGGCGGAAGCGGACGTAGTCCTTGGGGCAGAGGACGTGCGCGATGCGGGCGAAGATTTCGGGCTGATGGGTGCGCACCCAGAGCAGCTTGGTGAGTGTGAAGTTGGGCAGCGCGGGGTTGCAAGTGAGTTCGATCAGACGCTCGCGGCCGAGCTTTGCGTTGAGCCAGTCGCACTCCGGCTGGGTGCGCTGATCGCACCAGATGAGCGCGGGACGCAGGACTTCGCCGGAGGCGTCGAGCATTACGCAGCCGTGCATCTGGCCGGTGAGGCCGATGGACTCGATCGCGGCGCCGTCCAGTTCGGCTGCAGCCAGTACGCCCGCGATGGTGCCGCGCGCCGCGCGCCACCAGTCCTCGGGCTGCTGCTCCGCCCAGCCAATCTGCTCGGAGTGGATCGCCGCGTGTTCACTGGCAGACGTTGCCACCACGCGTCCCTCGCGGTCCACCAGCACGGCCCGCGTTCCCCCTGTACCTACGTCAATTCCAAGAAACATCGCGCACACTCTCCATCGATTTCGATTGCATCCAAAGTGTATCTGCTTCGCGGAAGCGAATGCTTGCGCGCCGCATCGGAAATCTTCCTTGCGAAAAGCCCATTGCCAAAAACTCAAAAATTGCGAACACCAATGGGCGCTCCGGCCTTTCAGTTAGCCCCAAGTACAGGTAACATAGAAGCAATGATTCGACGGAATGCAGTGTCGTCTGGCTGGAGGGCCCTTGCGGTCGGCGGCATCACTTTCCTGCTGCTTGCCGCCGCCACAGGGTACGCGCAAGCGGGCAGTCCCGGGGCCACAACTTCCGCGGAGGCGCAGGCCACCCAGGGCGCGTTGCAGCAGCTTGCAGCGCCCGGAGGAATGGATCTGGCCGCGCCCACGCGGGGATCCTTCGGCGGGTCGCTTGTCGAAGGCAAGGCGACGGACGGAGTGCTCGACCTATCGATGGACGACGCGATTGCGCGCGGCCTGCGGCAGAACCTCGGCCTCATCCTGCAGGCCACCGCCGCACAAAGCGCGCACGGCCAACAAATGGAGCAACTGCAGGCGCTGCTGCCCACAGTGACCGGCGACGCATCCATCGAGGTGGAGCAGCTCGATCTGGCCACCTACGGCCTCAAGATCCCCGGGCTCAACCCCATCGTCGGGCCGTTTCAGGTGGAAGACTTCCGTGCCTACCTGACGCAGAGCCTCATCAACGTCCCGGCGCTGGAGAGCTACATCGCAGCGAAGCACAACTTCGCGGCGGCAAAGCTTTCCGCCGGCGACGCGAGAGAGATGGTGGTGCTGACGGTGGGCAACGCCTACCTGCTGTGTCTTGCCGACGCGGCACGCATTACCGCCGTCAACGCGGAGCTGGCCACCAGCAAACTCTCGCTCGACCAGGCCACGGCATCGCACGACTCCGGCATCAGTCCGCGGCTCGACGTTCTGCGCGCCCAGGTGGACTACCAGAACGAGCAGCAGGCGCTCATTTCCACAACCAACCAGTTGGCAAAGGACAAGCTGGCGCTGGCGCGCGCCATCGGGTTGCCGCTCGACCAGATTCTCCGCCTTACCGACAGCGAACCCTACGCCGCACTGGACAACCTGGACCCCGCGGCTGCGTTTGCGCAGGCGCTGAAGAACCGCAAGGACCTCGCCGCCGCCAGCGAACAGGTGGCCGCAGCGCGTGCCGGGCAGACCGCGGCCCGCGCCGACCAGCTCCCCACCGTGCAGTTCTCCGGCGACTTCGGAGACATGGGTCAGACCGCCAACCACTCCCACGCCACCTACAGCGCGACGGGCAGCATCTCCGCGCCGGTCCTGCAGATTGCGAAGACGCGTGGCGAGCAGGACATCGCGGGCGCGCAGGTTGCGCAGGCCAGCGACAAGCTCGCTGACCAGGTGCAGCAGGTCAATGCCGAGATTCGCGACTCCATCCTCGACATCCAGTCCGCGGCCAAACTGGTTGAGGCGGCAAAGTCCAACGTCGATCTGGCCAACGAGGCGCTCAGCGAGGCGCAGCAGCGCTTCCACTCAGGCGTCAGCGACAACCTGCCCGTCAGCCAGGCGCAAGCCTCGGTGGAGCAGGCCAACGACCAGTACATCGCCGCACTCTACCAGCACAACGCCGCCAAGCTATCGCTGGCGCGCGCGCTCGGCGTCGCGCAGTCCAACCTGAAAGATTATCTCGGAGGGAAGTAACCGTGGCAGACGAACAGAACCGAAGCGGCACACAATCCGCCAACCAATCCGCCGACCAGACCGCCGAAACCACAGGCAACTTCCCGGCCAACGCCGGCGCTATGGACGAGATCGACGACTCTGCCGAGACGAACGGCAGCCGTAAGTTCGTCATCATCGGCATCGTGCTGCTGCTTGTGGTGGGCGCGATCTTCTTCTACTGGCGCTCCACCTTCACCGAAGACACCGACGACGCGCAGGTGGACGGCAACCTCTACCAGATCAGCTCGCGCGTCTCCGGCCAGGTGGTCAAGGTCACCGTGGACGACAACCAGACCGTGCAGGCCGGCCAGTTGCTGGCCGAGATCGACCCCACCGACTATCAGGTTGCCCTCGATCAGGCGCTGGCCAACCTGGCCAGCGCGCAGGCCGAGTACGCGCAGGCCACGGTCAACGTGCCCATCACGCAGGTCAACGTCGGCACCGTGGTCAGCACTACGGCCAGCGACGTGAAGGGCTCGACCGACTTGATTGCGCAGGCGGAGAAGCAGGTCGAGGCCGCCAGCGCGCGCGTCGATGAGGCGAAGGCCAACGCGCGCAAGGCGCAGGACGACGTGGATCGCTACAGGCCGCTGGTCGAGAAGGACGTCATCTCCAAGCAGCAGTACGACGCAGCCGTTGCCGCGGCAGCAGCCAGTAAGGCCGCGGTCGCCGAGGCAGAGGCCTCGGTGCTGGCACAGCAGAACGCCGTCTCCAGTGCGCGCCAGCGCCTCGCCCAAGCCGTGGCGCAGTCGAGCCAGTCGGTGAAGAACGGCCCCAGCCAGGTGCGTGTGCAGCAGTCCCGCGCCGAGGCCGCCCAGGCCGCCATCCAGCAGGCGCAGGCACGCGTCGATCAGGCGCGCCTCAACCTTGGCTACACGCGCATCATCGCGCCGGTGGCTGGAATCGTGAACAAGAAGAATGTTCAGGTGGGCGCCAACCTCGCCGCCGGTCAGGACCTGATGACCATCATCCCGCTCACCGACCTGTGGGTGACGGCCAACTTCAAGGAGACGCAACTGACCCACATGCGCGCCGGTCAGAAGGTCACCATTAAAGTTGATGCCTACGGCGGGCGCAAGTTCTCCGGCTCTGTAACGCAGGTTGGCGGCGCAACCGGCTCCATGCTCTCGCTCTTCCCGCCGGAGAACGCTACGGGAAACTACGTCAAGGTCGTCCAGCGCATTCCCGTGCGCATCGACTTCACCAACCTGCAGCAGGAAGACGGCGACTACGTTCTGCGCCCCGGCCTCTCCGTGACGCCGGTGATCGAGGTCAAGTAGCGAAACTCGCAGGCCGGATGGCATCGCCGATGAGCAGCAATACCGGCGCGGGGCCGACTGCTTCGTCGTCGATCGCCGCCAGCGTCGTGCGCAGAACGCGCTCGTCGGGCGTTGTTGCATTCGAGACGGCAATGCACGGAGTCTCGCCGTCGATGCCGGAGGCGATTAGCTCGTCGGCCAGCGCGCGGAACTTGCGGCCCGGCATATAAACCACAAGCGTCGCGTCCTTGGGAAACGCGCCCTCCCACTTGGGCGTGAGTTGCAATCGGTCGGCTGCGTGGTGCGCGGTGGCGAAGATCAGCTTCGAGGCGGAGCCGCGGTCGGTCAGCGGCGTCTTCAGCGCGGCCGCCACGGCGAAGGCCGCCGTAATTCCCGGCACAATCTCGAAGGGAATCGCGGCATCGGTGAGCGCGGCGATCTCCTCGCCCGCACGCCCAAAGATCAGCGGCTCGCCCGACTTCAGCCGCACCACGCTGCGACCCGCGCGCGCGTGCTCTAGCATGAGCACATGAATCCCTGCCTGCGTAATGCGCGGCTGCCCGCAACGCTTGCCCACCGGAATCACAAGCGCGGATGGGGATGCCAGTGCGAGGACTTCGCCGGAGACCAGATCATCGGGGAGAATTACATCCGCCGTCTCGATCAGTCGCAGGGCGCGCAATGTCAACAGCTCCTCGTCTCCGGGGCCGGCGCCGACCAGATAGACCACGCCGGACTTCGCAGAGCTTTTCATGATTTGCGCTCGACGGGCTTGGGATTCGAGAGCGCGTGACGACGGGCCATCGCGCGCGTGGGGCAGCCCTCGAAGCCGCAGAGGTCGCGACTGGCAAGCTGATGCAACAGCTCGCGGCAAGCGTCGTTCGACGGCTCGCGTTGCAGAATCTCGCGGCGCAGATTGCCCAGTTCGGCCAGCCACTCGCCCGCATCGAGCGGCAGCAGCGCGTCAATCTCCTTGCGTAGACGTTGCGCCAGCGCGGGGCTTGCGCCCGCCGTGGAGATGGCGATTTGCAGGTCGCCGCGCCGAACGACGGAGGGAAAGTAGAAGTCGCAGAAGGGCGGATCGTCCACCGCGTTGACGAAGATTCCTGCGGCTTCGGCCTCGGCGAAGACCGCGCGATTGACTGCCGAATCATTCGTCGCCGCCACTGCCATAAATTGCCCTACAAGATCGCCCTGCTTGTACTCGCGCTGGTGGAGAGTCACTTCGCCCGCTTCAGACAGTTCAACAATGCGCGCGCTAGCTACACGCGCAATCACAGTCACCCGCGCCTCCGCTGCGCTCAGCGAATCAATCTTCGACTCAGCAAGGTTTCCCCCGCCGATGACGATGCAAGGCCGGCCCGTCAGCTTCAAAAAAATGGGAAAAAGTGGCATAGAGTATTATGCGTCCACGACGTGTCGCCCACCCAACGGGGGAGCGTCGCGCTCAACTGGCGCGACAATTGTTCCGGCAAGCTGCGCGCGGAGGGTCTCGTCGTCGGTGCGGGCGAAGTAGGCGCGCAGGTCTTCGCCGGGTGCGCGAGCGGCAAGGTAGGCGCGCAGCAGCCGCTCGATGGCTGCGGGGCAGTCCTCCGCCGCTGCGCGGAAGCCGATCTGTCGCGCGATGCCCGCGTACTTGCCAACCGCGCCGCCCACGCAGAAGTAGAAGGCATCGACCATTGCGCCGTCCTTCTTGATCTTCTTGCCCTCGAGTCCGATGTCGGCGATCCAGCTCTGTCCGCAGGAGTTGGTGCAGCCGGTGACGTGCAGGCGGATCTGCTGGTCGAAACCGGGGATGCGATCTTCCATCTCGCTGACGAGCCACTTGGAGAACGCCTTCGTCTCGGCGATGGCCAGCTTGCAGAACTCCGTTCCAGTGCAGGCAATCGCGCCGCGCCAGAAAGGTGAGACCTCAACCTGCAATCCAATTTGATTGAGCCGCTCAACTACTTCATGCGTCCGCGCGTTGAGAACATTCGCCACAATAATGTTCTGCATGATGGTCGCGCGCAGGTGCCCATCGCCAAACTCTTCGGCGAGGTCGGCGAGTTGGATGAGTTGCTCGCCGGAGAGCCTTCCGCGCAGCACGCTCGCGCCGACGGCAGAAAAACCCGCCTGACGCTGCGGAGTTATGCCGATGTGGTCGCGATAGACGTCGTCGGGCGTTTCGTCTTCGCTCACCGGCGATGGGTCGAGCTTGGTGCCGAGCTTCTCTTCGATGGCCGCGAGCATCGACTCCGCCGTCCATCCGTGCCGCATGAAGAGATACTTGAGCCGCGCGCGCGTGCGGTTCTCGCGCAGTTCGGTCTGCTCCTTGAAGATGCGCAGAACGGCCTCGACAACCTCGACGGCTTTGCTCTGCGGAATGAAGACGGGGATGCGCACGGCGATGTGCGGCTCGGTGGAGAGACCGCCGCCGACGCGCAGCGTGTAGCCGACCTCGTCGCCACGGCGGATCGCGGTCAGGGCAACGTCGTTGATCTCCGGATACGAGCACCAGACGGGGCAGCCGGAGACGGTGACCTTGAACTTGCGCGGCAGGTTGTAGAACTCAGGATTGGCGGTCAATTTGCGCGCGATCTCCAGTGCGAGCGGGCTTGAGTCAACCAATTCGTGCGAGTCGAGGCCGGCGAGCGGGCAGCCCGTGACATTGCGCACCACGTCGCCACATGCACCCTTGGGACTGAGCCCGATGCTGGTGAGCGCGTCAACGATCACGGGCAGCGACTCGATGGTGAGCCAGTGGAGCTGGATGTTCTGCCGCGTGGTGATGTCGGCCAGGTTGCGCGCGTATTTTTTTGTCAGCTCGCCGATCGCGCGCAACTGATGCGAGGTGAGCAGGCCGTTGGGCAGGCCGATGCGCATCATGAAAAATTCGCTCGCATTGCCTTGGCCGTCCTTGCCGCCGGTGACGCCCACTCCGTCGCCCTGGGTGTATACGCCCCACCACTTGAAGTAGAACTCGGCCCACTCCGGCAGCACGGCAGCACGGCCTTCGCGCGCGAACTGGCGCACCTCGTCCCACGCCTCCCAGGGATTCTTCTCCACCTTCAACCGTTCGGCTTTCTGGGCCTTGGTCTCCTTGATGGTGGCGGGCGGCGGAGTGGCAAGTTCGGTCATGATCTGCGGGAGTCCTTGTCGTTCGAGGGAAAAGGTCTGGATGTTAGATGATGAAGAGTAGTCCGAGGACGCGGAGGGAGTAAAAATACTCCGCGTGCGGTTGCTGTTGAAGATGGTCCGGCGGCCTGCTTCGGATCGTCCAGCGACTTACTCCGCCTCGACCAGCGAGAACTTGTGGCGGACGTCGGAGCCGCGCAGCCAGAAGATCACGTCTTCGGCGATGTTGGTCGCATGGTCTGCCGCGCGCTCCAGGTTGCGCGCGATCAGGATCGCCGTCAACGCCTGGGTGCTTACATCGGTCTGCTGCTGCATCACCCCCATTAGCTCGGCCTGCACAATCTTGTTGCGCTCGTCCACCGCGTCATCCATCGAGAGCACGCTGTCGGCCATGCGCGCGTCCGCCTCCAGCAGCGCCTGGATCGCCGTGCGGATCATCACGCCCGCCTGCTCGGCCATCTCCTGGATCTCGACAGGAACCTGGATCGCCGGCAGGTCCTTCAACACCAGCGCGCGCTCCGCGATGTTCGCCGCCTGGTCGCCGATCCGCTCCAGATCGCTATTGATCTTGATGACCGAGAGAATGAAGCGCAGGTCGATGGCCATCGGCTGCTCCTTGGCCAGCAACTCGTACGCCATCTCGTCGACGACGGTTTCGGCGGTGTTGATCGCCTCTTCGATCTCCAGCACGTGGTCGCACAGCGCCATGTCGCGCTCCAGATACGCCTCCACCGAAAAGTCCAGGGCCTGCTGCGACAAGGCCGCCATCGCCAGCAGCTTGTCCTTCAGCTCGGCCAGTTGCAGATGAAAGTTGATGCGCGGCATGATTGAAGACTCCTCGCCTGAAAAAACGACAACCTCTATTGTGACGCAGATATGAAAACGCTGTGTGAATAGGGCGTGACAGGTAGCCCCAATGATACCTTTGCCGCGTCAGTGGTAGATCAGGTACTGCGCACAACGGGCTTTGAAGTCCAGCAGCCCCTGTACCCAGCCCGCGGCAATCGTCCGCGGATCGTCGCCATAGGCGAGCGCACCCATCGTCTGGGAGTTTGCAACCAGCGGCGCGGCCTTATCCAGCTTGAACTGGGTGGGATAAAGATGATGCAGCGCGGAGAGAATCTCGATGCCCAGCTCGGGCGAGTCGAGCGCAGCGCGGTCGGTGACGGTGAGGCGGACGCCCTGGATGGTCTGGCCGTGGTAGGGATAGTGGTTCGCGTCGTCGGCGACGGTGAAGGTTGTTGCGGCGAATGCCACGCCGGGAATCTTGCGGGCCGTGAGGTAGGCTGCGACGGATTTGCCATCGAACCAGGCAGCCTGCGCGGGAGAATCTTTTGTCGCCACGGTTGCGCCTGCACCGAAGAGTTCAAACGGGGTTGCGGTGCCGCGGCCTACGCTGACGTTGGTCGCGTCCATCATTCCCAGGCCAGGATAGAGCGTGGCCTCGGTGACGCTCCGCAGGTTCGGCGATGGGTTGACCCACGGCACGCCGGTCTGGTCGAAGAACTCCTCGCGCCGCCAGTTCTGCATCGGGATGACGACTAGACCGTTACTTTCATAGAATGCCGGTGCGCTCGCATCTTTGGAAGGAGATTGCAGTAGTTGATGGTAATCGTATCCAAAGGGGATTGGGCCGCCGCCGGTAAATGGCCTGGCTCGCTCCGCCTGTATATAGCGCGCCAGTTCGCCCAGCGTCATGCCGTGTCGCAGTGGCAACGCCGGCATGAAATTAATATACGAGTTTGTCTCTTCATCCGACGCCTCACCCTGCACCGAGGTTCCTCCAATTGGGTCGGGACGATCAAGGACGATCAGTTGGAAGTTGGATAGCCTATCAAAGCAGTTCCTCCCTTCCACAAAGTAGCCGAGAACGGTCTCGTAAGTGTAGAAACGAACGCCCGCGTCTTGCAGGTCAACGAAGACAGCATCTAGTTTCCTCAGGTCTTCACACTTCGGTCTGCGATCTTCATCCTTCGGTCCGTAGAGGCTGATGACCTTCAGCCCGCTCGCCGCATCGACCTCCTGGCCGATGTTTGTCGAGTCCTTTGCGCCGAAGAGTCCGTGCTCGGGCGAGAAGAGCGTGGTCAGCTCGACGCCGTCGCCGATGCCGCGCAGCACGTCGATGGTGCGACGGCCCTTGGCGTCGAGGCCGGTCTGGTTGGTCAGCAAGCCGATGCGGAGATGGCCTCCATTCCGCGCTGCCGCCTCCTTGAGCGCCGCAAAGTTCGTCTCTTCGAGAACGTCAATGCCGGTGAGCGTACGCACAGATTGGAGGGCGCGAGCGGCGGCTGTGGCCACTTCGCCGCGCAAGGGAGAGATGGGCGGGTTGCCGCGGGGGTGAACGGAGTTGGCGAGAAGGATGACGTAGCTGTCGCTTGCGGGATCGATCCAGAGGCTGGTGCCGGTGAAGCCCGTGTGGCCGAAGCTGGCTGGCACTTCTGCGCCGACGGTGGGGAAGACTTCGCCGCGCGGGCGGGAGTAGGCAGAGTTGATGTCCCAGCCGAAGCCACGCTGCGCTACGCCGGTGGTGGTCTGGCCGTCCTGGGTGAAGATGGTTGCGCCGGGGAGGGCGGCCGCGGGTTGCTGCGGCGTGGTCATCAACTCCAGCGTCTCGCGCCTCAGGGGGAAATTGCTGGGGCGACCGGCGAGGCGATCCAGCAGCGCCTGCGCGAAGAGGGCCACATCGTCTGCCGTGGAGAAGACCCCGGCCTGCCCCGCGACGCCGCCCATGCGCCGCGTCGTTGGATCGTGTACCGTTCCGCGCAGAAGATGGTCGAAGTCGGGATTCGTCTCCGCGGTGCCTTCGTTGTCGTGGGCTGTCGGGGCAATGTTGGGTACCCATTGTTGGCGCTCCCAAAATGAGGGGCCGTTGCCGCAGGGGACGACTATGCCTTCGCCATCCCCGGCCCATGTGGCGACTCCTACGACGCCACATTTCTTATCCGCCGGAAGGTAACGCGTGTGGGTCATTTGGAGTGGGGTGAAGATGTGTTGCAGGGCGTATTCGTCCAGCCGCTCACCGCTGAGCTTTTCTACGAGCGCACCGAGGACGATGTAGTTGATGTCGGAGTATTCAAAGTGGGTGCCGGGAGTGGTGGTGAGCGGGGAGTTCATGGCGCGGCGGATACCTTCAGCCTTGTCGGGAGCGGCGAGGCCCCAGGCGTCTTTGAGGTTTACGTCGGGCGGCAGGCCGGAGTAGTGAGTAAGCAGTTCGCGGATGGTGACCTTTGCTTTATCGGAGGCGGTATAGGTCGGACCTTCAGCCCTCTTCGTCTCTTTGCGATCCGATTCCTGGGGCTGCGCCCCAGGCTGGTATAGCGTCGCGCCGTTGGCGCTCGATGTGGACGGCTGCGTGGATGGTACGGCGAACTCGGGCAGGTACTTGGCGACGGGTTCGTCAAAGGCGAGCTTCCCTGCCTCGTAGAGCTGCATGACGGCGGTCGCGGTGACGAGGCACTTGGTCAGCGAGGCCATGTCGAAGATGGTGTCGGTGGTCATGGGCTCGGCGGGCGAGGGCTTGCCGTCGAGGCCCGGTTCTCCGGCCAGCTTGCGCACGCCGTAGGCCTGCTCGAAGACAACCTTGCCGTTGTGGCCGATGACGACGACCGCGCCGGGGAGCTTGTGCGCTGCGATGGCGGTGTTGATTGCGTCTGAGACGGCGGAGAAGTTAGGTGTGGTGGGTGCAGGGTTCAGGGTGGAGGGTTGAGGGAGCGAGACCGCGGGCGTCTGTGCCTGCGCGGTGAAGCAGATTCCCTTCGGGAATGACAAACAAAAAAGCAACAGCAATGGCACCGCGATGCGGCGGGTGGATTGTTTGCGGAAGACTAGGCTGGCGAGCGAGCCGACGGCGAAGGTGACCAGCGCGCCGATGATTACGTACCAAGTCCACGCGATGTGCGGGATGGCGAATTGCGGGACTTTGCAGCCTAACTCCGAATAGAAGAACATTCCGGAGCCAGTATTGTTTGAGCCGCAGTCGTACATTAAGTCGCCTTGATATAGAACCTTTCCAGGCCATTGCCACAACACTATGTTCAGTGCGAAACCGGTCACCATGCCCACGATTGCTCCTCTCTGCGTCGCGTAGCGCGTCAGTGTTCCCAACAAAAATACTCCCAGCAGGCAGCCGTAGGATACGGACGCGATGGAGAGGCCGATCTCGACGACGTTGCCCTTGCCGCCCGCGTGGACGGCGTAGACCGCGACGGCGAAGAGCACCAGAGCCCAGAGCACGGTGGAGGCGCGCGAGACGACCATGCGCTCGCGGTCGAGGGCAGCCGGTCGCCAGCCCATGTAGAAGTCCACCACGGTCGTCGACGACAGCGAGTTGAGCGCGGCGCTGAGATTCGACATTGCCGCCGCCAGGATCGCCGCGACCAGCAGGCCCGCAATACCCACCGGCATCTCCTGCACGATGAAGGCGGGAAAGATGCGGTTGGTATTGGCGCCGTGCAGCGCGGTGAGCGCCGCCGGATGCATTCCGTAGAAGACGAAGAGACCCGCGCCGATCAGCAGGAAGAGCGCGAACTGGATGAAGATGACCACGCCGCTGGAGAGCAGCGCGAGGCGGGATTCGCCGAGATTTTTCGCCGCGAGCATTCGCTGCACCATCAACTGGTCCGTCCCATGCGATGCCATGGTGAGGAATGTTCCGCCCAGAACACCGGCCCAGAAGGTGTATGTGGTGGTCAGATTCATGGCGAAGTTGAGCATGTGGAACTTGCCCGCGGCGGCACCAACCGCGTGAATCGTCGCCCAGCCACCCGGAACATGCGTGCCGAGCGACCAGATGGCCACCAGCGTTCCGCCGACATAGATTGCCATCTGCACCACATCGGTCCAGATGACGGCGGCCATTCCGCCCTCGAAGGTATAGAGCAGCGTGAGTGCGGAGATGATGGCGATGGAGAGCACGTCTCCTGTGCCGATGGCGATGCCCACCACGATGGAAACCGCGAAGACGCGCACGCCCTCGGCCGCGGCGCGCGTCAGCAGAAAGAGGCCCGCGGTGACCTTGTGCAGCGTGTGGCCGAAGCGGCGGTCGATCAATTGATAGGCCGTCAGCATCTCGCCCTGGAAGTACTTTGGCAGGAAGAGCAGGGCCACCACGACGCGGCCGAGCATGTAGCCGATGACGATCTGTAGGAAGCCGAAGTCACCCGCGAATGCCAATCCCGGAGTCCCGATGATGGTGAGCGTCGAGGTTTCGGCGGAGACGATGGAGAGTGCGATTGCCCACCAGGGAATCGTCTTGTTCGCCAGAAAATATCCGCGCAGCGAGCGGTCCTTCGCCGCCGCGCCGGCTGAAGCGCTCCGCCGGCTGAAGCGCAGCCCGAAGAGTGTAATCGCCACCAGGTACAGGCCAACCACGCAGAGATCGAGCGCATGCAAACGAACAGGCATTGCCTGAGTATAGCCACCCGGCCTGATTTTTCGAACCTCGACCGCTGAAGCTGAAACCTCGGACCTCGCCCGTGGCTTATTATTGTCGCGATGAGTTACTTCCTTGCCATCGACGCGGGCGGCACCAAGACGCAGTGTCTGCTGGCGGACGAGACACGCGTCCTCGCCCGCGCGACAACCGGCACGGTGAAGCTGATGCGCGTCTCCGAACAGGAGGCGACCGCTCGCCTCCATGAGATGTTCGCTGAGATTGTCTCCAGCACTGGCGTCTCGCTCGGCCAGGTCGCGCGCACCTGCTTCGGCCTCGCGGGACTCAGCAGCCCCGTTGTGCGCGCGTGGGCCAGTCGCGCTCTCTGCGAATCTGTCGCCGGCGAGATGCTCCTCTGCGGCGACGAGGAGATCGCACTCGACGCAGCCTTTAGTGGAGGACCGGGAATCCTGGTCGTCGCGGGCACCGGATCGAACGCCATCGGCCGCTCTGCCAACGGCAGCCTCTTCGGCACGGGCGGCTGGGGGCCTGTGCTGGGCGACGAGGGATCGGGCACATGGATCGGCCTCGAAGTGATTCGCACGGCACTGCGCGCGCACGACCAAATGCCGCTCGGCGGCCCATCCACTTCCCTGCTGCGGGAGATCGAGCGGCACTGGAAATTCAACTCGCTTGGTGAGCTGGTCGCTTACGGCAACCAACGCGGCGATTGCGACCACAGCGCGCCGGACTTCGCCTCGCTTGCCCCCCTGGTCGCACGCTGCGCCGATGCTGGAGACTCGCTCGCCGTCCAGGTGCTGACCCGCGCAGGCGAGCAGCTCGCCGAGCTGGTCGCGTCTGTCGCCCGCAAGATGAACGCCGCACCCGCCGCAATTCCGGCGGAACCGGCCGCAATCGGCGTCGCCTTCACGGGCAGCGTCCTTGCGCGCATCAACCCGGTGCGCGCCACAATGACCGCGCGGCTCGCCGTCCTGCTGCCTGCAGCCAGTGTGCGCCAGTCTTCTGTCGATCCCCTCGAAGGGGCGCTGTGGCGCGCCCGCCGGGGCTGACGGTCTAAGAAACCCGCAGGAAACAAACCCAACTTGTTTGCTCTCGCACTCGACGATGTGCACTGGCAAGCGAGAGTAAATAAATCAGCCCAGGCTAGGCTGGTCGGGCGAGCGCTTGATCCACTTGTAGATGCGCGCGGAGTTCTGCCAGAAGTACTTCTCCTGCTGCGCGCGCGTCTTGGTGGAGTAGAACTGCTGCATCAGGCCGACCTCCTCGGGGATGGTGGCCACGCCGTAGCTGTTGGGGTAGTCGGTGCCGAACATCACGCGGTCTTCGCCGAATGCCTCGAAGAGATATTCCAGTCGCGCGCGCAGGAACTCATAGTTCTTGACGATGAGGCCGCCGTCTCCGCCCTTGGGATGGTAGACCTCGGTGAGCTTGACGAAGATGTTGGGTCGCGCCGCCATCTCCTTCACCACCTCCTCGTAGGCCGCCTGGCCGTCGGGCTCGGGATCGAAGGAGGGCAGGTGGTCCATGATGATGCGCAGGTCGGGAATGGCGTCGGCCAGCAGCACGTTGGCCTGCATCAGGGGCATGGATGGATTGGCGGTGTCCAGCGCGAGGTCGGCCTGCGCCAGCAGTTTCAGGTTGGCGATCTGAGCCGGATTGAGCGCAACCTTGCCGCTGGCGTCGCTGGTATAGAAGCGGCTGAAGCGGATGGCACGAAAGAGCGGGTCGCGGTGAAAGTGGTTCAGATATTTGGCGAATTCATTGGAGCCTGGATCGATGTTTCCCGAGACTCCGACCATGATCGGATTGTCGCAGGCGGTCTCAATATAGTAGAGGTTGTCGTCGATGAATCTGCCGGCGGACTCCACCACGATTGCGCCGACGATTCCCGCCGGCCGCGCCAGCGGGGCGTACATGGCGGGCGTCGACGGCTTGTTCAGGACCCGATAGTACGGCGAACCCATGTAGCCGGTGAAGACGGGACGGGTGTTGTCGAAGAGGTGAATGTGCGTGTCGATGATGGGGATGGCGCCCGGTGCGGGCGCCATCCCCATCATCGACACGCACATTCACCTCTTCGACAACACCCGTCCCGTCTTCACCGGCTACATG